>Ga0255098_1000484_pt1 | contig 10830 bp, 10 predicted proteins | sample Colum_Atlam_RepC_2_FD_188440 | JGI IMG/M metagenome (GOLD analysis project Ga0255098, IMG submission 188440) | Freshwater microbial communities from Columbia River, Oregon, United States - Colum_Atlam_RepC_8d | ecosystem: Environmental > Aquatic > Freshwater > River | place: USA: Oregon... | reverse complement strand
ATTTTATTCCTTTCATAAATATTTTTGGTCTTTGTTTCATCTTTCTTCTTTATATTATAAAATGAATTATATAAATCTAAGTATTCATCATCATTATTACCCTCTGTTGTAACATTTTTATAAATCATATTAGAATTCAAATTAGAAAAAATTTGGTCATCTGTTAAGACTTTTTTAATAGGAATTTTTGCATTTGTATTCGATATTAAAACAGCTATTGCTAAAATTCCGGCTCTTTCCGTGCATTTTGAATGATTATAATTATAATAAAATAATTTAAACAGCGATTTTATTATTATTTTATTAATTCCAGCATTTTTTTCACATTTCTGCCATATTTTATCCCAGATAAAGTATTCCCAATATCGCGCAAATTTTTCGTAAGCCCTCATATATTTTGCGGTTGGTGTAAATAAATAGGCTTCTTTTACTTTCTTCTCCATTTTATTCATCCAAGTGATCCAAAATATTAATTTCTCAAAATTAGTCTTACTCAGTTGAAAAGCTCGAGTCTCATTATAATAAAGTATTTCCCGAATTCCTCGTGACATTAGTGGTTCTAATTCTTTATTTTCAGAGTCAACTACTGGGTAAAATTGGCTCAAATTGGAGTGAACTGCATAATATTCTGAATTATGTGATTTATTGCCTATTTTTATTGTGTCTGTTTTAGAAATAATTTTTGCTGAAAGAAACATAGAAATAATTGTAATATAATTATTCCGCATTTCATTAGAATTAATTAGCCCAATATTTCGATAAGTTTTTGGTAATATTTTATAAATAATTTTTCTTTTTCCTATAGCCTGAAGTAGAAAATAGCTCACTGAAATATCATGATATATCACGTATTGGGATAGATATTGGATAAAGAAATTTTCCAGTTCTTTATAATAAGAAGATGCATGTATTTCTGCTATTAAGGCATATGATATCTCTTTATTTTTATGAATCAAATGGTAAAGTAGATGATCAAACAAGGATTTCTTTTTGTAACCAGAGTAAGACATTTGCCCACATTTTTTATATTTTATCCCGTAATTTAAAATTACATCCATTGAAAATTATTATATAACAATATATTAAAATATATGAATTGTGCCCCACATCGGAAAGGTGATACGACCTGTTATACAAAAGACCAACTCATAAAAATGGCAAAAATTCTAAATCAAAAAGAGGGTTCTAAAATAAAATTAACTGGCACAAAAGAAGAACTCTGGAATGCAATTCGTATGCATTTATTTGATGAATGTGACTATGAATGGGAATGGATGGATAATAAGTCTATAAAAGAATTGAATGACCGGGAAATCAAACATGAAACATTTAAGCCCCCTATGCCATCTGAGTGGCTCAAAAATAAATTTACATGGCTAACAACTACGGACATCCTCAATGTAATGCGCCAATATGAGAAATTATACACTGAATTTAAATTCTTTGGTCCTGTTCCAGTGGATTGTCCCAAAGATATTTATTGTGAACTGACAAATATTGATTTAGAAAAAATGAATCGTAAAGGAATAAATATGGTGGGTGTTATTTTTAATTTAGACAAACATAATGAAAGTGGCAGCCATTGGGTTGGATTATTTGCCAATATGCAGGATAATTCTATCATATATTATGATAGCACTGGAAATCCACCACCAGATTACATAAAATATTTTATGGGAATGCTTAAACGTCAAATGCGAAATGGCGTTGTTATTGACTGGAATAAGAAGAAACACCAATTTGGTGGCAGTGAATGTGGTGTTTACTCAATGAACTTTATAATAGAAAGCATTAAGGGGAATAAGTTATCAGAAATAGAAAAGAAAACAATAAGTGATTATTCAGTGAATGTCCTGCGAAATTATTTTTATAGACCACCCAAAAAAACAAACGATTTGAAAACTATAAAAGTCGGTGGGAAAACTAAGAAATAAATAAATATTTTTCAATATATCATATGGAAAAATTAGAAGATAATGATGATTGTGATGAAATATTTTTGGAAGAAGTAGTAATTGAAGAAAATGAAGAGTGTATTATTAAAAATGCTCTCGGAAAATTGAATAAAGATAATTCAAATAATTTATTAATAAATGAACTAAGTGAATGCTATAAATCAAAGAAAAAATTAGAGAGATTAGAAGATCAATTGATCAAAAAAATATACCAAAAATTCTCTATATCTGAAAAAATAGATGAAAAAGACCCAATTGATTTTATATATACATACACTGAAGTTCCTGGATCTGATAATCATTCAACTTTTTTTCTAAATTTAGAAATAACACGCTATAATTTGCCATTTTTGCGAAATATTATTATTATTACTCCAACTCCCAATAGAATATTAGAGTATTACGCTAATAATAATCAAATATTTATTTTGCATGTTGATAATATTGAAAAATACAAGACATTAATTAATGGATTTTATCCAGAATATCTTATTTACTTTTTGAAAGATCTGAAATATGTATCCAATGTTTTTTTTTATTCAAAATCGGAATGCATTATTTCACAACCGATGAAAAAATCAGATATATTGGAACTAAAAATAAATATGTCACTAAAAACTCTAGATGAAAATAAACATCCAGGTGAATACAAAGCAAATCGTGCATTTGAGAAAAAATTTGGTATTTATAATCAACTAGTTACCATAAATCAGGTAAATATTATACGCAAAGATGTGCTAATAATGATGAGCCGATTGTTCGGAGAAGAGCAATATCCAATGAACTATATGACACTTCAATACATGATTGGTTATTATTTTAAAATTTATAATATTGAATTAAAGGAGCACTGTGCGAGTGGTTTTTATCAATATACGCTACAATTACCATATGAAAGGTTTAATTCACATGTTCGCTATTTTTGCCTACAATATATAAATCAAAAAATTATTCCATATTATGTAAAATGGGGGCTCATCCAATTGGGTATTTTGAGGAATACACCTATTTCTGAAATATATCTGGTCGGGCAAAAAATAAAATATTACTTGCCGATTCTGGAGAGAATGATTGGTAAGATTGTAAAATTGGTGATGCTAGATAAAGTGGGTAAACATAGGGGTAAAATAGGGAATAGTATATTTTTGGTCGATTCTATGGAAAAAATAGAAGTTGATACAATTATGCTTAAAATATCCGGAGAATACATTGATAGACTTATTCCAGATATTCTTTATTTCGGAAATATTTATTTACCACATAAAAAAGAATATGATTGTGATAAATACAAAGATAAAAGTATATTGTTGCAAATTGTTTATCCAAAAATTATTATTAAAAATAGGGAATATTTAATAAAATTATTAGGATATGGTGATTCAAATGATGAAATAATTGGTGCAGTAAAACAGGGATTTATTGAATTTTTGAATAAAAAATGATTTAAAATAATGATAATTAAAAGAAACAACTACAATGAGCCTATTAGATAAAGTAAAACAATCTTTAAAAAAAAAAGAGACTGAAGAAACTACAGAATTTGGATCAGACTTTGAAGAAGATGAAAATCCAGATTTTGAGGAATCATTCACATTTTACGAGAAAAAGTGGGTGATTGCCCCCTATATGAATGAGATTCGAGGGGGTGATCTAGAGAAAATCCCTATTGAATGCATGTTTTCTCATTATATTCTATTTTCCCGGGAATTGCATTGTTATTATATTGGATTGCAAAATCACGAAAACGGAGATGAATTTGAAATTTATGAATTTGATTGGGTTGGAGAAGAAGAAGAACCTGAATTCAAGGAAATAACCCAGACAATAAACGCAAGAGATTGTGCAAAATTTTTGGCAGAACGGATTAGCGAAGGTTATTTAATTTATATTCCTGAAAGATTGGAATTTGAAGAAGAGGCTTAAGCGGCTTAAAAAATATATCCTACAAATATATAACGCGAATGAGTTATTTAAATCAGCAAAATGTATTTGCAGTCGCATCTGATATTTATAAATTAGTAAAGGAGCGCTATGGGCTCGACGTAGAGGGTCAATATTTAGACGATATCCAATTAATAATGTCGAAATTATGGGATAAAAATAAGGATAAGCAATTGAAATCTACTCAGAATCAGCGCCAATTTTTTGGGGCTTTAAACCGGAAAACGGTGGAATTAGTTGCACCTGGTGTATTTCGCAATATTGAGGCTGGGTATTTAAATAAGACACAGAATAATATTTACGTTGGAGAGCCCCAGAGGGAGCCCCAAAGTCAAAATCCAATGGATTTATTCGAAAAACTAAAAAAAGAGCGTGAAATGGAATCCAGTGGGGGTGCAGGTGCCGCTTTAGAAGATCAAAGGAATATTTACAGTAGTAATAATTATCAAAACAAGGAGCTGACCTATGATAATAATTTGCCAATGACGCAGAAAGTGCGCAATAATATTGAGCCAGATGCTGATGCAGAGCGGTTTATAGATGGACAAAACAGCCGCCAAAATATTGTGCGAGATATAGGTCCCACAAATACACCAAGTAATTTTGTGCCCAATATGGGGATGAGTGGAATGGGAAATCAGGATCAGAGCTCATCATTGGATGCTTTTTTCAAAACAGCGGCGAACTTGAAGGGTGAAGACACTACTATTTTTAAGGAAAATCAAGAAGTTGATGACAAATTCGCGAAGCTAAAGAAACAATATATGCAAGATGGACAATTGGATCGCCCCAAGGATGCCAGCAATAGAGTAGATGACGTAGTAGGAAGAGCCGGAGGAGACCGATATTTTCCTCAAAATTTAGGAGGGGGGGTTAGGGGGGAACGCACGTTCCCCCCATCCACAGTAGAGAATTTCTTTGTGGGAAATGACGAGTCCAAAATCGCCGATGATAACAAAAAAAAAGCGGAACAGGAGCTTATTTTAATGAATCAGCAGAGCAATAATGCGGTTCTGAACTACTCACTTATTCCACCTGAAAAGCTCAATTACCAGACCAGGAAATATTTTATATCCGTTGATAGTCTCCAAAGGGACCTCGAGGCTTACCCATTGCCGACGAATTTTCAGGTTCGTTTTGAACAGCCAGGAACAGAAGTAGAAGTCCCCTCTTTTTTGAACAGCGACGGAGTGGTTGTCTATGGTCCTCCCGTAGTCTATCAGAATGTTGGCGGGAAAGGTGCCAAACTGGAGAATATTTATCAGAATATTGTGGAGCTGAAATGTTTGGATGCACAGATTCCACTGGATAGGGGCTATGTCGGTGGATTGGCGCCATATGATTTCAATGGACCTCAAATTGATGAAAATAAGTTGGTCCCCAATGCATTCCCGAGTTTTCCCTATGGACCCGTTTGGAAGGAGAATTATGGAATAAGCATTGATGTATTGGATGAGCCGTATTTCTTTTTGGTTGTGGACGAAATCGATGGCGCATATGATGGCACCACTTTGGCGAGTCGGCGGGCACTTGCGAAGCTGAACTATGACAAGATGTATGGTGTGACCAGGAAGTTTGTGAATTTGAAGACATCAACGCTGGAAGGGAAGACATTTTACCCATCAACTTGGGCGAAATTATCGCAAATGACGCTCCAATTGGTGACTAGGTTTAACCAATTACTGGATGTGGGTGTGGACAAGGTCTATATTAAATCCATTGAACAGGGTGAGGAAGTGAAGCCGGGCTTTTTCTGCCCTCTGAAGCCTGGTCAGCATTTGACAAAAATACGGATTATTGAGAAGGACCCAAGCTATGGACAGGAAATTTGCGGTGTTGGGTTATCACCGGGGGACCGCCTTATTTTTTACAGTATTTTCAACTGTAATCCATTGGCTTCAGCGACTAAACTGAACGAAAATGTATATATAAGTTTTACGAATTATCCCTCGATATATTTTTATATGGTGTATGATGCACAGACAGGGAAGAAGGAGAAAAAGATTGATGTGCGCCCATTTTTGAAAGTGGGGGACATGGTTATCATAAACAATAAGTATGTTCTGGATATTGAGGCGATTGATGGATCGGGTCTCAATGTTAGGGTTAAATCAAGGATGGGTGATTTTGATCCTGGTGTGACAGTAGTTTCCAAGGGATTTGTGAATGTAAATAAGAGGGGGTCGAATGAAATAGATTCTTGCTCATTTTTGACTCCAAGTGGAATACGAGTTGGGGGGCGATTGGATGACCCATTGGAGTTCCAATTGTTGTATCCATTTGAGGACATACCTAGCTATTTGAAGTCACCACCTTGGGGATTTTACCGGGCTTATGAGGCATTTTATATTCATGCGAAGAAACAGATTTCCTATACTTTTGAAGTGACGCAAATGGAGCAAAATATGGAGCGGTTGGATTCTAGGATCATACCGAACGCGAACTAAAAGCCCCTTTCAAAAAGGGGCTAACCCCCAAACACCGGACCTTATTTTATATAAAATGTAAAGAAGGTGGAGTGAGGATGTGGAATATCATGTAATATATTTTTATAAAATATATTATCCAATAAAAGAGCCAAATTCTTTCAAAATTATTTTATAATTATTGACATCAAGTCATTTAGCTATCAGGATCGAAGAATCTGTCACAATTCCTTGATCGTCCACTCTTAGTCACCTCATGGTTTTGAGCTTCTTCAGGCGGAAAGAATCTGTTACAACCTACGCAATAGCATCCTACACTGCAGTATGGACCTCCTCGGTTTGAGAAAAGACCTATTAACGGATTGTCGCAAATGTGCATCCCTTCATCTACTGTTCTCTGTTTTGACGAACAGACTACCGGATTCCCGGTTATATAATGTCCATCTTCAAGCCAATCAAAAGAAAGATTGCCGGATTTACACATGCATCCTTCAGAATGTTCAGTGGTGCAAATTGGCGACCACTTCCTTAAAATAGGATCCCATCCATGACCTTCCGGTTTTTCAAGATACAAGAAAGATGCGGAAAATGGATCAATGCAGTAGCCTGTGTGATCGTCCGGAACTTCAATCCCAGCGGATCTTAGCTCATCGCTTGTGAACATGATGAAGATAAATGCATTTTCCGATGACCAACCATAGCTAAAGAACGGCTGCAAACAGTGTGTTCTCTCCAATTACTCTTTGTCAAAGATAGGCAAACCATGATGGTTAGAATGAAATTTCCCATCGTCAACAGAATATCTGTAATATATGGGAAAATTGTCCCAGGGGAGCATAAAACAGCGATGATCAGCGACGTTATTCTCGACCGCATGACTGAAGGGTTCCCAAGCTGATGCTGCTTGGTTCCAGTAATTGTGTCCACGCGGCTTCGAGAAGCCGCTGGATCCATCATCTGTAGACTCTTGATTATCAACAGGTTCTTCGCATAAAAAAAAGGTAATTAATCTTTGCATATTGTCTCTTCGAAACTAAAATCTAAAATATTATTAAAATTATGCATCAATTTTTTTTTAATATTTAACAATTTTGGTACTTAGCAAGAATAAGTAGATAAAAGAGTGCTTGAATTATAGGATTATAGTGATTCGTTACCATCCAATGTTATTGTTTTAAAATCGCAGCATTGGGGCAAAAATACGAATAGAATTCTGATGGAATAAAAATATTTTATAAATAATTTTGCTATAATTTGGCAAAGAAGAGGGGAATTTTTATTCCATACCATTTCCCAATCATTGCCAATATTGGCAATTTTATAAATAAGCATGGGAGGGAATATTTTTGAAAATATTATCCAATAGTAGAGCCGGATTCTTTCAGAATTATTTTATAATTATTGACATTAAGTCATTAACCAGTATGAGATTTCATTGCTAATCACATGTCCACTCAGATAAAAAATTTTGACCACCATAGGGACGATGTCTTGATCCTTCCCAAGGCAAGTGAAAACGGCTACAATGATCGCAAAAGCAGTTGCAGTCACAATATGGTCCACCATTCTGCGAAAAAAAATTCCGCATGAGTGATGTGTTCTGTCTTGCTTTTCCAATGTCCCCCTGGGTCATGTATGTATAGACATCATTCATTTCATCAAGGATCCAATCGGACATAGACGATTTCCAGGGAAAAGCAAGTTTGTCAGAGAAACACGCGGATCCTTCATCATCTTCAGCTCTGCAAATTGGTCGCCAGCTTTGAGTAATTGGATCCCAACCACACGGGGTAGCTGGTTTTTCGACTACCTCAAAAATTGCTGATTCCGGATTAAACTGGTAGCCAGTGAGATCAGCAGGAACTTCAATTCCAGCAGCACGCAATTCATCGATTGAAAATTCGATGAAGAAATACGCCAGTCCAAAATCTTGTCTGGAATCATACTGCGGATGTCCAAAAAAGTCCTGAAAACACCATGCAGAACTGAAATCATCCTGTTCAAAAATAGGAAGACCAGGATTCTCAGAGCAAACATCACCATCCTTATTCAGTGTATAACAGACGGCAACATACCCATCTGGGACCACATAAAAGCGATGATCCGCCCATGAGTTCTCAAGCACATGACCACGGGGTTCCCACCTTAAGGCTTCCGGGTTCCAGTAATTGAAGCCAGGCTTCCTAGAGATTTCGAATCCAGCTTCTGTGAGCTCTACTTTAGTGAAGAAGAAGTAGTAATTTTCTTCTTCATAAAAGTCGAGTCCTTCGAAGCCATGAACAGAATCTTCATCTTCAGCCGGCAATTTTACCTGCAGCCTCTGTGAGCCATCGATTGAGACGAAGTTTTCGCCATCAAACTTCATCAGCACAGGCAAGAAGCCTTCTGGGAGTTCTTTTGGATCATCACTAGATGGTGCTTCATTCCCATACTGAGGGTAAATGGGACGCTTCCTGGGGAAATGTCTAAAAACAATATTGATGAATAAATCGACCAATGCACTTGCTAAAAGAATGGTTATGCGGTCCATCTTGTCTCTTCGAAACCAAAATCTAAAATAATAAGAAAAAATTGATGGGTTTATTTTTCTTATTATTTTTTGGTGTATTACCTGATACAATGCCAGTATATTGTATCCCCAGGCATAAGCCCGGTGCCAGAGACCAAGAAGACCAAGATGTCGTCATTTGTGGTCTCAATTTTTTCATCATTTGTGATGGACATGGTCCAGACGGCAGAATCATTGCAGAAGCTGTCGCCGCATTATGCGCCGAATTAATCCAACCGGTTGTGGCTGTTTGTCCAGAATCCTGCGCCCAATTGCGCAATGCTTTTCAAGACATGGTTTGCGCCAATTTTGAAAACTGGAGTAAAGAATTCCCTAATTCCGGAACAACCGTTCTCATTGTCGTTTTTTCCCCAGATGGACAGACCTACATGGTCGTCAAATTGGGGGACTCTTATGTTCTTGAGATCCCATAAGGATTCAGCGGAGATGGGCGCCCATTGGCGTTTGACTCCGTCATATTGGACAAAGAAGACCCCGAAGAAGAAACTAAATGGGGCACATCAATGTCGCCTTGGCAACTCTACATGAAGCACCGCCGGGAACCAGGAAGAGGAAAAGGTGGGTCAAATGCTTTCTGGAGTAATTATGGAGCAAGAATCTTCATGCAAGGACATTTTTTTATCCGAGATCGCTTCGAATTACAAACTATGGGTATTGAACCCACTTTGGTTAAATCGGACGATGATATCCGCCGAGTTTTGGAGTCTTTCACTATTTGTGGAGTATTCCAGCGAAAGCCAGGACATCGTCTTGTGATTGCTAGCGATGGGCTACCTATTGAAGATCCAGCAATTTGGTCTGCTCTCTCATCTGAGGCAGCCTTCAGAGCCTATTTTGCGAAAAAACAGGGACATGATGATGTGACGGTTGTGGTTATGTGAAAATATCATATAAATCTTTTCACAATTATTTATAAAATACAAAAAGTTGGCTCAAAATTAGAATAATTTTTACTTTTTGAAAGGGGCTGGTGTTTGGGTTAGTATTAGTCCGTATAAAAAAGGGGCTAGTGTTTGGGGGTTAGCCCCTTTTTGAAAGGGGCTGGCTACTTCAAAGTCTGCTGGATTTCCACCTCTTGAATTATTTTTGTTTTATTAAAATTAGGGTCCTTAAATATGCGTTCAAGGAGCTTATCAATTTCCTCTTCTGACTTATACTCTTCTTTTGTACACAGTTGCTTAATTGCGGACTTAATACGATGACGCAAAGATTTTTCCTTCTCTTCATAGGTTGTATTTACTAAATCAACGATTTCAGTATGTGACAACTTTTCCTTCTTGCATTTTTCGCATTCTTCATTATAAATTTTTTTCACATATTTATAAATAACTTGTTCAGCAACATCTTCCGGGGACATTATATATAATCGTAGAAATACATTTTATATTTTAACCGAGATCTAATATAATCAAAAAGTAACTTCTTCTCTATGATAAAATAAATATCCAATTTTACCTTTTATAAATTCGAGTGACTCCTGCATGTCTTCATATGATTTAGTATTACTTTTTAGCTTTTTAAGTAATTCATCACTTGGGTATTTATCTATGAAATAATCAATCATTTTCGTATTTTTACATTTCTGATTAAAATTTGGTATTCTTTTAGATAATTCTTTGAATTCCACGGAATCTCGCATTTCTTCTATTTCACATATATCATATTCCTCTTTTGTTATTCCAGAGTTACATTTTTGGATATACTGAAATATCATCTGACTTACATGTCCAATAAGAATAATATATAATTCTTTTGGTAATTTATCTACTTTTTCTTGTTTTATCATTTGAGTATACACTTTTGAATCTCCATCTCTTTTTATTTTGCATTCTTCTAGAATTTTATGAATATTTATAAGTTGTAAGATTTTTTTATCAACCATATATTTATTGAATAAATTTTTACATTCTACAATAAGAAGTTTACTTGTAGGAGAATA
>Ga0255098_1000482_pt1 | contig 10854 bp, 13 predicted proteins | sample Colum_Atlam_RepC_2_FD_188440 | JGI IMG/M metagenome (GOLD analysis project Ga0255098, IMG submission 188440) | Freshwater microbial communities from Columbia River, Oregon, United States - Colum_Atlam_RepC_8d | ecosystem: Environmental > Aquatic > Freshwater > River | place: USA: Oregon... | reverse complement strand
ATTATATAACATGAAGTATATGTTACATAAAACCTAATAACCATCTTTAAACCAACCACCTCCCTTTAAAGAGAAACTTGAAGGTCTTAATACTTTATCAAGTTCACCATCACAAGTACTCTCTTTATCTAAATCTTTACAATTAACAGGTGGGAAATCAGATAGACCTACTCTTAAGGTAGCTTCCTTCTTACACTTTTTACATTTATATGTATAAATAGGCATTCTATAAACTCCTTTATTATGGTATAAAATTCTATATATCTACTTTACCATAGAAAGTTTAAAATTTATATGTTTATAGACAGTGAAGAATTAATAGAACAGTTAAGAGAGTCAGCTATAAAAAACCTTTTATCTACTTTAACAAGTTTAGCGACTATATGGAAAACGACTACAGCTCCCTTTAAAGATAAATTACCCGTCCTCTTTATTCCAGTACTCTTTAATGGCTTTAAATTTGATATAGGTGCTATCTCTTTTGAATACCAAAGCCCTGTTATTTTAAATAACGATGGCATACTCTCAGATGAGTGTTTTATGGAGATATATAAGTTTATATCAGAACATCCTAAAACGATGTGCTATGGCATTATTTTAGAGGAATCTGAGAATGTTTATATAGTTGAATTTGAAGATATGAAAGATACAATAAAAATAAAGGCAGACATACAGGGTATAGAAATAGAACGAACTAAATCAGAAAGAATACCTTTACTTAATTTTGATTTTTCTTCTCAGTAGAAGCTCTCTTTTCCATATTAGATCGATTTACAATATATCTATCTAAATCAGATACAATTCTTTTAAGTTCAGAGATATCTTCATTTTCTCTCATTAATTTAGATTGTAGGTCTCTTAGAATAGCTTTAGCATTATTTAAAGAAAGCATTACATTGCGAGAAAATCTTTTTTTTCTTAAATCATCTTCCATCTTAATATCTCCTTGATATATAATATAAGAAGATACAAGAAAACAAGGAGTTTTACAATGTTAGATACAAATCATGCCGAAGTATTTGGTAAAGGCTCAATCGCTTGGGCTTCATTTAATGCCGTTAAATTTTTAGAGACCTGGCACAGTACTGTCGGTTGGTCTAAGGATACTGCTATCCCCAGCCATGTTATTACTTTTAGTCAAAAAGATGAAAGTTTCTCCCCTAATAAACCTTTCTTTATTGATTTTAAAGGGGGTGCTTTAACTGAAGATATTACACAAGAAGATTTTATCTCTAAAGAAAATTGGAGGGATATTATTAAATCCCTTATCCGTAAGGATGATGCTGTCGGATATGTCTTTATAGCTGAATCATCTAATCCAGATGATAGTAAACTTGTTATCTCTTATGAGGGTATAGGTGGTGTAAGTCAATCTTATAGGGTTTGAATTAGTAGAAGAAGAACTTGTATTTAAACAAATTAAAAGCTATTCACTAGAAAATAGTAATATTCAAATAGAATCTCATTTGACCAATATTTTTAATGATGTAGATATCCTTAATTAAATCATTTATATCTCTTATATGTATAGACTATACCTATAGGAGAAAAATATGTTCTATGTAACAGCTAGTGATCGTCCAGCTGAATTTGCTGCTTGGGCAATTATGCGATGCACTACAAATCCATCAAATAGACCTTATTCAGAACAAGAATTTACACAACGCTTAACTGAAGCTGGTGTTCCTTATAAGGATCCTGATGCTTCTGATCCTACAGTACCTAAGACTTCTTTAGGTAAAGAACTTGAAGTAGGTGAACTTGTTTATGTAGATGGTACTAATTGTGCTAATGAAGCAAATAAAGTAAATTGTGCTGAACTTAATAGACAAGTATTTATTATTTCTAAAATAGATAAAACAGCATCAAGCTGTGTAATCTCCGTTAGAAAAATGAGTAAGTTTGGTAATCCTTATGGCCCTAGATATGCTTTTGCAGGTGCAAGAGATAACAGTGCAAAAGCAGGTAGAGAAACAGGCTTATACCGATATGCTAAAACAAGAGAAGAAGGTACTTCTGTTAAGCATAAGATTGAAACATCAGCTCCTATCGTACTTGAATTTGTATATTCAAGTAAAAAAGGTGGCGCCCCACAACCACAATATCGTAAAGAAATGTCTCAGAAGTTTGCTCGTAAAGCACTTGCAGATTCTATTAAAAAGAGTGGAGACTTAGATATTCAAACGATTGTGGATAATGTCGCTGACTTTGCTTATAATTATAATAAGGGTATTTGTATAGGCTTTACTAAAAATAAGAAGGGTCAAGTCTATGCTAAGTTTAAGTTATCAACTAAAACTTTTGATCGTGGGGATCAAGGTGCATGGTACACTATTAATGTTAATGTAGGTGATTTATACTATCTTGGTAAAGATGGTGAAAGACCATCTACTTGGAGAACAGAATTAGTTAAAATGATGTTCCCAGAAACAACAGCACCTGTGGCAACTCCTAGACCTAGAAGAGTGACACAAAAACAAGTTCAAACAATTATAGAAACGACACCTAAGTCTAGAAGACCTGGTGTTGTCCCTAAACAAAAAATCCAAGAAGTTCCTTTCTCTACTTCAAAATCAAGAACTAAAAAGAGTTCTTATTATTACTAAAGGAAAATTATTATGAATAGAAGTGCATCTATAAGAAGAAGAATTGCTAGTCTTCAAAATGAAATTGCATCAGTTGAGGAACAACTTGCTAACCTCGATGAAGGTCATCAAGCACATACCATCATTGATGAATATGATTATAACCAAGATGGTTTTATTGAAGAAGCTGAATGGAGTGGTTCACCTAGTTTATTTGATACCCTAGATACAGATATGGATGGTATGTTATCTCCAGCTGAATTAGATATGGGTTTCGGTCCAGGTTTTGGCACTACTAAATTAGCATCTAAAAGAGCAGCTAAGCATAAAGGTCTCGCTCGTAGAAAATTAGCACATACCTTCTTTGATGCTTATGACACCAATATGGATGGTTTTATTGACGAATCCGAATGGGGTGGTTCTCCAGAAGCTTTTGATGCTTTAGATACTAATATGGATGGTATGCTTGATCATGAAGAAATTGATCTAGGTGTAGGATCTCCTTTTAGTAAATTAGCTGAAGATGAATATTTAACACCACAAGAAATGGCTGACCTTATGGGTGGCACTTTAATTTCTAAACAAGCAGGACTAACTCCGAATAAGCACCAAGTTTTAGATATGCTTGCTAAGTCTTTAGGCGGTACTGTTAATCCTCTGTCTATTTCACAAGATTCTAGATACTTATTACCTGGTTTTGACCCTAAAGGTGTTCTAGAAGCATATGTTAAAGTAGGTGCTTTTAGCGTTTTTTTGTCCATCTATGTTGATGCTCAGGAAATCGCAATTCATGTATATCATATTTTGAGTGAAGGTAAATACACTTATGATTATGACTTAACTGGTAGCTTTACAAGAGATGATGATTGGCTTAATATAATGACAGATAAAATTAAATATGCTTTAAAAAAAATAAGAATGAAAAGACATAAGAATACGATATTAGATTATTAGATTAGAGAAAATATGCCTATAATCCAGAAGTGAGAAATTTATAAAACGGTATAATTATAGCTCCCTAAGGAGTTATGATGAAAGAAAACCTATTATATATTCGTATACAACAATGTAATTTATTAGCACAAGCTAGTCCTTGTAATCGTAGAAAAGTATCTGCCCTTATACTTGACCCTATCACTAATTCTATTATCTCAGATGGTTATAATGGAAACCCTAGAAAAGCATTAGGTACTTTATGTGGTGGTGATATATGTTTAAGGACAAGTAAAAATATCCCATCAGGTACTCAAAATGATGTAGGTTGCCATCATGCTGAAATGAATGCTATATTAAATGCTTGTCGAAATGGACAAGCAACACAAGGGAAAATACTTATTGTAAATTGTGATCCTTGTTTAATGTGTGCTAAAGCTATACACCATGCAGGCATAATAAAAGTATATTGTCCTTTAGATAGGGGGGTACATAGTGAGGGAATAGAATATTTAGAACAGGCGAGTGTAGAATTAAACAAGATAGTTTTATAATGCTTTTATAAAGTCTGTTATAGATAATAGACTTAAAGGAGTTATAACAATGAGAAAATTTTCTTCCTTGAACCCATATCGTCCAGCTAGACAACAAAGAACAGCTGGTATGGTTAAAAAACTTATTATGGAAACTGTTACAGATGCTATTGACCAAATGGTAGATATTAATCCTGTAGCTGAGGATGTTGCTGATGATATTTTTGATTTAGCTATGTTTAATGCAGAACACAACTTGAATGAAATGTTTGAACTTATTGAGAGTTTACCAGCTAGTATGTCAGACAAAATACAAATGAAAGGTGTTTTGAAACAAGCTATTATGAGTTTGTCAGGCAATAAATTTGCTAGTATGAGAAACAGATACTCTTTCAACAACACATCTTCTTTCTATAAGACATTACCTGAAACAGATTATGAATTACATGACAGTAATATCTTTGCTGATGAGATGGAATCTTTTGATGAAGAAGCTGGTGATGAGTATTTATATAATGATGATGGAAGTCTATATCAAGGTGGTTTTGGTATGGAAAATGATTTCCATTCAGATTTAATGGCTGATGAAGATGATTTTGAATCTGATTTAATGGCTGATGAGTTATATGCAGGTCGTAAGTGGAAAGGTGAACCCGGCAAGAAATATGATAAGCCACCTGCTTTAGATAATACTGATTGTTATTCATCTACAGACTGGAAAGGCAAAGGCACACCTGGTGAAGGTACTTGTTATAGACTCCATAATGATTATGGTTCAGCTAATTCTGGTAAACCAGGCTCTAAAGAAAGAGCTGAGTATAATCGTAAATGGAGACAAGAATGGCAAGACTCTAAGACTATCAAGAGAAAAGTCAAGCCCGGCAATAATATGTAATAGATAAATCTTTTATACTAAAACCTTATTTAACATATACATATTTAAAAAATAAGGTTGTCTGTTTATGAGCTATATTCCTAAGAAAATGAGAAAAACGGCTGGTGAAGTTCGTTTTATCAAGGATAATAATAATGACGGTAGTCAATGGGGTTGGAGCGGGATGCCCCCTAGCCAAAGAACTCTAATCGAAGACCATGACTTTAATTATAAATCAAGTAAAGAACTCGCTAAAGTACTTAGAGCTACTTTATCTTCTCTCGGTCATGCTATGTCAGCTTATACTATTTTCACTAAATTAAAATCTCGTGATGTTTCTCCTGATGGCAGTCTTGGAGGTAAAGGCTATATTCAAGAAATTAAACATATGAGAAAACAATATATGAATATAGTAGAAGCACTGTCTGCTATGACTGATACCTTGTATGATGAAATTAAAGCTCCTCATTGGTCTCAGAAATCTCGTGATACTGAAACTATTGTAGAACAAGCTGAAGCTATTAAAGATGATCCAGAACAATGGGCAGAAGAACAAAACGAACAACTTGATGATGTAGCTCAAATACAAAATCAAGTAGGGGACCCAGATATTCAACCATTACCTCCTAAAATAGAATGGAAATGGAATGAATCTACTAATAGGGCAGTTCCTGTTGTTGCTCCCCCTATGAAAAGAACAGCTAGTTTTAGACAAAGAAGAGGTTGGTACTAAAAATGTTAAAAAAATCTAAATTCGCACCTGAACATAAAAGTGTTAGTCGTGTTCCTAATGGTGGTTATACATTAACAAGTGGTTCTAACTATATGCTAGACGGATTTCAATTCGATACCGAATATAATGGCGGTGTCCTTGAAAAAGCTAGATTACCCGAAGCTAAAGGTTTATCTGCTCTACCATCAGGTATGATCCCTAATGATTCACCTCTATTCTCTGATATACCTAGTCATACAGATGAAGATGGTGGGATTCACTTAGGCGATTTTATTAAAGAAGCTAGTGATCAATATGTACCTATTGTAGACCATTCATGGTTAGCTCAAGAAACTAAAGAAAATTTAGAAGGTGCTAGGTCTAAAAAAGATATTTATGAAGAAATGGATGAAGGCTTTTATTCTGACTCTAATCTTAAAGAATTAGAGGTTGCATGGGGTACTAGCACTACAGGTCTTGAATTAGTTCCTAATGAAAATAGAAAACACACTAAATATACTAATCCCGAAAGAGATATTGATAGCTTACCTGGTGATGACTATAGAGCTAGTATAGAAAAAGCTATGAGACGATCTGCTTACGGAGAACCTATAAGAACTATTGTAGCTGATCTTAAAAATGAAATGGGTCGTAAATATAACGAATCCATAGGTGATAAGATAGCTAGTGAACATGGTCTACATGGTAGGGTATATATTAGAGAGGAAGCATTTCCAGGTATCTTTAACGGTAAATGGGATAAAGTCCTTAAAAATAGATGTGCATCAGCTATGTATATTATTCCTAATGTACAAGACTGTGTTTATGATTACCATTTAGGTCGTAAAGTTGTTAATAACATTAACTGGAAGAAAGCATTTAATACCTATTCACCTAAACTAAAGACTATCGGTATTAAACTTGGTTCGGGTGAAAATTATAAGAATAGGCTTAGAACAGCTTTCTTAGCTACCCCTCCAGCACCTATTCAACCTCAAACATGGTTTGAAACTCAAGAAGACTTAACTAAAAGATATACATCAGATCAAGCACAAGAACTTTTTGATGAATATGTACCTGAAATTGAGGATGTAGATACTATTGGTGAAAGAGAAGAAAGAAATCTCTATTCTAAATTTGCTACTCTTTTAGATAAGTTTTTAAAGCTAGGTATGATCTCCGAAGATCAATATGAAGAAATTGCTAATACTGATGATATTAACAAAAAATCAGCTAAACTAGATAAGTATGCTACTATGCCTAAAGAAGCATCTGACTATATGGGTCTAGGTTTAGATAAAAAGGGTATGTATGGTAAAGTGATTCAAGAAATTGACCCACATTACACTACACCCCAACAAAGAGAACTACAAGCTCAAGAAAATAAGTTTAATCGTTTAGCTAGTGATTTATTAAGACTAGGTTTAGCTAGTGAAAATCAAATCAATAAAATAGCATCTATGGATACAGATCACTTTAATAAAACTAAAGAATTGACTAGGATCGCAGCTAAACCTGTTTTAACTAAAAAAGGTAGTTATATTGGTAGTGGTTTAAATATCTCCACTATGGAAGGTAAAAAGTACTCTAATGAATTTAGTAAAATAGATTCTGCTGAGGAAAGAGAACTTGCTATCAGAAATAGAGTAGCACAAGATAAAATCCAAAGACTTGTAAATGCTAATCTCATTTCTATGAAACAAGTAGAAAAGATTGCTTGTGGTTGTTCATCCCCTGAACAAGTAGTAGAAAAATCTATTAATTCTATTACACAAGACCAAACTGATATTTCTGGTCGTCAATATAGTCAAACAATATTTGAACAGCTCAATTTATTAAAAGAAGCTAAGAATGACTTTGAAGAATTTCAATCTCAGTTAATGAATAAGTCAGAAAGAGAACAGCTTTCTATTAAAGCTAATTTAGAGAATCGTTTAAATAGACTTATACAAGCTAACATTATCAATAAAGCTGAACTTGATAATGTAACAGCTGGTGTTAAGAATACTAAGACTAAAATTGCTAAGATTGTTAATTATCTAAATCAAGTGAAAGAAAGAAATTATAGTGATACTCAATTTACACAGCTCAATTTATTAAAGGAAGCTAGAAATGATTTTGAGGCATTCCAAGCTCAACTTTTAAATAAATCTGAGAGAGAAAAGCTATCTGTACAAGCTAATTTAGAAAATAGATTGAATAGGCTTATACAAGCTAGTGTGATTGAAAAATCAGATGTAAATAAGGTATTAGCAGGAGCTAAGAACACTAAGACTAAGATTGCTCGTATTGTAAATTACTTAAACCAAGTAGAACAAAAAGAATATAGTGATACTCAATATACCCAACACATAGAAAATAAGAAATCTAGTGTTAAATTTGCTAGTGCTGAATCCGTTGAAAAATGGGTAAGACAAAAGATGGCTGAAGGTAATATGGGTAAAGACCTTGATGTTCTTTTACAAACTAAATTTGCTAGTGAAGTATTAGATCACTACGGTGAAAAGATCGGTTCTTTAAGAAAAGCTCATGAAGGTCTATCCGGTCAAGTATATGTAGATGCTAAAGCATATGATACACCTAACGGGGTTACAGGGTGTGAACAAGGTGCTTTACAACATAGGGCAAATACTATTCCTGCTGTTTTACAAATGAATAAGTGTGCCACCTGTGTATATAAGAATGCTGAAGATATATGTCAAAAGTATAATAAGCCTGTGGTAGCTAGTGTTGAATTATTAGGTATAGATAACCCTCGTAAGTATCAAAAAGAAGCTATTAAATTAGCTAACAGTAGTGATAGTGAAAAGACAGCTAGTTTATTTACTAACAACTATGATGAAGATGAGTTCTCATTAACAACTAATGATGAATTAGAAATTGATGAAGAACAAACACCACAAGCACTTGCCGATGTTTTATTCGGTGGATTTGAGGTTTAACCATGTTACCTAATTTACATAGAAAACCATCTGTTTCAGAACCCTTTAAATTACTTGTAGGTCATAAAGGTAAAGCATCTGATCCATCAAGAGGCTATAATGCACCTAGTCTTAGATATGGCTTTGATACACAATTAGTAACAACAGCTAGGGGTAATGGTTATTTTGCTAAATTTGATGGATACCTTCCTACAGTTATCATTAAAGTCAATTCTAATAAATATGCTAATCATTTACTTGATGATGCTGGCGACCTTGTAGATGGTGGTATTGGTGATCCTATTGCTGGACAATTAGAGCCTGACCTTTTTCAAATTTATAGTGATAATATGGGTGAATTAGAGATACTTGGCTCTATACAAGTAGGTGATTCATTCGGTAGGGGTCAAGGTAATGGCTTTGGGGCATTAGCAGATATAGCTAGTTCTTTAGCAGGTGCTTTAAATGATGCTAAAATGAATTTCACAGCTATGGTAGATCCTGATGATAATACTCAAGTTAAAGTCACATCTCTAACTATTCTTGATGATATTATCATTCAAATCTCATCTTTTACATATGACTTTTGGGGTGGTGATTCTCCTTTTATTATTAAGGATAGTGATGGTAATTTGTTATTTGATGGGACAGCAGATAAGCTATTAGGTAAAAAGGTTGTATTTAAAGATCATGGTACTTCACCGGTATCTGAAATTACAACAGCTCCTTTAAATAATGAATTTGGGAACTTTTTAAGGGACTCTTTAAATTTCCCTATTAGTAAAGCTAAATCTACCTTGACTAAAATACATATGGCTTATATGTATAATAATGATATAGTTATATCATATGACCCAAGTGCTAATACAGATGCTGCTAAAGACCATATTACAATAGAAAATGTAAACAATAATAATACAAACACTATGAGATTCACAGGTTCTAATAAATATAACAATGCTGGGGTGTTGTTATATACCTTTGGGACTTTAGAAGGTAATAAGTGGAATATAAAGTCTTTTGTAAATACTTTTTTAGTAGCTGAAGGTTATGACCCTATCAATTAGGATATATAAATATGTTTGACTCAAGTGTATCAAGAGTACAAGTTGTTGATGAATTAGGTAAAACAGTATGGCGAAAGCCTTCTGAAATTCGGGATACCGATACAATTAAGATTAACCCCCAAACAGGTGCACCTGTTGTTATGTCAGGTTTACCTGGTAGACCAGGTTCTAATGAAATAACCTTAACAAACCCATATTCCGGACCCCCAGCTCATTACCAAACAGGTGGGCCTACAGGCACTAACTCAGCTTTGAATGATCTTCATAAGAGAAGAAAAGAAGCTATGGTTGAAGATAAAGTCTTAGATCAAACCTTAAAAAACTCCGATTCGGGTGTAGTTCTTGATGCTGTTTTAGAAGGTCTTGCTGAAGAAGCTGCTTCTCTTAAATTTGAAAGAGCTGAGGCAGAACGAAAAGGTGAGAATACAAGTCAATTATCTATCCGTAGAATCTCTGCTCTTAAAGCAGTAGGTGATACATGGTTAAAGAAGAAAGAAGTCTTATCAGGTCAATCAGTTGATTTAGAATCTAAAGCATTTAAGATTATATTTGGTTTTATAGCTGAGACTTTTAGAAAAGCTTGTGATGAAGCTAAAGTAAGACCTGAAATGTCTGAAAGTGTTTTCGCTAACTTTGGTAAAATGGTAGATGGTGAGGAATGGTTAAAAGAAGCTAAAGCTAGAATGGAAAAAGGAGAATAAAACTATGCAAAAGTTAATTGCTAAACTACCTGAGAAATATCAATGGTCTTTACATAACCTTATAGGTCATCCTTTAAGTGAAGTATTCCATATAATCGGACTAGAGTCCTTATCTAAAAAAGTACATGATGGTACATTACCCCCTAAATAAAGTATTTATATACTCCGATAAGATTATAAGCATAGGAGTATATAATGAGAAGAATAAAAAAAGCTAATCTCAATGAGAAGATGATATCTTTTCACGAATATAAAGAAAAGGGTATTCTAGAATATCTATCTAAATTAGACAATATTCAATATCTAATATCGGAATTTTCTTTGGTTATAAAAGACATTAAATTTTTAACAACCAAAGAGAAAATTAAGGATGTTGGTTTTTTTGAGAAAATAAAAAAAGAATTTGGAATAGAATATCGAGCTGTTTACTATTTAGAGATACTCCCTCTTTCTATCGACAAATTTAAGACAATGCAAGAAATATCAAAGGCAATAGAGACAGAAGAGTCCATTATAGATAGTAAAATC
>Ga0255098_1000480_pt1 | contig 10875 bp, 14 predicted proteins | sample Colum_Atlam_RepC_2_FD_188440 | JGI IMG/M metagenome (GOLD analysis project Ga0255098, IMG submission 188440) | Freshwater microbial communities from Columbia River, Oregon, United States - Colum_Atlam_RepC_8d | ecosystem: Environmental > Aquatic > Freshwater > River | place: USA: Oregon... | reverse complement strand
GTATAAAATTGAATACGCCTCAACTGATTCCGAAAGATAACATGTTATCTGCAGAATACATCTTTCTGTATATAACCCTTGTTTTGCCAGTATTTGGCGTGGGCATCTTTATGGTGTTTCGTTGCTTCCGATTACAACGACCGCACGTCTTTGTGGTAGAACCGTTGATGATCATTCAAACGATTCATGCGACGGAACCTTTAACGGTGGCTCAAGCGTTAACGGGCACCGAAGCGAACGACCCGAATTATTCAGACTCGATACAGATTGCCGAGCCTCTATAGATATCTTTTTATGAGACTTGGTCACGGGTCTTGTGTTGTATGTCACTAATCTTGGGCGTATTTGTCACTAATCTTGGGCGTAGTTGTCACGGGACTTGGGTTGTATGTCACTAATCTTGGGCGTAGGACTAAAATACGTATCAAATGGGGCGGAGCCCAAGCGGCCTACGCGGCCAAGAACGCGTGGAGCCCAGGCGGCCTACGCGGCCAAGAACGCGTGATTCAGCTTATCGTAAGCAGCCGGACTCGTTTCTTTACAGACCCGATGCGTATGTTTGAAGAGTTCACACCCGTCCGATTTTGTGCACACTTCCATACAGTCGGTGAACTTCTTGACCCATCGAATGTAATGAATGTTAACCAGTTTGTCATCCGTTTTGATAAAGTTGTCCATATACAGTAGGATATTATGAATGTTTAAATCGGTTCACCTCTATCATCTGAAACGCTGGAGCCGAGACAAGAAAGGGTATCATTCTCCCGACTCTTAGATTGTATGTAAAAACCGATACAAAAAATGTGTTTTTCGATAGGAAAAAGACTATCCGTTGTAGACGGTCTTGTCCGTCTGGACCGCCTGGGCTCCGCCCACAATCCGATAAGTATTTTAATAAATATATGACCAAGACTACACCAAGACTACTTCCTAGAGATGTCGACCCACACCTTATATGGTGTCAAAACTAACCCAAATATTTAAAAAAGGAACCTATACCCAGCCTTGGGTGAACCCTATCATCTAATCCCCAAGTCCGAGACAAATAAACCCTATCTAGGACTGAATCCCAATAAAAATGTAAAATTCGATAGGAAAAGTTGTTTTTCGTATCGAAAACTACGCGCCATCTACTCCCGAGGTTCAAGCTCACGATACCATCGTTTGTAGAGCATCAGATGGATGTCTTCTTTGAATTTCAAGAGACAATCTTCAATATCTTGGACTTCAGAATCAGAGTGAAGCTTTTCAATAAGGGTCTGGACCGATTTATTTAGATTGTAGTCTTCGTCCGTGGGCAAAAGAGTTATATTGTTTTGAATATTGGTTGTATTAAAGGAATCACGTATCTCTAGGTTCTCCATGAGTTTCTCAATCTGCTTGCTTTGAGTATGAACTTGTTTCTCTAACTCTTCCCGCTCTTTAGTGAGAAGTAGAATCTCTTCTTTGATGTCCTTGATGTCTTTGTTCTTTTTACAGGTATATTTGACATGACGATACATAGATTGTTTAAAGCTGAACCCTTTCTCACAAAACTTGCAAACAAAGGGGTCCGTTTTCAAGGCCTTGTGTTTCTTTGTCTCCAGATGCTTCTTGTAGTTTGTTTGGTATGTCGTGGTGTAATCACATCCTTTACAAACATATTCCATACGAGATTGAATGAATTAGGTTTATATAGTTTTGTTGACTAATTGTTTACTAAAAGTATCCTTTTGCTGTAGAAAGGGAATGTTTGGATTTTATAAAAAGGATTCCATTAATTATATACAAATACTTGTCGGCCTTTGGAAAAGGCTCCATCCTGATTGATTCCGTGCCATTTATTTAGTTCATCGGTTAGATAAAATTTGTTATTGTCATATTGGTCTTGTTGAAGACGAATACCTCCAAAAGTTGTATTTGAATGTGTTGTAAACTTGAAATACAACCACTCATTTGTTTCTTCTATTTTTACTTTACATATTTTACCATCCAAATTTAATTCCACCCCGCGTTTCGTTTTTACGAGAGAAGCCTCGCCTTCTAGATAAACGATGTGACTCATTTTAGAAGTGTTTCATTTCTTATCATTAAGATTCATTTCTTTCAATTTTAGAAGTGATTCAAACGAAAGGCATTTGTCTCGGAAGGAGCTACAGAAGATGCCGACCCCCCCAAGATGGCGTGAGGTCCGAGGCCGAGGTCTACAGAAATCTACCGTTTCAAAACCCGAGACAAATCAAGATTCGAATTACCAAACTATTGAATAAAACATAAAAGTATATCCTCTATTCCTCGCAGGGTCGGCATCTTCTGTAGCTCCTTCCGAGACTACGTCCGAGATCACCCAAGAAGACAAAAGGGTTCTTTAACACTTCTGTAGAATTCTATCCTTTCAAAAACCGAGACAAAAAGATATACTCTTTCATCTAATAGGTTAACCTCTATTTCAACACTAGAGATACTGTATGCATAGATTCGATGAATGTAATTTCCGGTAGGAAAAGAGATTATTCTTATCGGAAATTACAGAAGGAGCTACTCCCGAGAAGTGTCGACCTTCCGAGGCCTGAGGAAATCTACCGTTTCAAAAACCGAGACAAAGCAACCCTCGAATTACCATACTATTCAATAAAACAAAGTATTGAAACTTAAAAAGATAAAGACCGGCATCTTCGCCTGTAGCTCCTTCCGCATCTACGTCCGAGGTCCAGGGCAAAAGGGTTCTTTAAGACTTCTGTAGAATTCTACCGTTTCAAAAACCGAGAGAAAGCATGCCTCGAATTACCATACTATTCAATAAAAACAATAAAGTATATACCCTTTCATCTAACAGGTTAACCTCTATTTCAACACTGTATGCATAGAATCCATTCTAATGTAAAAACCGGTAAAGAGATTCTTATCGGAAATGACCAAAGGATTGTCTCCCGAGACAAAATCATACTATTCAATAAGATATACCCTTTCATCTAGTTGCAAGAAACATCATTCGAGATATAGTGTATGTATAAAATCCATTCTAATGTAAAAACCGGTAGGAAAATTACGGAAGGAGCTACAGGTGAAGATGCCGGCCTGCGCCCGAGGCCGAGGTCTGCGGAAATCTACCGTTTCAAAAACCGGTACAAAGCAAGTCCCGAATTACCATACTTTCAATAAAAAACAACAAAGTATCCTCTTACCTAAAGATATCAACTCATAGGCCGGCATCTTCGCCTGTAGCTCCCGCATCTACGCCCGAGGTCTCCAAAAATCCGAGACAAATTATCCCCTTTCATCTAGAACCTTACAAAAGAAAATAGATAGTTTAATCTTTGAATCCAATAGAGATATGTAATTTCCGGTAGGAAAAGAGGATTTTCTTATCGGAAATTACAGAAGGAGCTACAGGTGAAGATGCCGGCCTGTGACCATAACCCGTGCGGGTAGACACTTGTCTGACGACTGGACGTGACCATGCGCGTAAGCGTATAAATCTTTGTATAATTTGTCTCGGATTTTTTGGAAGGCCCAAATCTAGAGAATGGTTCTTTAACGTGATTCTTTTCTCTACTTACTTTAATGCTCACTCAAGAAGAAGTCAAAACCTTTGTTGTCCAGAACAATATTCTCGGCTATGCCATTGCCATGATTATCGCTCTTACTCTGAAAGACCTTGTCGCCACGTTCATTGGCAACTTTATTGTCCCTGCCATTAATCTTTTTCTTGTTCAGTTGCAAATTAAATCTTTGACCAAGTTTCTTCCCGGCAATGAATCCATCGAACTTTCTCCCATTGTCAAGTCTTTCCTTACCTTTCTTCTTACCTTTCTCATTGTCTTTCTTTCTGTGACTCTTCTCTTCTCTTCCTGGGTTGTTCCTAAAATCAAAATAGAAGATAAAAAGAAGGACATGGACATGATTATGTAAGCCACACGGTTGCGGCCGTGTGAGCCGCTTGGGTTCCACCCCTGTAGACGGTCTTGTCCGTCTGGACCGCTTGGCCTCCGGCCCGGCTTCGGAGGGTCTTCGGAATGACCTGGTGGACTAAAGGTTATCCTTTTACCAGTCCCGTTAAAATACTTATGCCTTGTCTCGGATACTAAAGGATATCGTTTACTTCATGGGTCCCTCGGGAGTAGACTTGGGAATGACTCGACATCAGACTAAAGGTTATCCTTTTACCAATTCAGTTAAAATACTTATGCTAGACGGTCTTGGCCGTCTGGGCCGCTTGGGTTCCACCCCAAAAGGATTATCCTTTAACATTTGTCTCGGTAGATGGTCCAGACCTCGGAAGTAGACTTGGTGCTAAACTAAAGGATTATCCTACTGCATGAACCCGGGAGTAGACTTGGCATCAAACTAAAGAATATTCCTTTTTTCACACGGTAGATGGTCTTGTCCGGACCACTTCAACCCCGGGAGTAGTCTTGGCGCTAGTCTTGACATCAAACTTGGTGATAGACTAAATATTATCCTTTCGCATACTAAAGAATATTCCTTTTACATTCTCGGAATATACTCCCGTCTACGTCCAAGGCTACTCCCGAGGACTAAAGATTATTCCTATGGAATCCGAGACAAATATCGAGTTTTGTCTCCGATTTATCTTACAAGGCTTATGAGGGCTAAAGGTTATCCTTTTGTTTGATGTCAACTCATTCCCAATGGGGTGGAACCCAGGCGGCCCAGACGGCCAAGACCGTCTAGTATAAGTATTTTAAAAGATAAGGGCTTAACCCCAGCTGGGCCAGGAACCCGAGTCTAGGCGCTAACTCGACGGGCTCGATTCGGACCACGACCTGCCCGACCTGCATCTGGACGACGGGCTACCCCGGCTCCTACCTCACGCTCTGGGGTAGACTCCAAGCGAACCTGACGGACTACTTCCCCGGCTGGACCGGAACCTGGACTAACCTCACGGACTACCTCCCCGTCTTCTGGACTAACCTCACGGTCTACCTCACCGTCTTCTGGGGCGGAGCCCAGGCGGCCCAGACGGCCAAGACCGTCTCGAGCGTCTTCTGCCTCCACCTCGCACATCAACTTTCCTCCCTCCATCGGCGCGCGGATGTTCGACAGTTTCTTCTTTCCTCCCGTTTCTGTCACTTCTCCAATCACGTATTCGCCCCGCTTCAAATATTTATACCCTGATACTTGGATGTCCGAATGATGCACGAACAAATCGCCCGAGACAAAGCCGTAGCCCTTTCGCTTGTTGAACCACTTCACTTGGAACATTTTAATTAGATTGTGGAACTGGCTTTATATCTGTTTAAGATTGTATACAATGAATACATGGACCCTGATAAGTTTATAAACATCATGGTTCAAATTCGAGACATGATACCGTTAGAGGATAAAGACCTCACCGAGATTCAAGAAATGACAGAAAAAGAGAAAACACTCATGATAATAGCCATGAACGAAGTCATACGTTCTCTTGTGTATATCTTATAAGAATAAGACTTACGTTTAATCTATAGGCTGTATAATGGAACGGGAAGTCCGTAAATGTTTCAAAAAGGGACTGTCGAGTTCCTTTCATGGATGGTCTCAAGACAAAGAAACCGAAATGGAGGTGCTACGCACATGGATTTTTGAAAATGAAGAGAGTCATGATTTTTATCATTTTCTGTGTAAGTTTTCGTTCAACACCTATGAGCTGAATGACATCCTCTTTACACTTCAAGGACACGTCTTTCCGAATGTGCGTAGTATGGTCAATGCATATGCTAGAGTCGTTTCCAAAAGAATGATACAAGAGATGATTTTATTCGTGGACGATAACCTTTAAAAATGATTTAGAGCAATGCGTATTTTAAGTGCTGGTTTTTAATCTAGCTAAAATAAAAAGCATAATTTTTTTTAGGTATATCAGTTTCTTCATCATCGTTGTATTTATATATATTATTGTTTTCTTGTTGTTGTTCAAAAAAATATTTAAAATCATCATACCATGTATTATCTTTTATTGATGTAAATGTTTCAGATATAGATACAAAATCTTCATATTTTTGCTCTTTAGGATTAATATTATTCCACATAAAAGGTCTATCACACGAACATCTTATACGAGCACAATCATTTGTGTGTTTTATATATCCGTCATAACATAAAATTTTATACTCATTTCTTACCTTACAAATTAAATCAAAATATTCAGAACGACAACAACTACATCCTGATTCTTCTAACTTGTATGCAAGTGGTATATATAGTAAAGAATTCGTCATTTGTTTTATAATTATATTTAATGCTTGATCACGTGTTTTTGAGTTAGATGTATTTAATATATTTATCATAATACAATATAATATATTAAAATTAAATATTTAAATTGATTAAATATTTAATTTTTAAATACCATTATGGTTTGTTAGATATAAATAAAATAATATTTTAGGAAATTTCGGCATTTTAAATACGCACAGCTCTAAATCGACGCGAAGTCCGGGTTCATGAATGAACTCAATTTCAAATATATAATTATAAAAAAATAACGTATAGCCTATCTATCTTATTAATATTCCAACTGAAATTCACATACCTCTGAATTTCGAACTTGAAAGAAATAGCCAATCTGAGAGAGGAATCGGTAATCTTCAATCACTTTTCGAAACCACGGCTGGTGAGGCAGTGGGTCTATCCATTCAATCGTATAGTGTATCGAACCCGTGTCTTCGGGAATCACTGTGTCAATGTAACGTCCCACATAAGCGCGATTTCGTTCAATCCAAGGCGCCACGAACATCTCAAACTGAGCCAAGGTGATACGAAAGTTTCCTGCGATGGTATGACCGCGTAACGAGTATTCGAGAGGATGAATCATCACATTGCGGTGGTCATCTTCTGACTCAAAACATCGCTGACAGAATGTTCCGCCTTCCACGAGACAGCCACAGACTTTCCAGCAACGGACATCGGTGACGGTTGCTCCGTAATCTTCAAGCATAAAGGTATCCTGATGCTCCCCAAGAACACCCTCAATGTCTCCGGTGTATACGCGAGGCATCTTTTACAGGAGAGGCTAAATTAGAAGGTCTTCAATTTTTAGCTTAAAATTGACTTAGAAATAACGCACAAGAAAAGTAAACCATGTTGGCCCAATTGAATCCTCACCCACGAGACCGTGATGTTGAGTTTACAGAGGAAGGACACAAGTATACCGTGCGAGGAAAGTCGGGATTTACTTCTTGCACCACTTGGGTGAAAAACTTCTTTCCAAAATTCAACGCGTCTGCTATCATTGACAAGATGATGGCGCGTCCTGACTGGCCTCAGAGTAAATATTTTGGACAAACCAAACAAGAGATTATCAAGGGATGGAACGACAACGGAAGGATTGCCTCGACCTATGGAACGCAGATGCATCAGGTCATTGAGGATTACTACAATGGGAAGATTTACGAATGTGACAAACCTGAATACACATTCTTTCAGCGTTTTCTCGTAGACCATGACCACCTGACCCCCTATCGCACCGAGATGCGGGTCTACGACGAAGACTTGGGATTGTGCGGCTCCATCGATATGCTCTTTCTGAACGCAGACAATACGCTCAGTATTTTCGATTGGAAATTCGCTAAGGAAATCCAATACAAGAATGATTACGGGAAGACCGGGTTCGGGCCTGCGCGAGAATTGGACGATTGTAACGTGAGCCACTACTCGTTACAACTCAACATTTATCGAACCATTCTAGAACGGAAATACGGGTTCACCGTCAAGGAAATGTGTCTCGTCTATATGCACCGGGACCTGTCGGACACGTATCTAAAAGTCTATGTTCCCTCTATGGATATGGGTCCATACCTTCAGACTCTGTCTCGGTCTTAAACAAGACACATTCATCCTTTCGTTTCGTTCCACATATCTCCTCGTATTCATTGTATAAGACCTCTCCGATACACGTATACAGTTTTCCATCGATAGTGACATTCACCGAAACCGGTTTTGTCGCCGGCTGGGATTGTAACAATCGGGTATAGGTCCGTGCTTCTTTTTCTTGTTGATACGCAATATACGCCTTGATTTCTTCAATGTCCTTGATTATTTTTTTCAAGTCATTCAAGTCGAATTCTTCTAAGTGTAGGTCTAGGTCTATCTCTATCTCCATGCTATAAGAGATATAATCCAACAATCAAAAAATAAGAGGCATAGGTATGAATGATGAGATGTAAGACTATCCAAAAAGGATGGTCTGCAAGATAGAGAAGCCACTCTAATAGAAACACAAAGAAAATTGCCACGAGACATGCTTCAAAGAAAACGACATGGAAAGGACCGTGCTGTAATAGAAACACAAGATACATATACAATCCGAGTAGGACACAGCATGCAATATCCAGAAGACGACTCATTCCATAACATGGATAACGCCAGTGATTGATAGATGTCATAAAAAGCGCCATAAAGAAAAGACTACTTAGGACATCATGAAAGCTATACGAAACAATAGATGCTATCAAAAAAAAGAAACTGGAATAAAAGAGAATACGAGAACCCTGGTCGCACGAAGAGGTTAGATACATCCTTCTCTTATAAGATAAAATAATTATACACTTATAGACTTATAACCCGTTTGTTTAATTCAGCCAAAGGCACCCATGGGAAGGACACATGACACTCCCAGAAAAACTTACAAAAGGATGTCTCGATAGGAAAATTCAATAGAGTCAGTTGACGATACTCTTTGGCAAGGTCGCGATAGACGGCCGGAAGAAAGGCCTCGTAATCCGAATAAGGCATTACGTAGAGTAGCTGAGTATAGACCGAGAGGGGCGACGAAGGGGTATAGTCAAACGGTTCATTAAAACACGGAATGTCATGAACGAGTGAACCAAAGAGAGGAGCCATGTGAAATTCATATCCATAGTAATAATCCTTACACTCTCCATGATAATAGGCCAACGTCCAATCCAACATTTTCAGATAATTTTTACACATGTCAGATGGAGATACGGTCCCCACTAAAAAAGGATAATACGCGTCGGGTTCGACCAGCAACCGTTTCTCTGGAATATCATACAGAGGATAAAGATTGAGTCGTTCCTCTGCTGTATTCGCAAAGGTCTTCAGTTTGAGTTTCCATTGAATGTTTTTCTGAATGAGTTCCACTTCCACCTTGGACAAGGCAATCCACAATTCCTTGACATTGTCCCACTGGATGTCTCGGTCCTTGACCAGCTCTTTGGAGCCGATGCTTTTGTAAATGTCCATCAAGACCGGAAGCCCTTCGTTTCGCAATTGAATGGAGGCAAAATGGGGGAGAAAATCATTTCCGCAAAAGAAACACAAAAAACAATAATTAACGACCGCTTTCTTCACGTCGTGTATCCCGATACACTCGCTCACTTGCACGGCAAGCTCTTTTACCTCAAAGACATAATCAACATTCAATTGAATGTCTTTGAGATAACTGAAATATTTGGTTTCGCGATACAAATGAATCGGACACAAATGTCCATGTAAAAGACTGAGCATAATGAGGTCCGCGTCTAGACCATACACGAAACAGGGTTGAGGATGTTGTCTCAGATACGAAAACATCTTCTGTTCGCCTTCTCCCTCTTCGTCTGAACCACTAAAGAGAATGTGGTGTTCAAAACAGGCCTGCTTCATGAAGGCATCTAGCTCGCGCATAAAAGGAGTGCCCGGTGTAATGGCATTGGTGTTCCACTCGTTTTTGTTGAGGATTTGCTTGGTGAGGTAAGACTTGTAACGACGTTGTTTCTGTTGTTTCATTTTGGCATACGGAACCACGCCATCAAAGGCAACATAGGTTTTGGATGATTTGGTTTTCTGAATCAGAGCCAAGACCTTTTGAAAGACCCGGTCCTTGATGCCCCCCTTCCCTTCGCGTGTATCTACATTCATGCCTTCGTGTATCACGTCATAAATAAGAGAATTTGCGTCAATCAATAAAAGAGGACAAGGAATTCCCTGCATCCGCTTGATAATTTTCTTATGATGTTTGATAACATAAGAGAAGTAACTTGGAATGCCCATTACGTTGCCTTGTGAACCTTTTTTAATATCCTTTTACTATAACATGGAGAACCCCGTTCCAAAGCCCGAAGAACCCGTCTTGCCGACTTTACCGACCTTGTTTATCTTTCTGTCGACCATCTCTCCTTTTCTGATTGTGTTGATTTTCGTCTTCATCTCTATCATCAATTCAAACATAAAAGGATTGATTTATTTGTTTGGAGTCATTATTTTATTCTTCATTACCTATGTGTTTCAGCTCACCCTACACAAGTCAGACGATAGTTCAAAGCACAATTGCACGATTATTCAATTTCCCCTTCAGTTATACAGCAATCCTTCTTTCAACAGTGCTCTTTTTCTGTTTACCATTGCCTACATTTCCATTCCCATGATGTTGAAAGACAGTCTCAACGTTCCTTTATTGATCGTGCTCTTGTGTATATTTGCGGTCGATACCACCGTGCGAAACATGTATCAATGCACTTCACCTGTGGGGACTGTCCTGGGAGCTGTGCTAGGTATTGTATGGGGTGTGGCATGGTATTTATTGATTCAAACCAGTGCGCCGAACCTCTTGTTTTACGATGACCTCATGTCCAATCGGGTCGCGTGCAGTAGGCCGACCGAACAAAAGTTCAAGTGTTCCGTGTATAAAAACGGAGAACTGTTACAAACGTTATAATACAAGGGTTAAGCCCGGTACAAGGGGGCATGTTTCTTAAAGTATTGGTCCAAGTCATAGACCATGCGTTTTCGATGAAAGCTATACAACATCATGGTGACATTTGTATTGTTCATGTTTTCGTAAATATGGATGACATTTTTGATGACCATGGAAAGATTGAACGGCTTATAAAAAACGACATGTTCTGCGTAAGATAAGGTCGTTTCTTTCTTGAGTCTTTTGTTGACATCTTC
>Ga0255098_1000478_pt1 | contig 10923 bp, 15 predicted proteins | sample Colum_Atlam_RepC_2_FD_188440 | JGI IMG/M metagenome (GOLD analysis project Ga0255098, IMG submission 188440) | Freshwater microbial communities from Columbia River, Oregon, United States - Colum_Atlam_RepC_8d | ecosystem: Environmental > Aquatic > Freshwater > River | place: USA: Oregon... | reverse complement strand
TATCTATTCATTCTAGTTCTCCTATATTATTAATTAGATATAGAAACCTTATAGTAGAAATTATCACCTAAGAAGTAACTAGCTTCTTCATCAAACTCTTCTTCTCGTTCAATGTTTAGTATTTTAGGGTTATCTAAAAAGACTATAATTTCATTAGGGTCAAACATATCGTAAGCTAATTCTTTACCCATAATTTTAACTAAAGCATCACAGTCTAGGACAACACTATTAGCTGGATTAGATAATTCAAATATAACCCGATCTTTTCTTTTAGATACATTCTGAGACCATTTAATAGCATCTTTAAAATCCCATGACCATGATCTTAAACCATAAGCTAGGTTCTCTAAGTGTTCAATTAATTCGGGATCATCTAATTCATCTGGGTAGTTAAAAGTAAGGATTCTAGGGTCATGGTTGGAAGCTCTGACTCCACGATATAATTTATTAAAGTGGATATTCTCATAGGGTTTAGAGAGTCTAGATAGTTCTTGGAATACAGGAAGTAATTTTTCTCTATCAGCAAGATTAATACCTTGTTTCATATTTATAGTGTACCATAAATTATGTATTTTATCTGAGAGTTCAATTTTCCATGATGCTTTAGAAGTAGAATTTTTAAAGTCTTTAGTAGTGAGTGATTTTAAAAACAATACTAATTCTGGAATAGTATCTAAGCTAGGGTCAGATGGGTAATCTTTTTGGAGGACTCTGGGGTCAACAGGCATAGCGTATTTCATATTAATTATCCTTTATCTACAACAGTAACTTCATATACACGATGGCTAACGATTTCAAGGTCTACAACTTCAGGGTCTTTTAAATAAGTAATAACTTCATGAAGGTCAAAAATTCCAAAATCTATTTCAAGTGCTTCAGTGAACTGATCTGTATCTAGAACGATATTAGGATTAAATACTTTAAAAATAACCACATCTCTAGTATCTCCAGGTCGGATACCCCAATCTTGAATAGCTACTTTTTTCTTTGAAGTCCATGATCTTAATCCATAAGCTAGGTTTTCTAATATAGTAAGTACTCTAAGTTCGGGGTCTCCTGTCCCAACAGTCATTTCAGTTAATAAATTTTCATCTGGACCTTGAGGTAATCTTACTCCTCGATATAAGACATTATATTCTTTAGTGCCAAATATTCTAGATAACTGTTTGAAGACGGGATAAAGTTTTTCACGATCTCTTAAGTTGATACCCGTCTTTTTATTTATATAGAACCAAAGTTTAGATAGTGTTTTTGAAAAACCGAATCTTTCATCTAGGTCTATATATTGTTGTGGAGTAGAGATAGTTTTAAGATTATTTAAAATTTCTGGAATAAGAGATACCTCTTGAGAAGATTCAAAATCTTTTTCAAGTAGATTAGGGTGTACAGGCATAGCGTATTTCATATTAGTTATCCTGAATAGTGACTATATAATAGTTATAGCTTTCGGTATCCTCATCATACTCATCATAGTCATCAACATCCCCAATACATCCATTACAAACATATTCAATATCTATAATTCTTGGGTTTTTAACATTAATAACAATTTCCCTATTATCAAAAACTCTGTCTTTTCTAGTCCCTCTTTTAAAAGCATCCCCATCAATAATAATATCTGGATTTAAGATTTTAAAGAGAACAATATCTCTAGTTCTACCTTTAGATTTTGCCCACATTTCTAAAGCAATACCCTCATCTTTAGTCCATGATCTTAACCCAAAAGCTAAGTTTTCCAATATTTGTAAAACTAAGGGATTATCCATAGAATCAGGATAAGTATCAAATAAAAGATTTGAATAATCACCTTGAGGTAATCTCACTCCTCTGTATGCTTCTCTTAAATTACGGAGGGGAGGGAAGATACGACCTAATTCTTGAAAGACAGGAGATAGTTTTTCTCTATCTCTAAGATTGATGCCTGTTTTATAATCTACAGCAAACCACAGGTGGTGTAAGAAATCTGTTATCTTGTAGTCTATATCAGCATCTAGGTATTCTTCTGGGTTTTCAACATCTTCTAGAATATTAAATACATGAGGTATTTCACTGACTCTGGGACTAGATTTAAAATCTCTTTTAAGTACATCAGGGTGTACGGGCATAGCATACTTATTATATCTCATATTAATTATCCTTTATTGTGACTATGTAAGAATTTTTACTAGCTTTTTGAATACTTAATATTTGTGGGTTTTGTATAAATAGAATAAGCTCATCCCAGTCAAAAGGTTGGTTTATTTTATTGATGTTTAAATATTCATTAGCATCTAGAACTACATCAGGATTATGTATCTTAAAAATGACCTTATCTCTTGCTGTCGACTTATTATAAGCCCAGTTCTCAGCACCATCTAATCTTTGGGACCAGGATCTTAAACCGTATGCTAGACCCTCTAAGTGTTCTAATATTCTAGGTTCGTTAGGGATTACAGTTTCCCCTATTCCTAAATTAGGATAAGTTTCAGATATAGCTGAACCATCCCATCTAGACAATCTTACACCACGATAAGCAAAAGGGTAGTAACCGACTCCAAATAAACGACCTAATTCGTTAAATAAAGGGTAAAGTTTTTCTCTATCTCTTAAGTTGACACCAGTACCTTCATTTATGCTAAACCATAACAAATGCAATATCTCACTAAATTCATGGTTATATGGTGCATAACCTTCTTTTGTTTTAAGAGACTTTAAAGTAGCTGTTAATCTAGGTATTTGAGATATAAGACGGTGGGATTCAAAATCTCTTTCAAGGACTCTAGGGTCTACAGGCATTGCATATTTCATTTTAATTATCCTTTACTGATATTAAATAAATATCGCCTTCTATTTTTTCGATACTTAAAATTTGAGGGTTCTTTATATATAGAATAATTTCATTCCAGTCAAAAATGGAATACTCGGCATCTTCTAAAGATGGATTCCATTCTCCTTTAGATAAGAAAGGAGAATCCCTACCAAATGAATTAGCATCAAGAAGTAATTTAGGTTCAGATATCCTAAATAGAATTCTATCTCTCTTATCGTTTTTTTTATAAGAAGACCATATTAATGATAATTGTTTTTCTGGAGACCATGATCTTAAACCATAAGCTAAGGATTTTAAATGTCCTACAACTCTAGGTTCTTCAGGATTATATATAACATCCCCTATTTCTAAATCAGGATAGGTTTCTGATATAGCTAACCCATCCCATCTAGATAATCTTACACCACGATAAGCAAAAGGGTAGTAACCGACTCCAATAATACGACTTATCTCTTTAAAGAGAGGGTAAAGTTTTTCTCTATCTCTTAAATTGATTCCTATTTTAAGATCAATATCAGACCACAATTCTTTTAATATGTTAAAAGCTAGGGGATATATGTGCTTTTTATTTTTTACCAATTTTAAAAGGGCTGTTACTTTAGGTATATCATTGACTCTAGGGCTAGATTCAAAATCTTGTTTAAGTACTTTAGGGTGTACTGACATAGCTCTTTTAGTAAAATACATATTAATTATCCTTTATTGTGACTTCCCATATAGGGGATTTATTCTTGATACTTACTATTTTAGGGTTCTTTACAAATAGAATAACTTCATCCCAGTCAAAAGGACTAAAACTTTTATCTATTACATCTAGTATAGGATTGGCATCTACAATTACTTCGGGTGTTTGTATTTTAAATATCACTTTGTCTTTTGTTGTAGGGTCTTTACTATTAGCCCAGTCTACAGCAGGTTTTACTTTTCTACTCCAGGACCTTAAACCATAAGCTAGACCTTCTAAATGTTCTATAATTCTAGGTTCTTTAGGGATTACAGTCTCACCTATTCCTAAATTAGGATAGGTTTCGGATAAAGCATTAGGATCAAAATTAGATAACCTTACTCCACGATAAGCATTTAGTGCTTTCTTGACTCCAAAGATTCTGTTTAATTCTTGAAAGATAGGTAATAGCTTTTCTCTATCTGATAAATTGATCCCTTTTTTAAGATTGATATTAAACCATATTCTTCTAAGTTTTGGGTTAAAGAAATATTCTAAATCAGAATATTCATCAGGATCCTCAACTCCCTCTAACATCATAAGGATATCTGATATTTCATCAACAGACTGATCCGACTGGTAATCTTTCTCTACAACTTTAGGATGTAGAGGCATAGCTCTCTTTATATACATATTAATTCTCCTTTATTTTTACTTCCCAACGATTGCCAAGTTTATCATCAGGTACAAAAAAATCATAAGTCTCATCATATCTATTAACAGATACTACTTTAGGGTCTTTAAGATTTAAAATATATTCATCTCTATCAAAGAGACTACCTCTCTTAAAGAAATTAATCACAGCAGTCCCATCTAGAACAGGCTGTGGGTTTTGTATCTGGAATATAATTCTATCTCTATAATAGTTCTCAGTTGCCCATGTATGTGCAGATGCTTTACTAGAAGACCAAGACCTTAAACCATAAGCTAGATATTCTAATTCCTGACTAATTTTTGAATTAGGTTTAAAAGGGGTATCTGGTGTAGAATTCCCATATAGTTCAGATAACATTAAAGGATCAAATTTAGTTAAATTGACTCCTCTGTATAGGTAAGATGGACTACCATAAGTTCCTATTAGACGATCTAATTCTTGAAAGACAGGTAATAGCTTTTCTCTGTCCCTTAAATTTATCCCTCTCTTTTTATTAATCTCAAACCACAATATTGTTAGTTTAGATGCAATAAAATCTTTTTCTTTTTGATCTAATTCCGATTTAGATTCTTTAGATATTAAGATATGTAATATAGCCTCTATATCATCTAAAGCTCCTTCAGAAGATTCAAAATCTTGTTCAAGTACTTTAGGGTGAACGGGCATCGCTCTCTTTATATACATATATAGACTCCTTAGATATACTAAGGAGTTTTATTTAAAACATATTAACCCTTGTTATATAAGAACCTATCAGTAGCTTATATTCTTTATCCTCCCAGCTTCGTCTTAATAAGCCAAAAATAAAATCAAAGATACTGTAATTTTTAAAACTCACATCATAATTAGCCTCAACACCATTAAAGCGATTAAAAAATACTTCACCCTTATCTATATTTACTATTTTCAATAAAACAGCTTCTCTAAAAGCTAGGACAACCTCAGTCCCAAAGGATGCTGAAAAAGATAAACCATTCTTTTCAAAGAGTCCCTGATTAAAGCTAGATATAAATCCTATCTCTTTTTCTACTATATGTAGAAATATCTTTGTAAATTCTGGAATGTCTTTAGGCTTACTACCTATATACTTTCTCTTACCATCTTTTATCTCTGTATACATAAAGAACTCCTTGTTTCTTAATAAGTATTATATTAAAACAAAGAGAGTCTGTCCTTTAAAGCACCTTCAAGTTCATTTATACTACAAGTCCATATAGGTATAATCTTATATGGACGACTCACCATATTTACCTTAATCTCATCCTTATATTCTATATCTAAGGCTATATATACATACTCTCTTTGTAAATAAAAAATACCTATCTCTCTTTCCTTATGTGCTATGGTACACTTAAAGCCATATTTTAAGGATAAATCTTCTATAATACTAGTCACTACTCTCATTGGTATTCCCTTTCTAAGAATACCCTTATAATATAAGGTTTATAAATGACACAAATAACAAGAATAGATAACGGCAAAAGAATTGTGAATAAAGACTATGTCGATACCTATAGGGGAGACTTTAATACTCTCATTTCTTTATTCTTACAAGAAATGGGATTTTACTTAGAAGATGAATTTCATAATATATGGAAGAAGGATAGGTTTTTTAGAGTAGAGATAGGAGCTAATTTTATAGAATGTAAGTATATATCTAATACCAGAGACCATATCTTTGAAGGGGGATGGAAAGAGGCATTAACTAGGGGAGAGAAAATTAAGTATCGGTATCTTAGTGATGGGATAGGGTTATATGATTTATTAAGTGTTATAGTATGTGATTTAAGAGAATTATGGGAAGAGCATGAGTCTCTTAAGAAAGCGCGTCTGAAACTGTAACATAAAATAAACGACTCTCATCATCCCCATCCCACTCAATGTTTTTTATTTTAGGTTCTTTTAGATATAAAACTACTTCATCGCTATCTAGAATGCTTTCACCTTTAAAAACATTGTGTACTCCTTTTGAGTCAAGAACAACATTAGGTGTTTCTATTTTAAATATAACTTGATCTCTTTTGTCTCCCCTTTGAGTAGAATGATCTGCATATTTTAATGCCCAATGCAATTTTGTAGACCATGATCTCAAGCCATATGCTAGATTCTCTAAATGTTCTATAACTACGGGATCCTTTATTGAATTAGGGTAAGTCCTACTTAAAGCGAATCCATCAAACCTAGATAATTTCACACCACGATATGCTAAAGGCACAACATCTCTACCTTTAAGAATTCTATTCAATTCGGAAAAAACGGGATAAAGTTTTTCTCTGTCTCTTAAACTAATACCTTGTTTGTGGTCTACACCAAACCAAGCATCAGAAAGAAATTTGTTTATTCTTTTTAGTTTTCTAACTCCTAAGTCTTTTAACTCTTTATCCTTTAAACTAAGATATATTTCTGCAATAGTATCAAGATCAACATCTGTTTCAAAATCTTTCTCTAAAACTCTAGGGTCGACAGCCATAGCTCTTCTTATATAAAATCTATTGTCCATAATAAGCATCCTTTTTATTTATATCTAGATGCCTATAAATAAGATACTCCTAATAATATCTTCTTAACCTAGCCATACGAGTAGCTGATTGATCTACCTTTAATTTGAAAACCTTAATAACATTAATGTAGAAACTAGTCAAATCAACACCTAAATAAGCTGATGGTTTGCTAGGAATTTCTATACTTTTTCTAGGGGGCCAAGATTGACCATTAACTTCACCCTTAACATATGCTGTATTACTTTCAGTATCTACTTCTATTTTTAGTGTATTTTCTTTATACTACAATAAGACCTTCAAGAATATTCCCAAGTTCACCACCTACAGCAGGTCTCATAAAAAGACTGTATATCTTAATATCACCATCAGAAATACGATCCATTTCATTTATAAGGTCATGATAAATCTGTTTTCCTAATCTTGTTTCGGTTCTATACTTTTCTCTCAAAGGTGCTTCAGCCTCAAATCTTGCTTTTTCTTCTGGAGTAGTCCAGTTTTGATAATAAGCATCTGGTTTTGAAGATGTCGGAACTAAAGGTGTTCCTCGCCTAGATAAACTTTTATGTATGTGCATTTTTTCCTAGAAAAAAGTTATTTTTCACACACCTTAACAAAACTATAAATTAACTATAAACCCTAGTATATATATGCTCTACATATTCAGTATAATCCTTCTGATCGGGTAAAACCTCGCCACCAAAGACTTTCCTCTGTATTAACTCATATGCCTTATCTCTACTCATCATAGCTCCCATTAAACCTACTAACATACTTTGTGAATTATATACCCCCTTACTGTCTTTTATATGCTGTTCCATTACATCCTTATGTACATCTAAATTACTCACTATACTTGTCATTCTCTTTATAGCATAATCACATAACCCTGTACTGTCTATAAACACTACCCTCTCTACTGATGAATGACTCATATCTCTCTCATACCATAAAGGAACATTCTCTAATACTGGCATTACATATCCTCTTAATAATCTTGCTATCCCACATATATTTTCACTACCTATGGGATTCTTTTTATGGGGCATAGCACTACTACCCTTCTGCCCCTTGCTAAACCCCTCTGAGAGCTCATTTACAGACGATTGTTGCAAGTTCCTTATCTCTACCCCTAACCGTTCTAAACTACTCCCTAAAAGCCCTAAAACCATAAAGAACTCTGCATGACGATCTCTAGGTATTATCTGTGTAGATATAGGTTCTATATTTAACCCTAACTCACCTAATACATACTCCTCTTCATACGGAGATATATTTGTATAGTTCCCCATAGGCCCTGATATCTTACCATATGATATATTCTCTATTGCTCTTATAAGCCTCTCTTTATTTCTGACCCACTCACTATAAAAGGTAGTTAAAACTAAACCAAAGGTTATAGGTTCACCATACATACCATGACTACGACCTAACATCTTCGTGTATTTATGTTCCATAGCTTTCTCTTTAAGTGCATATAAGAGTTTATCTATACGGTCTACAATTTGGTTGCCAGCTTCTCTTAAAATAAGAGCTGTAGCTGTATCTAATACATCTGAGCTAGTCATCCCTTTATGGATAAAAGAAGCTAGGTCAGGTTGTTGGTTAGTGATATGTTCTATAAAGGCTATAAAGTCATGTTTAGTGGTTTCCTCTATTTTAAGTATTTCCTCTTTAATAATGACTACTGAATTAAAAGCTAGGTGTAAATCTTTAGGTGCTTGGTTTATACTCTCTAATGCTTTAACAGCAAGAGATTCTATAAGTAGCCATTTCTTAAATTTATTTGTATCTGACCATATACGGTTCATCTCATCAGTTAAGTATCTCTCTATCATAAAAAACACTACCTCTTTTATTTACTTTTTGATATAGGTTGCCTTAAACATATACCATAAGAGAGTAAATAAAATGTTGAGAAGATTTATAAGAGACCATGAGAGATATATTTTTCTATTTTTAGTTTTAGTCATGTTTATAATTACCCTATGGCTATTTTATCACTTCCCCTTAGTCTTTATTTTAGTCTCTACCTATATAATAGCTTATGCTAAATTTTCTGAATAATATAATACCCTGGACCTAATATATGTAACATGAAGTATATGTAACATAAATACTTATGTATATGTATTTATATACTTTTTATAAAGCATATAAATATAAAGGGAGTCCTTTATGGAAAAAAGTATAAACCTTCTTATTGAAGACTTAGGTAATCCAATTCACACTATCTCTTACTCTTATGGTAGACCTTATATCCTTATAGAAAATGAAAATGTTATAGACACTTGGTCTTTAACTAATTCATCTAACGGCGATGTTTCTTATTACATAGATGAAATCTTATATACCTATAAACTACATAGAGAAATTAAACAAAGACCCATAGACTTACTCTCAGATAAAATTAAGATTTAGACTTAGTTATATCTAATCCTATACTTGACCATATATTAACAATAGACTCCACTTTACCCATTAACTCTCTAAATCTCAAATATGGAAAAGGGACTCTTAATTTATCCATATCTATATCCTCCACACTAGATACCCTTACACTATCCATTATAGCTTTTAATGGTACTCTTAATGACTTACTTATCCTCTCATCTGTATATTGTGTTGATAACTCATTACAATATAAAACAAGACCCTCTTTTATAACTCCACCCCTTACAGCACTTACTAAAGTTTGTATCATCTTCTCCGTCTTAGTTCTCCTATTCCTAGCTTCCACTTCTGTTATCCCCCCAACCTTTACTCTTATTAAACTTCCACTTAAAGCACTGACCCTCTGTTTTAATAACTCCCTCATAAAATATAAATCACTTGTTAAATGATCAGCCTCGTAATTTAAACGATCTATTCTCTTAGAGGTCAATTCCACTTTATCGTCATACTGCTCAAATATCACTTCATTGTTTTTAATCTTTACCTCAAAGGCAGACCCATACCACTCAACTTTAAATTCTTTATGGTGTTCTACTTGTACTTCCCCACCTACAAAAGACTCTAAATCCTTTAACCACTCATTTGACCAATTTACTTTAGGTGTTTCTATTGGGTATGCTTCTATAACTCCTTTATTCCTATTTAAAGTGATGACATCTAAAACTTGTTTAGAGTAATAGGGTGCTACAATAACAAGGGGTCTACCTTCTATTAAGTTTTCTAAAATAGGTGTTATCTCTTCTATCTTATTTATAGGTCTTGAGATCATAGCTATCATAGAACCTTTAAGTGATATTTCTTTTTCCCATCTTGGTGTTCCACATTTACCTACATATCCTTCACTATGTATAACTTCTATATCTACCCCTTCTCCAACCTCGACTGATATATGTATATCAGTACCATTAGTTAATAAAGCATCATATAAAATTTCTGGCATATTAGGTGCTATCTTTTCTAAATCTTCTCTTGATGGTTCAGAAACTTTTATATCGTTTAAATCAAAATGTATCGGATAAGGCTTATCTATTTTATTAAGCTCTCTTAGTAAAGAATGTAAAATAAAGATAGCTGTTTTACATCCATCTCCTTCTCCACATATTTCATAAATAAATCCTCTTACATATTTATTAGTATCCCAAGCAAGTAAAGTAGTTTTAGCTGAAGGGTTAATTAGTATTTTCTTATTTCTTGATAGCATTACTGTTTTTCCATTACCACCAAAACTGCTTCTCATTAAATACACAAGTTCATCAAAATCTTTTAAATATGGTATTGTCATTTTGTATCTCCTTTTTATTACTATACAATATACAAGATTTCTATCTAATATAGACATAGAAATCTTGTGTGCTAGGAGGTCTAGATTTCTTTATTCGCAGACAAAAAAAACCTTAAACCCAACAACAACAATTTACTTTTTAACTTTTAGTAAATTGTATCCTTGACCTACAGCAACCTTAACTTCACTAGCACCATTCTTTAATTTTGTTAAAGCTTCAATAGTATCTTCATCATCAGCATTATTCTTTACGAATGATTGATAAGTACCTTCGCATACAAATTTTGAATCAACATGATACATTTCAATAATCATATCAGTTGCCTTAGGTTTAGCAGTTGCAGTTGCCTTAGGTTTAGCAGTTGCAGTTGCCTTAGTAGGTTTAGCAGTTGCAGTTGCCTTAGTAGGTTTAGCAGTTGCAGTTGTCTTAGGTTTAGCAGTTGCAGTTGCTTTAGGTTTAGCAGTTGCAGTTGCTTTAGGTTTAGCAGTTGCAGTTGCTTT
>Ga0255098_1000477_pt1 | contig 10948 bp, 11 predicted proteins | sample Colum_Atlam_RepC_2_FD_188440 | JGI IMG/M metagenome (GOLD analysis project Ga0255098, IMG submission 188440) | Freshwater microbial communities from Columbia River, Oregon, United States - Colum_Atlam_RepC_8d | ecosystem: Environmental > Aquatic > Freshwater > River | place: USA: Oregon... | reverse complement strand
GGGTAAGGGGGGAACGGTAGTTCACCCCTCGCGATGAATCGGTTTCGGTGTATCACTAGCCCTCATTGCCAGTAATCTCTCAAAATCCTTGTCCATTGCCCCCTTCTTTTCACTACCACCCCCGCTCGTCATCTGAGCCCGAGGATCGCCACCATCTTCTTGTGGTGTATGTATTTTTCCATTTCCTTTGCCCAAAAATTCGAATTGATGCTCCAGGGGATTCTCATTTCCCAAAAATGAAAAATTGTCGGAAAATCCACCCATTGTTCCAGAATATGCCGTGACAGCTCCCATAGCATAATTCAAATTAGTTGGATCACCAGTGCTACCCTCTGGTGGAGCAGCCCCTGTTTTTGCCTTTGTATTCGTATCCTGGTTAACCTTTTTCTCCTGCTCTTGTAAATATATCTGATTCATACCACGAAGCCAATGGAATGCCTCAGTCCCCACTAAAACTTTCGCCATTCGGGGAACAATTATAGCTGGGATTGATGTAATTTCTTTTGGCACATTTGAATTGTTATCCACACATACTCTTTTAAATTTTTCAAAAAAAGGAGATTTATATAAAGATTGGATGAATTCTTTGCAATTTGCACAATAATTACTATAAAAAAGAATGTAAGTTTCCATAATCCTAAATTCGGTAATTTTTTTTAAGTTTAAACTAAAAAAAAGCTAAAAAAATGAATTTTTAAATATTTAAAGTAAAAGTAATATATAATATATCATGAGCACAATTACAGCCCTTAAAAAAAGTCCCAATGCAATCCAATTTAAAATCAATAATAAAAAAGAAAATTATGAAATTGCCCTAATTAATGGATTACGTCGTATTATTCTAGTGAATTTAGATTGTTTTTGCTTCAGTAGAGAATCTATCCAATTTCAGAAGAATACAAGTATTTACAATGAGGATTTCATGAGCCAAAGATTCGCCCTTATCCCTCTAAATGCTAAAGAATTTGCTAAATTAGATGTCACCAAAGTGGAAGCCCATTTTCATGCCACTTGCACAAATGTTGTAGAGCCCATGCCATACTATGCTAAAGATATCCAATTATTTTATCTTGATGGAGAAGGTGAAAGTGTAGAAAAAAGACCCCTTGAAAATAGCAAATATATCACTATCCCGGACATTTTACTGGCGAATATTAAGCCAGATCAAGAAATGCGCTGTGTTTTCCAGGTAAAAAGAGGAAATCATAAAGAAAATGGTGGAATGTATTGCCCAGTTTCCAAATGTGTTTATTATTTTGAGTCAGATTCTAAAGATGACACACCCGTCGCAAAAGAAAGAGATTATCTAAAGACAAAGAGTCTTCTACCCATGATTTACAATTTTGAGCTGGAAACTGATGGCATGTATCCAATTATGGATATTTTTTCACTAGGTTGTGACTATTATATTCAACTTCTTCAGAATAAAATAGATGAAATAAAGAATATTGAATCGAGCACCATGGTCTACATTGAAACCAGCCCCACGAATATGACCGGATTTGACTTTATTTTTGAAAAGAGTGATGACACTATGGGGAATGTTGTTCAAACTTATGGTATTCAGGATAAGGACATTCACTACATAGGCTATCATATTCCTCATCCATTAGACCGAAAATTATATATTAGGCTTGCTCTTGTCAATGAAAAGGCACCTCGTGATGCATACTCGAAGAAAATGATACAGATTATGCAGCGCATTATTTCGATTTTAGAGGGTTTGAAAACTGACTACTTAAAAGCTTCAGGTGGTGCTTAACTTTTGCTTGAATGGTATTCATATATCCTAAATACCAGAGTAATCCAATAAAAATGATTATGATTCGGTAGTCTAAAATAATATTAAAAATGGCTTTGGCAATGGATGCTAAAATAATTATAATAATTAGCATAATAATTTCATATTTGTATAAATTGAATTTAGAAAGAATATCTCCAGTTGTTATTTTTTTTTCCATAATTAAAAAATAGTAGATATTTTTTTCCTATTATAATAATAATGACAGACTCCTCATTTCAAGGTTTTAATAATAGCACAAGAAGAAATATGGAAGATTGCTCACTTTCTTACAAAGATATGCAAGATAGAAAATTCGCCTCATATAACACAACTAATTTCAACAATAATTTTGGACGTAATGTCTATATGAAAAGTTTAGATCATTTGGGGATGAGTGCATCAAAAAATAAAGATGGATATGGTCAAATAGTTGATATGGAATCTAATCTAAAGCAAGGGTCTATAACAAACTATAAAGATAAGCAGCAACTCCAATCCAGAGGATTCAAAGGATCCCCTTATATGGGCGCCGGTGAGACGCATATAGTAAACCCTGTATTATACAGTAAATTAGTTAGTGGAAATGATACTAGAGTAAAAAAGGCGGCGGATACTTTAGCCGGTGTTAGTATCGATCGTTTTATTCCTTTAGTTCCCTGTTTACAGGAAAATATCCAGAATCCAGAACATATAATTCCCCAATATTGGGTTCGAGGAGGAGAAAGTAGTCGGTCCTATATTCAGAATATTGACTATTATCAGCTATGTGGGATTAAAAAGGAATAATATAATTTTCTCTTTTAATAATATATTATGAGTTCTAACCGTCTTATGTATGATTCATGTGCCTATCAAAAGGCTATAAGCGAGAGCACTGGTTCATTTGCATACGCTATGTATACCGGTAAATATGAAAATTGTGCCAAATGCAGAATTGAATTGGGACAAGTCGGTGGCAATGGAGTTAGTCTTTTTAGTGGGAATTTAGTGGATTTAGAGTCAGACTTAAGAGGTCAAACTCGCCCCGCCTCATTGTGCCCCAAAGATAAATTCCAGCCAAGTTGTGACAAGAATTCAAGATCCAGATGTGATGGATTGCCTTGTGCTCCTGGACGTCAATATCCTTTAGTCAATCAGCCATCTTGTCAAATGGTCCGCTATCCTCCTATTCCCAAAGAGCCCCCTTTTCAGCCAATGACCTGCCAACAACCTAGGTATTAGATGGGGAGTGGAACAGATATTAAATAAATTAAAAATATAGTTTTTTAATTTATTTCTATATAATATTAAAAGATGAGTTTTAATAGACCCTTATATGATCATTGTGAAGGAAAAAAGAGAATACAAGAGAGCACACAGGCGGCGAATTATAATGTCCATACACCCGTTATTTGTGGAAATTGTCTCCCTGATGACCCCCGTATTCATCCCAATCGCACTGGAGTCAGTCTGAATTCTGGATATGATTGGCGATTTTATGCAGGACCCATAGATGTAGAGAGTGACCTTTTTAATTTAAACAGGGTTGCCAGCAATTGTCCCAAAAATAAATATAAGCCTTACTCTACAAATTGCAAGGTAGATAATCAGGGTCAGCCTGGTGGAGCTGGTGTTATTTCAGGAACTATGCCTTCTAGAGGAGGTGCCATTATAGAAGGCTTTGAATCTAAGCCAAGAGAGGGTGTATTCCGCAAGAATGGTCAGCGATGCAGCGACAATAATCTGGTGGACTTTCCATCTTGCTCTTTTAATACTGAAGACACAAGGCTATCTAATCCACCGGCGACTTTGCGTGGAACAGGTATAAATCGATTCCAGCCCATGGGTCTGAACCCCCAGGCGAAAATATTTTTCCCAGGTGAGTATCATACATCTACGCGCCTGGTATTTCGCGATAACCACCGCCCTTGCATTCCCAGTCTAAAGGTTATTAGTGAACCACCACTGCCCCCTGCTAAACCACTTCCTTGTCATAAAACTGTGCCCACTTGTGCTGCACCGAATATGCCTATGTATCAGTATGATGTGTTTGGATAGAGGCAGTAGCCAGCTTATCCGCCCATTCATTGCCGAGGCTGTGTGCATCTTTTTTGCCTGTGTGGGCACGGACATGCTGGAGAGTGACATTTGGGTAATTTTGGAAGAGGATGAATCCCGCTTTTACTTTTTCTAAATTTGGAATTGGTTTGTCAGTTTTCCAGTGTTTGAGCGCCAATTTATAGCCATAAGATCCCATGCATTTTATGGCGTATTCGGAGTCCGTCATTATGACATACTCGTCTCCTCTTCTTATTTCTTTCTCTAAAATCTGGAAAACTCGGAGGATCGCTTCCAATTCGGCGGCGTTGTTGGTTTGTTTCCCGGATATTCGCTCACTCACATTCCTCTTATCTCCTAGACCAAAAAATATTCCAATACCTGCTTTCGCATATTTCTTTCCATTGTGTATACATGCGCCGTCTGTATAGACATATTTTTTAGGGGATGATGATGGCTGGGCATCTATTTTTTCAACTATGAAATTATCTTTTTTGTCTTTCATGAAACAATTGCGAATTATTTTTTCTTTAGTGTCTTCTTTTATATTGGACTTTTGTATATTGGAGACATGAACTGGGCAATTTTTTATCACTTTTTCTTGGTCATTCTGGTGATCCTTTTTAGGTGAGTTTTCTTTTACAATCCATTCTTTGAAATATCCCATTCTTTAATTAGAATATAATATTTTATTTTTATAAATTATCTTCAAATACTATTGACCAATCGGAATATCTAACTAGCGCCACAACTTATTAGTCAAAACATACGGCTCAGATGGATGAAACGCAACAGAGGAAACATTGGTGCGGGTTTTTTGCAGCGTGTAGACACATGTCGCAGCACTGCAATCCTCGTTCAGCCACCACAACTTGGCGGTATTGTCACCGCTGCCAGTCGCAAGATACGGCGCAGATGGATGAAACGCCACAGAGTTAATCCAGTTGCGGTGACCTTGCAGCGTGGAAACACATGTTACAGCACTGCAATCCTCGTTCAGCCGCCACAACTTGGCGGTATTGTCCCGGCTGCCAGTCGCAAGATACGGCGCAGATGGATGAAACGCAACAGAAGAAACACCGTTGCTGTGACCTCGCAGCGTGGAGACGCATGTCGCAGCACTGCAATCCGCGTTCAGCATCCACAACTTGGCGGTATTGTCCAAGCTGCCAGTCGCAAGATACGGCGCAGATGGATGAAACGCGACAGAGCGAACCCAGTCGCTATGTCCTTGCAGCATGGAAACACATGTCGTAGCACTGCAATCCTCGTTCAGCCGCCACAAATTGGCGGTATTGTCACTGCTGCCAGTCGCAAGATACGGCGCAGATGGATGAAACGCGACAGATAAGACAAGACAGCCGTGACCTAGCAGCGTGGAGACGCATGTCGCAGCACTGCAATCCTCGTTCAGCCGCCACAACTTGGTGGTCTCGTCATAACTGCCAGTCGCAAGATACGGCGCAGATGGATGAAACGCGACAGAGCAAACCCAGTTGCTATGTCCTTGCAGCGTGGAAACACATGTTACAGCACTGCAATCCGCGTTCAGCCGCCACAACTTAGCGGTATTGTCAATGCTGCCAGTTGCAAGATACGGCGCAGATGGATGAAACGCAACAGATAAGACAAGACTTGTGTAATCTCGCCACATGGAGACGCATACCGGAACACGAACATTCGAGCCAACAAAATGCATCCGCGATAAAACGGCGGTTGCGTGATTCAAATAGTGCATCATAACGCATTTTCTTCGAAAGCAGATCAGCCTATGCACCAGCAGCACACTCAAATGACCTCTGCAAACCACAGCAAGACGCTGTGGGCAACCGATAGTCATGAGTAGTGCAGCCCAATTTGACCCTCGGGTCGACACTGCACTGCGACGCACCACAGCTTCTAAATACTTCGCGTTGATTCTGGAAGCAAGCAAATACACGGGATGCGCCAAAACCTCGGCGATGAAACCGGAACGTGGTCTTTCTACAAGTGCTTTTGTAAGTAATTTTTCAAGCACTTCTGGGTTTTCAGTCATTCTTTGAAGTCGCTAAATATTATAAATTTAATTATTTTTAACCATCAATTTTTTTAATGCTAAATCAATCAGATACATGTAAAACATACTCTATTCGATAATATCCACATAAATACACATCTTTTTAATACTAGACCGCAAATAGAATTTATACATTTTTATAAAATTGGGGCGGCGTTGTTGGTCTGTTTACCGGAGATTTACTCACTCACATTCCTCTTATCTCCTAGACCAAAAAATATTCCAATACCTGCTTTTGCGTATTTCTTTCCATTGTGTATACATGCTCCGTCTGTATAGACATATTTTTTAGGGGATGATGGCGCGGCATCTATTTTTTCAACTGTGAAATTATCTTTTTTGTCTTTCATGAAACAATTGCGAATTATTTTTTCTTTAGTGTCTTCTTTTATATTGGACTTTTGTATATTGGAGACATGAACTGGGCAATTTTTAATCACTTTTTCTTGATCATTATGGTGTGGTTCTTTCTGGGGGTCCTTTTTAGGGGAGTTTTCTTTTACAATCCATTCTTTAAAATATCCCATGCTTTAATTAGAATATAATATTTTATTTTTATAAGTTATTTTCAAATACCATTGACCTATCACAATATTATATCATATAAATATTTGGATTACAAGAATTATAAATATATTTTGTGAGATATAAATCCCACTATCGCCACAACTTGGCAGTTTTGTCAATGCTGCCAGTTGCAAGATACGGCGCAGATGGATGAAATGCGACAGATGTAACACTGTTTCTGTGCCCTGGCAGCGTGGAGACACATGTCGCAGCACTGCAATCCGCGTTCAGCAGCCACAACTTAGCAGTCTTGTCATCACTACCAGTCGCAAGATACGGCGCAGATGGATGAAACGCGACAGAACGAACAGAGCTGCTGTGCCCTTGCAGCGTGGAGACGCATGTCGCAGCACTGCAATCCGTGTTCAGCAGCCACAACTTAGCGGTCCTGTCAAAGCTACCAGTCGCAAGATACGGCGCAGATGGATGAAACGCGACAGAGTTAACAGTGCGGCTGTGCCCTTGCAATGTGAAGACGCATGTCACAGCAGTGCAATCCGCGTTCAGTAGCCACAACTTAGCAGTATTGTCCCAGCTGCCAGTTGCAAGATACGGTGCAGATGGATGAAATGCGACAGAGGAAACAATGTTGTCGTGCCCTTGCAGCGTGGAGACGCATGTCGCATCATTTCCATTTAGCAGCCACAACTTGGCGGTACCATCTTCACTGCCAGTCGCAAGATACGGCGCAGATGGATGAAACGCGACAAACCATACAGTATTGCTGTGCCCTTGCAGCGTGGAGACGCATGTCGCGGCACTGCAATCCGCGTTAAGCAGCCACAACTTGGCAGTCTTGTCATTACTGCCAGTCGCAAGATAAGGTGCAGATGGATGAAACTCCACAGAACGGACATGGCTGCTGTGCCCTTGCAGCGTGGAGACGCATGTCGCATAATTTCCATTCAGCAACCACAACTTGGCGGTGCTGTCATGACTGCCAGTCGCAAGATAAGGCGCAGATGGATGAAACGCGACAGAGTAAACATATTCGCTGTGCCCTTGCAGCGTGGAGCTGCATGTCGCAGCACGATCCTTCAAGCCCTCAAAATGCCTCCGCGACAAAACGGCGATCGCGTGTTTCAGCGCGCGCTTCACAGCGCGTTCACTTCGAAAGCTGGTCAGCTTCTGCACAAGCAGCGCGCTCAAACCACCTCTACACACCACAGCAAGCCGTTGCTGCACACTGACTCTGACGAGTAACGCGTGCCATGGCAGTGCTCGGGTCGATACTGCACGACGACGCGCTACAGCTTCAAAATGCTTCTCGGTGATCATGGAAGCGAGCGAGTATACGGGATGCGCCAACAACTCGGCGATGAAACCGGAACGTTGTTCTTTTGCAAGTTCTCTTGTAAGTGCATTTTTAAGCACTTCTTGGGTTTCACTCATTTTTGAGGTTGATAAATCACATAAATTAAATTATTTTTAAATATCAATTTCTTCTTTTATATTGGACTTTTGTATATTAAAGACTTGAACTGGGCAATTTTTAATCACTTTTTCTTGGTCTTTCTGTTGGTCATTCTGTTGGTCCTTTTTAGGAGAGTGTTATTTTACAATCCATTCTTTGAAATATCCCATTCTTTAATTAGAATATAATATTTTATTTTTATAAGTTATTTTCAAATAAAAGTATAAACAATAATGCATCGACCTATTACGATTTTATCGTAAATAAATCTTGAGAATACTAACAATCTCTCTGAATTCTATTATATAAAATTTATAAATATTATTTTTATGTGTTTATCAATGATTAGCTAACAGACTTGACTCCAGTTAAATTGCATGTCAGAATACATGGTAAATATCGATGAAAAAAGACATCGCGATACGAACAACATGTTGATCTCTGAGTCGAGACACATATCGCAGCACTGCAATTAGCATTTAACTGCCACACCTTGAGAGTATCGTCCAAGCTAATCGTAACAATAAACGGAGCAGAAGGATGAATAGCCACAGAGAGAACTGCAAGTCTGTGTCCTTCCAGCGTAAATATACATGTCGTAGTACTGGATTCCGGGTCCAGCATCCATAATTTTGCTGTTTTGTCACAGCTTGCAGTCACAAAAAATGACATAAATGGGTGAAATGCTACAGATAAAACAATATCTGTGTGATCTTGCAGCGTGGAGACACATGTCGCAGCACTCCAATCTGCGTTCATCTTCCACACTTTGGCAGTCTTGTCATAGCTGCTAGTCACAAGATATGGCGCAGATGGATGAAAAGCTACAGATGTAACTTGTTGATTGTGCCCTTTCAGCGTGGAGACGCATGTCGCAGCGCTGCAATCTGCGTTCAGTAGCCACAACTTAGCAGTATTGTCCCAGCTGCATGTCGCAAGATACGGTGCAGATGGATGAAACGCGACAGATGTAAGCCTTTTACTGTGTCCTTGAAGAGTGCAAACGCATGATGCAGCACTGTGATCCGAGTTCAGCTGCCATAACTTTGCAGTTTTGTCATCGCTAGTAGTCACAAGATAAGGCGCAGATGGATGAAATGCAACACAGGTAACAACGCTTTCGTGTCCTTTAAGCTCGCAAGAGCGTGTTGTATCAGTGAAATCATTATTCATCTTAAACAGCATGGGGGTATTGTTCAAGCTGTTAGCAACTGCAAGACAATTTGCAGATGGATGAAGCGCAATGGAGTCAACATTTGAAGCATCTTGGTGTAGTGGGGAGCTACATTTTAAACTTGATCCATTCAACCCAATAAAATGTCTCCGCGAAAAAATCGCGGCTGCGTGTTGTGGTTGATTTCGAGAGCATACTAGCAGCTTCTGCACCAGCAGCGCGCTCAAATGACCTCTGCACACTAAAGAAAGCCGCTGTGACACACTGATTATCGTGAGCACCGCATGCCAATGCAGCGGTTTGGTCCGCAATGCGCGGCGAGGCGCAAAATACCCCAAGATGATTTGGGAAGCAAGCGAATACACTGGAATCACCAAAATATTGTATAATAAACCAGTGTAAGGGTGCTCCTCCTTGTCGATGCCTCCTTCAGATTGACATATTTTTGGTTGTTCTCTAGCCTTATTCATTCTTGAGGTCGCTAAATTTATTAAATTTAATTCTTTTTTAACCATCAATTTTTTTGATGTTAATTCATATCTTTCTAATACTAGATCGCAAATAGATTTTATATAAACTTTAGAAAATTCGGGCGGCTTAAAGAAATTTGAATTATCTAATGTAAAATATGGAAACATCAAACATTACGATTGAAGAGAGTTCGACACTCGCTGAAGTGCGAACTTTCGAAGAATTAAATTTGTCAGATGAAGTTTTAAGAGGAATTTGTGCACATGGTTGGGAAAAACCAAGTGCTATTCAGAGGAAGGCGATTTTACCCATTTTGAAAGGGAATGATATTATTGCCCAGGCTCAATCAGGAACTGGTAAAACCGGAACATTCTCTATTAGTGCATTATCTATTGTTGATCCCAAATTAGAAGTTCCCCAAGTATTAATGTTAAGTCCGGTCAAAGATTTAGCGATGCAAACCTATAAAATTGTGAAATCACTTGGACATTATACAGGTATTAGGACGAGCTTATTGGTTGGAAAAGGTCTGGGAAAATCGGAATCTGATTATAGTGCGAGAGATGATATCCCAGCACCGGATTCTAAGAGTCAGATTTTTGTTGGCACTCCTGGAAAAGTTGGTGAATGGTTGCGCAGAAAAAGATTGAATTTGAGCTCACTGAGGCTGATGATTTTGGATGAGGCGGATGAAATGCTGAGTAAGGGATTCAAGGAACAGATCCAGGAGATTTTTAGCTTTATTTCCCCGGACGCTCAAATTGCGCTTTTCAGTGCTACTATTCCAAGGGAAATATTGGATATTACGAAGGATTTTATGAGGAATCCTGTGAAAATTTTGGTGAAAGAAGAGGAGTTGACTTTGGAAGGAATTAGTCAATTTTATGTGAGTTTGGAGAATGAGGAGCAGAAATTTATGGTATTATCGGATATTTATGAGACAGTAAGTGTGAGTCAGGGAATTATTTTTGTGAATTCAAAGCAGAAATCTGAAGAACTTCGTGAAAAATTGGAGAAAAAGAATTATACTGTGGGGCTGATTCATGGAGGATATAATCAATATGAAAGGAATGATATTTTGAGTGATTTTAAGATTGGGAAGACCAGAATTTTAATTGCGACTGATATTTTATCAAGGGGGATCGATATTCAACAGATTTCTCTGGTTATTAATTATGATATTCCTTATAAAGTAGAACCATATATTCACAGGATTGGAAGAAGTGGGCGCTTTGGGAAGAAGGGGATTGCAATTAATTTGGTGACTGCGGATGATGCACAGAATATGAAGAAGATTGAGAGACATTATTGCACAGTTGTTGAGCCATTGCCGATGAATTTTATGGAACTTGCTTAGGGGGGAACCGCGGTTCCCCCCTTACACTAACGAATCGCTTGCGATTCGTTACCCCCCCATGCGGGGGGAACTGCCGTTCCCCCCTTACC
>Ga0255098_1000475_pt1 | contig 10981 bp, 11 predicted proteins | sample Colum_Atlam_RepC_2_FD_188440 | JGI IMG/M metagenome (GOLD analysis project Ga0255098, IMG submission 188440) | Freshwater microbial communities from Columbia River, Oregon, United States - Colum_Atlam_RepC_8d | ecosystem: Environmental > Aquatic > Freshwater > River | place: USA: Oregon... | reverse complement strand
GTGAACAAGTAAGTGAAGATATCGATAGTTACGAGGAAATTTTTGCAGAGTTGCATGATAAATATAAGGGCGGAAAGATGGCGCCCGAATTGTCGCTGTTGTTGCGCGTGGGTTTTAGTGCTGCCGTGTTGAACTTTTCTAACAAGGCGTTATCGAGCGCCGCGCCCGGATTTAACGATGTTATTAAACAGAGCCCAGAATTGATGAAGATGTTCACAAACGCAACCGTCAGCAGTATGAGCCAGCAGTCTCCCAGTTTTGAGTTTGCGCAGAATTTGATGCAAGACCATAACAACAAGCCTCGCGGACCTCCACCGCCCGCGCCCGTAAATACGCAAGAACGTCCTGCACCACAGCGTCCGGGTATGACGTTTACAGATGCACCTAACAGTCGACCCGATATTGCGGCGAGCCGTGGAACAATGTTCCGTGAGCAAGGGGTAGATGTAAATAACAACTTTCAGGGGGTAAATGAGGCCCCCAAAAAGATTGCCACACCCACTCAACGCCCCGAAATGAGAGGGCCACAAAACAGCGACATTGACAATATTTTGTCTGGATTGAAGACGCGGTCAATCAATATTCAGGAAACGCGTGAAGCCCCGAATCAGGGGGATGACTCGATGATATCAATTGCATCATTGAATGAGATGCAAAATTCGAACATGCCTAAGCGTACAAATCGTAGAAAAAACAAGTCGGATAAAAATGTGATTTCATTGGATATTTAAACCATGGAAGATTTTAATTCGCCATCAAGGGCGAATTAAAATATGTAAATCAGTGATACTTTACGAAAAACCCGCACCAAAAAGTGCGGTTTTAATTCTTCATCGGTGTAAATATTCAAAAATGATCATGCGAGTTGGGTATTTGTCATTTGATATCTCATATTTGTTTACTATATGACGGATTTGTCCAGTTTTATTTCCGGCAATACCTTCTTGTAGATTTTCTTGTTGAGTTTATCGTGGTCTTCGTAATTGCCGAGTGCGTGTACACATGCTTTTGCATAGAAATTGTATTCTGGTGTATCTAGTTCTCTTGCCGCCGGGGTTGTTTGTACATAATGTTTTACAACTGCATAATGTTTGTTTTCAATGGTGTTAATCAAACCGTTCATCAGTGGTTCGTCGGCGGTGCTTTTATTCCAGGTTTCATTGTTTTTAATGTAGACGGTTTCGCGTTTCAGGTCGGTACAATGTAAGGGCCGTTCAGTGATGGCCATATTATTAAGTGCCTTAATGAGAATATTACTGACACTATCTACGTAGCCATCTTTGGCAATGGTTCGTAAATGTTCCATGTTAATTTCGATTCTTTTAACAAATTCTTGGATACTGAGTGCGTCTTTGCATTCATTTTCGAGGTAGAGTTGAACATTGAATGTGGTATTATTGTTGCTGTTGATGTTAGTATTGTTATTGTTCCCGAGATGTGGAATCATTTCTTTCATGGCATTTTGAAGTTCTGCCAATTGTTTATCTTTTGTAACCATATGTGTGATAAGTTCCTCATGTTGTTTGTCTTTTATAGCCAACTGTAGCATGAGGTCTTTTACTAATACAAATAATTTATCTGATGCCTGGTCGGTTGCATTATCAGTGGTAGGTTTGGCGGTTTCTGCTTGAGTATATGTAATAGTATTTTCTAATGGTGGGGTCGAATTATACGTACATGTCTTCTTATGCCGTGATAACCCTGAACGGTATTGATATTCATTACCACATTCACATCTTAATATTTGAGGCAGTATAATAGTATCATTTGTTATCTTTTTATGTTTTGCAGTTGATAAATGTGCATTAAAATTACTTTGTTTGCTGCATGCAAAGTTGCATTTTTTACACTCATAATTAACGGCATCTTTTGGCATGTTCTGGGCATAATTATATGTACACGTCTGCTTATGCTTACATAAAGATGGTGCGTGTTTATATTCATTGCCACATATGCATTTATATGTAGATGGCCCTCGTATGGAACTATTGTTACTATTTGTTAAGAAATTATGCTTAGCAGTTTCCAAATACCGTTTATAGTCACATAATTTTCTGCAATCAAACTCACATTTTTCACATGTGAATTTTTTGGCGTTTTCTGGAATTTTTATAGATACCTGCGCGGGTTTATTAGCTTTCGCAACCTTTTTAATATGTTTATTTGTTTTTGTATGGACATCATTTGCATTTTTCGTATGAAAGTATACATTACACGTTTCGCAGTATAATAGTTTCTTTTCTATTTTTACATGAATGGGCTTAGGTTGTATGACCTTTGGTTTTGGGAATGGTTCGATACTATTTAGAGTTGCGTTATATTCTTCAAAATACTGCTGTTCTACTTTCCTAGCTTCATAATGGTCAGCACATTCACGAAATGCAATGATTTCCATCTTCCAATTGTCCCATCCGCCATATTCGCGTATAACGTTATATACTTTACATGTGTAATTAGCAGATTTTTCATATGTACAACTACGTTTATGAGCATATTTTCGCTGAACAAAATTCGTGGTATGTCCAATATAAATATCTTTTATATCTGGATTCTTACAATAAATTTTATAAAAGATAGTATTGGAATAATCAATATCAGTTTTTGGCATGATATATATTAGTATAAGATAACAATAAGATAACAATAAGATTTGTTTTCTATATTGTTTTTGTAGATTAAGATTCCTAAATGCCTGCCGCAAAAAACAGAAAAATTTAACAGTCACAAATATTTTCATGGAAATTCGCATTTTGCTGCATTATGCTGTGAAGTGGTTTTTTTACATATTCGGAAAAACTTATTGGGTCACTTTTCAAAAATGGACAAGGAAAAGACATGTCCAAAATCCAAAAATGCGACCCTAAGTTTATTCACTGTTTTTTATGTGGGCCGGAAAAGTGGGACATTTTATTATAATTGTTTCAAAAAAACTGCGTTTTACACATTTGAATGATATAATGAGAAAAGTAAAAAAAATACAGTTATATACAACTGTATTTTTTGCATGGACATTCACGCTTATTTTACTTTTATTTTTTATGTTTTATGTTTTATGTTTGATTGCAATGACTTATCTATCGCTGTGCACGCGAGATAAATACGCGTCAAACAACCACGATGCATGATTGTTTGTACTAGGCGTATATGCACTTGTTGCAATTGGACCTGGAACTGCTGGTGCAGTCGCATATGAAGCAAGAGCAATTTGATGATTTGTTTGTTCAACGTGTGCTAGTGTCTGGGCCTCTTCTTCAACCATAGCGCGGTAAATCCGCTGTTGACGGATGCTTGCCTGGACTTTCACCACCAAAAAGTTCTCCATGTTGTATAAATATCTCATTTTCGAGTTGTATCTTAAATCTGCATATGCAGTTGTAATTATGATTTTACTATCAAATACTTTTTCTAATTCAATTTTTTACATTTTTTACATGAATATTTGCATTGTTGCCCGAAGATGTATGTTCACATAAAATATAATAAAAAGATATTAATATTTTTTTATTATATACAGTATTGTTTCAAAATGAATACTAGAAAATATATTTTCTCTCCTCCATATCATCGAGATAGTCGTTTAGTTATACGCCCATCATATACCACAACACATTGTATTAGTTACCCACATCATAAGCGCGGTGGATATGGTCACATAAAAGCCCGATATAAACAGCAGCCACCTTTTATCAAACCGCACAAACCAGTTATTTGAATAATTAAAACACTCATATTTTTAATTATTTCCCATGATAAAGTGGTCGTTTGTTCGGTTAGACCGATTCATACATATTTAACATCTTCTTTTTCTGCAAATCATAATCGACCATGGGCGCAGGATATTTTATGTTGTTATACATTGAATTTGCATGTTCTGTGTGCCATTTGTGAATGTGACTTGGTTCTACGTTCTCCAATTCGGGTACCCATTTCTTAATATATTCTGCATTTTTATCAAATTTTGCACTTTGAATCCATGGATTCATGTCGCGAAAATACGGTTTCATATCGACACCTGTACCGCTAATTCCTTGCCAATTTCCGTTATTTGATGCCAAATCATAGTCAGTTAATTGACGTGCAAAATATTGTTCTCCCCATCGCCAATCTATTAACAGTGTTTTTATCAAAAAACTGGCCACCGTCATACGCCCTCGATTGTGCATATACCCAGTTGTATTCAGTTCTCGCATACATGCATCGACCAACGGAAATCCGGTATTTCCAGACTTCCATTTCTCAAATTGCGCGCGCTTGTTCTCCCATTTCAAACCCTGGAACCGTTTTTGATACGATTTTCCAACCACTTCTGGATATCCATAGAGAACATGTGCAAAGAATTCTCTCCATATTAATCCATGGTTTAATCCATATTTTTTCAAAAACGAATAATACACTTCGCGTATAGATACACAACCAAATTTGATATATGCCGATAAATGGGTGGTTTTATTGAAAAAGAAATCGCGTTCTTCGTCGTAGTTTGCTTGTTCTCGTAATCCGTTTTTTAATTTGATTAAAGCATGTGTTCTTCCTCCATGTACCAATATATTTTCATTGTTGCTCGCATATTTGCGGTGTGCGACATCGAGTCCTATTGTATGTTTCAAATTATCCAACATTGGCCCGCTCATGCGTGCAAGATTGGAACACACATACTTTGATATTGGCTGTACATGTGTGTTTAACACCGCGTTATAAAAAGGGGTGTATTTTTTGTATGGCATTCCTGAACCAGTGGTCACCGTTCCCGGCGGATATAAATAATAATCTTCAAATTGTTCACATCTTATCCCTTTCTTTTCACATAATTGGAGAACCTGGTTATCACGGTCAACGGCATAGGGCGTATAATCCTTGTTAAAATACACACAATCTATATTCAGTTCATCTACTAAATATTGTATTGTAGTATCGTTCGAACCATACATGGTAATCAACGTTCCTCCCGATTCGTGGATGGTTTGGCGTAATTCAACTAAACTTTCTATCATGAATTGTATGGCATTTTGAGAACGGTATGCATTTTGGTCGCTTACTTGCTCTGGAGTAAAAATAAAACACGTATATAGATGCTTACTGCGTTTGCATGCTTCGATCAATCCAACATTGTCTTTTATGCGAAAATCGCGATGAAAAATAAACAATCCATTTTGGCAATTTGGCGGTGACATGGTTGACGTAACTTATAATACATATACAATTTATTGTTCCATATTATTCAAATCAACAATTGTAATGGAGAACCTATATAGAAATATAATGGCATAAATTATTAAATGGAGACGTTTTATTGGTTTTTAATAGCTATATATACAACGGGTTGCGGCGCCATGGTAATCGCAAATATTCAACCAGAAGATTGTGCTGAATTATTGACTAATATTTATGAGAAGTATTGTCAAACAACCGTAAATTCATATGCACTGACTGCACTTACGCGATACAGTGCATTAAAGAACAAATTCACAAGGGCGGCGACGTCTGTATATTTATGTCACCCTTACGTGACATACAGCATAGATATATGTAGTTACGGATATAGATGGACTATTGCCACATACTGGAACCTACGAATCGAGCCCTTTCACCCCATATGGATAACACAAAACCATTTATTGATGACGGGGATTGAGCAACCATCATATACATTACACAATCTCGATACTTACACATTTATTTATGACGATAATGCGCTGTCTAGTATGTATACATTTATTCGCAAATTCAACGAAACTGCATTTTCACTAAGTAAAATAAAGTTGAATTGCATACATAATGAGAAACTATTGTATGCAAGGTTTAATGAAATTTCTGTAGTACGGGTCCAGTCTTCCGAGCTCGCTCAATTAAATACGTTTGACGATTTCACATGTCCGTCAAAAGTCGCATTTTTATCCGTAACACTCACGTTGAATCGAAAGAAATATAATATCGACGTGGACAAATCGTGGTTGTATGTCAACAATGAATTATTTTCAAAGACGTTTTTGAAGCGATATTTCGATTATCACAATGTCGATATCCGTTTTACAAACGAATATGTAGTAGATATTATGGATAGCAATATTAATATGTTTAAATTGAAACCTGGCGATTACGTTCTACTCAACCAGAAAGACTATGCAATAAAACAATATGTAAAGTAATGGATAATGTATCATGAAAGGGTATAAAGATTTTTCTCAATATAATATACGGGCGTAATCACTATGGATACAGTGAGTATTCCTACCCAATTACATTCATTGAATGATAAATGGAATATGTATTACCATTTACCAGAAAATAAGAACTGGGATTTATCCAGTTATACGGTTTTGATGGGCAATATCGAAAGTGTTGAAGCGGTTATTGCACTGAATAACCAACTACACGAACATGTTGTTCGAAACTGTATGCTTTTTGTGATGCGGGATGGGATTACGCCCATGTGGGAAGACCCCAAAAACCGAAACGGAGGGTGTTTTTCTTATAAAGTAAGCAACAAGCACGTACCGGAAGTATGGAAGAACCTGTTTTTCGGGTTATGTGGCGAATCGCTATGTGTAAAGAGCGAGCATAGTACATATGTAAATGGCATTACCATTTCACCAAAAAAAAACTTTTGCATTATTAAAATTTGGCTGTCAAATACAAAACTGCAAGACCCGAATAGCATTATACCTATACCAAATTTATTGAAACAGGGGTGCCTCTTTAAAAAGCACGAACCTGAATTCTAGGTCAGCAAAATGACTGCGGAAAATTGATATTTTATGAATTATAAAATAATTCACAAACTACACGTAAAATGAAACACGAAACACGATATATTGCCCCACTTGGTCTCGAAATTGGCTTCACGATTGGCCAAAATGCGGTCGAAAATATTGAAGCGATTAATGATGCGAAGGCCACCGATATGTGGTTTCATATTGAAGACCATTCATCGTGTCATGTAATTGCATCCATGCCGGCAGATATTAAATTTGACAAAAAACAGACCATGTATATTGTAAAACAAGGCGCCATTCTGTGCAAACAACATTCCAGATATAAATCCCAACAAAACGTGGCCGTCGTATATACGACCATTCAAAATGTCAGTCCAACACATATAATGGGTACTGTAACAATACAGAACGGTAAGACAGTCACCATTTAGTTCGCACTGTAATGTAGTAACTCGAAATGCGTAATTAGTTTGAAGTTTAGTCATTTTTTGCTGTAGTTAATGTATAACATCATGTCGACGGAACTCACTCCCTTTGTTTCTAATATCATACCCCACAACGACGTGTTAGATTTACTTCGCATTACAATGTTGGTGTACAATTACGGAAAAACATTCACAGTTGAAGACGAGAACGAAACTGTCGAAACATTTGTAGCCAAAATCAAGGCAAATGGCAAGATGGATTCGCTCGGCCTAAGTGACGCTCGTAAAGCCGCATTACTCGAGATTGCATCGAATGCTTCCGCTGGAAAGGTGTGCACGTTTATAAGCGACCCAGACACCGACGTTCAAGTGGGCGTTACATTAAATACGGACGATAAACGTATTTGTATTGTTTTCCGTGGAAGCGAATCATCGAAGGACTGGTTTTACGATTTACAAACACGAAAACATAATTTAAAAGGCGATATTTGGGTGCATGGCGGATTTTATAAGCAATTGCATACCAATGGCGTTTATGATAAGTTACTGGCCAAGGTCAAACAATTGCTCGGTGAACATCCTGATTTTTCATTATATGTAACGGGTCATAGCTTGGGTGCGGCGCTATCGACGTTGTGTGCATTTATGATGTCACAAGAGGTTGAAAACAAAATTAATGTGGTATCTTTCGCCAGTCCACGTGTCGGAAACGCCGAGTGGAAAAAAGCATTTGACGCGAAGACGAACCTTACTCATTATCGGGTTACAAACGATCGCGATATTGTGACCGCTTTTCCAATGTACAAATATTATCACGTCGGTAAAACCGTGCGACTATTTGAGGATTCGTATTCTATTTTGAATGACTATAGTCAATTTCATTGGTACGATTTTACATTATTTCAATGTTGGCGACCAAGTGATCATGATTGTGATTTGTATTATAAGCGTTTATTGCAACATAAATGGTAAGAATGCGGTGACAATGTGTAGAAAATTGACAAATATATGGGTAGCATACTACAATTATACTTTACAACAATGAGCGAATTTACTGCTATAAATTATTACGTATTAAACCATGATAACCCTACATTACAGGACCTGATTGTATTTACAAAACGGCACCGCGCGTATTTTATTGATTTAGACCTCAGTGTATTGGCAGAATACGAGAAAAATTCATGTCAGCCATGGGCAAAAGGCCGGTATTATTTGTATGGACACTTGCCCGTTTTAACAGACACACCGATAACACGTCAACTATTAAACGATGCGGAATCAATATGTCGTCAGCGACTTATTGATTATGGAGGACCATGCAATGCGATCGAAGTATCATCTATAGCACACGCAACCGATTTATACAACAAACTCGTGTTGATTATTGACAGATATAGATTGGCATATGACGATGTGATGTATGCGCCTGGTACCGGCATTGAGTTCTTGCGCGCAAAGGCGCACTTTGACCAGAGTCAGGGATGTAGCGGGACAAAATAGTGGGTGGTGAGTCATTACAAAAACAATAAAAAACATGATAGTATGCAGTGGGGTGCAGTACTAATGTTTTTTATTTGTGAGTTGTTTTTTGGTTTGGTTTGGGTTTTGTTGATTTATTTTTGGCTGGTTTGGGCATACGGATTGCCCTTACCGACAAATGTCTCCCATTCAAAATGCTTATTGACCATGTCTTCAATCGCCCAGTTCGCACATCCAAATGATGCTCCTGTATCATACTTTTCGATAATGAATGTAAACATCGCCGAAAACGCATTTTTTTCATTTTCATTAAAACTCCGGTCATCGGTCCAATCGGTAAAGCATCTGCGATAGGAATTGTCCATGTACGCAGCACGGTTGTAATTTTTGATGATATACTCCTTGAGCGGATGGGTGTTAATAAACTCATATGCCGACGACAGAAACTGTATGGATTCGATATCACTCATTGTATTGTTACTATTATTAATGTTGTTCTTGTTAATTTGATGCATAAAAAATTGCAATAAATACTTATTTCAATTTTTTACATTTTTTCGATTGTATTACATTTGTTTATGGTTATGCAGGTGGCAATGGCGCCAAACATAACATAATTGACCCCAAAGATGCCACGTCATATTTCACAATAAGTGGCAAATCGTTGCCTAAGTACATCTCTAGGTGTGTACATAAAGGCGTGCATTTAATAAAATGACTCAAGCTCTTTAGCGAAAATTCACCCTGAATGACGACCGAGGCGTCCTTCTTTTGAATGAACTCCATATTCCCGCCAGACTCTGACCGATATATTTTGGAACTGGCGAAATTTCCTTCACATGAGAATATCAAATCGTTGCCGACGGACTTAATCTCGATTCTATCGGAAATTCCATTCAAGTCGCGAATAATCTTTTGAAAGTCGGTTGTCGGCAAATTAATAATGGTTGAATATTCCACATCCGGTACAATTAACTCCTCCATATCCGGGTCGATTAATCGCAACTTCTGGCTATAACATTGCTTAATATCGCCATTGTCGTATTGTAGACCCAAATGGGAAACAACTCCGTCGTGGTAGTCGGCCTTGTCGATATATATGGACAACGTATCATCATTGGCAATTGTCGAAATAACTTTAAACAAATGAAGTGTGTTTGCACATACAATTATTTTTTCTGGTTCACAATCATATTGTTCAAATTTATATGAATTGAGTGTCACATTTACTAAAATAGTATGAGTTTTATCGAAGTTAATAATCTTCATTCCATCCTTGGTAAACGTAATCGTTGCGTCGGTTAAAATATCCTTGATTGCAGTAATCATATTGCGAATTGGCTGGATTTGCACGGTTTTTATTGTCATTACATTATTTTCTTCATTCATTTTTGCCGAACTGGTATAATAACATATTAGTGCGTTTGCTTTTATATTTTATTCGATTAAATGTATTTTCCGTAATTTTGAACGCACATTCTATACTTTATAGCGTACTCGTTCAAAATACTAGGCATTATTACAGATTCGTATGTGACGCAAAAATATGCGCGTTAAATTTGATAAGTATAATGATTATTTCGTTCGTACCTAAATACCCTTATACGTATAAGTGTACTACATGATCGTATGCTTATAATTACACATAATACACCAATAATGCGTTTGTTATAATGACGTGTAATTTGTATCGCGCGTAATCATATAACTTGTATTTTTAGATAGGTGCTCTGTATCGAGTATTCTCTACGGCGAATTGTTTAGGAACATACCCGATTGGTATTGATATTAATATTTTTTATAAATATAATATATATTTATTTAGTATATAATGGCAACAAAATTCAATACGAATAATTATTCAAAAATAAATAATGACATAACCGACATTATGCGTACTGGATTGTATTCAGGCGTTATGATAAATATTTACACCGATAGTGCAGGTACAATATTTGCACGCGATGGAAATGCACCAATTGAACATAAAAAAATAAGCAAAATAAATACAACTGGTGCATACACTATTAATGCATCCGGTGAAATGGTACAGGCATCGATCGAAGTAGTATTTGATGATGGATCATCATTCAAATCTTTTGACGAGATCGATGAATATTGGTACACATTGGACGGAATTGTGTTCCAACGTCGCAGATTCTAAATATACAACAATATCATGTATTGTTTCATTCATACATGATATACACACGTGTACCCGAGTTCTACTTGTTTCCGGTTACTATGGTGGCTACACCATTTTGTAGGGCATATTGTCCCACATAAATGGGTTGTCCCTGCCCTTGTTGTGCGCGTTTAAAGCTTTCCAAATCATATAATTGATTTGTCATTGGATTCATG
>Ga0255098_1000474_pt1 | contig 10991 bp, 4 predicted proteins | sample Colum_Atlam_RepC_2_FD_188440 | JGI IMG/M metagenome (GOLD analysis project Ga0255098, IMG submission 188440) | Freshwater microbial communities from Columbia River, Oregon, United States - Colum_Atlam_RepC_8d | ecosystem: Environmental > Aquatic > Freshwater > River | place: USA: Oregon... | reverse complement strand
TTCATTAAATACCCTGATTTTTCTTCAAATGAATTAGGTATTAAACAAGCTGAAGAAGAATAAAAAATTATATTATCACCATTAATATTTTTCTGAACACTATTTCCAAGATTAATAACTTGTGATGATTTTAATATATCCTTATAATATTTCATATTTGAAAATAAATTATTACTAATTAAACTATTATTACAATGATTTAAAACTGTAACCACTTGATCGTTAATATTATTAATACCAATATAAGCCGCAAAAATTGAAAACTCATATTCTAATTTATATGTATAAATATCATTATGTAAGAATAAAAAAGAATCTTTATTAATATTATTATTTTTAATTTTATCTAGTGTATTTTTTGCCATATTATAAAAAGCCAAGGATAATTTGGTTTTAGATATATTTCTATAATGACTAATAATTTCATATAAATTTTCAACGCGAATAGGCAAAAAATCATATGCGTTTAACCAATTAAAAATAGCATCAGACATTTTACCCAATTGTTTATAACATAACCCAATTCTATAATAACTGTACCATATTTCTTGTTCCCAACCACCAATTGTAATTCTTTTTTCATATGTTTCAATTGCCTTTTCGAAATGTCCGCTGTCATGATAGCTGTTGGCTAAATAAAAATGATATCTTTCACTATTATTAGGTTCATTAATAATTCCATCTGTGAGAAGTTTAATATCTCTTTCAAACTTATCGGATTTACATCCACCATCACCATAATCAATAATAAATAACTCTTCTTTTGTAATATGTAATAATTTATTATTACTAGGTACTGAAATATATTCATGTGTTACACCGACATATTTAAATAATCCATTATTTTTAACTATCCTCGTGTTTTGATAATAAAAATCATTATTTCCTTGTAAAATATAAAAGGAATCATAATTTCGCAAAATATTTTTATCAAAATTTTTAATTTGTAATATCATATCAGCGTCCATTAATAAAATGTAATCAGACATACCTATGGCATTTTGTAAAGCATAATTTCGATTATGTGCGAAATTTTTAAACGGTTCACTAACAACTTTTCCAGGAATATTTTTACTTTCAAAATATGAATTAATTAATTCAATTGTATTATCTGTGGAACCAGTATCACAAATACAATAACAATCGATTATATTAATAACAGAATCTAATAGTCTAGTAATAATTTTACTTTCATTTTTTACAATCATATTTAAACATAATGTTGGATGTTTTTCTGGCAAATTCATTTAATAAATTATTTTATTAATTGTTTTTAATATAAAATATTTTAAATATTAAATATTAAATATTAAATAAATTTATATTATATTATGAATAATTATTCAAATTATTTAACTTCGAAAAAATGTTGTGATTTAAGAGGACTTGGTCCTCAAGGGGCGCCAATTGGTCCATACGGGAAAACAGGTGCTACTGGTGCTACTGGTTTTACTGGTGACACGGGTCCAGCTTTAAATATGGAAGCAGGTACAGGCTCAATTTTGCTAAGAAACGCATCGTCATCAGAAACTGTGTTTTATAATGATATTATTCAGATACCAGATAATGAACGCATACTTATTTCAGGAAATTTAATTCCAACATTGTCAAATACATTTACTCTAGGGCTTACTGGATCTAGATGGCAAGATATATTTGTTGGTCCTGGAAGTATTAATATTTCTGGACCAGCTGGTTTTGCTAGTGCTAAAATTGGTTCAAATTTATCTGGTATTGCGTATTCACAATTTGGGTTTGCTTCACCCTTTTTAAATTTAGGACCAAATATTGATGAAAACATACAATTGGGAACAGTTGGCGGTTGGAATATTAAAGGTACAGGTCCAACTGGTGAAAATTACACAGATTTAATAGTTCAATTAATTTCAACAGGAGGTACAGGGTTAACAGGTCCAATATATTCACTACTTAAAAATCCAGGACCTACAGGACTACAAGGACCAACTGGTCCTACAGGGAGTAAAGGATCTACTGGATCTCAAGGAATACAAGGATTTACTGGATCACAAGGAATACAAGGAATACAAGGATCTACAGGGTTTACAGGATCACAAGGAATACAAGGAATACAAGGATCTACAGGGTTTACAGGATCACAAGGAATACAAGGTTCTACCGGAGTACAAGGAATACAAGGATTTACAGGATCACAAGGAATACAAGGTTCTACCGGAGTACAAGGAATACAAGGATTTACAGGATCACAAGGAATACAAGGAATACAAGGTTCTACCGGAGTACAAGGAATACAAGGATCTACAGGTCCTACCGGAGTACAAGGAATACAAGGTTCTACTGGAGAAACAGGATCTACAGGAATACAAGGTCCTACTGGATCTCAAGGAATACAAGGAACTACAGGTTTTACAGGATCTACTGGAGAAACAGGTTCTACCGGAGTACAAGGAATACAAGGTTCTACTGGAGAAACAGGGCCACAAGGATCTACAGGTCCTACCGGAGTACAAGGAATACAAGGTCCTACTGGAGAAACAGGTCCTACCGGAGAACAAGGTCCTACCGGTTTTACAGGATCGCAAGGAATACAAGGACCTACAGGTTTTACAGGATCGCAAGGACCTACTGGTGAAGGAATAAATATTGGAAATACAGGTTATGGAAATGTAGTACTTTATGATAGTAATACAAGCACATTTTATAAATCAGCCACTATATATACAACAGCAGTAGATATAGTTAATGTAGATGGTAATATATATCCTACTGTAGATAATGTATATAGTTTAGGAACTCCTACTCAAAGATGGAAAGATTTAAATATTGGACCTGGAACAATAAATATTATTGGTACCACCGGACAAACAGGAACAATTGGATTAAATAATGGTATTGTTTACACAGGAGGTGGTTTTGCTACTCCATATACAGCTTTTAGCAAATTAGGATTAGTAGGACCTAGTGGTCCAACAGGCCCTACAGGAACAATTGGATGGAAAGTTACTCCAACTGGAAATGTTTATGATGATTCGCTTGATTTAGTTGCACAAGCATTTATTACTGTTGGAACAGGACTTACAGGATTAACTGGATTTGTAGGTCCTCAATATTCGTTAATAAAAAATCCAGGTCCTACAGGAGAAACTGGTTCTCAAGGATTACAAGGACCAACAGGATTTACAGGTTTACAAGGATTACAAGGATTACAAGGACCAACAGGATTTACAGGTTTACAAGGACCAACAGGAGAAACTGGTTCTCAAGGATTACAAGGACCTACTGGTTTCACAGGATCACAAGGATTACAAGGCCCTACTGGTTTTACAGGTTTACAAGGATTACAAGGACCTACAGGAGAAACTGGTTCTCAAGGATTACAAGGACCAACTGGATCACAAGGTCCAACAGGTCCATCAAATATAAGTGTGTTAGGTTATACTGGTTTGACTGGATTTACAGGTAATAGTATAGTAAGTGGAGGAAGTGGAACATATTTTTTAGATTCTTTTAACTTAGGACCTATTTCCGTAACAAATATAAATCAACAACATTTAATTTATGGCTCTTGTCAAATTTTAAGCACAACAGGTATAAAAAATTTTGCTGCTACAATTATGAGATCACCGACTGGCATGTCAGGCACCTCATTACCAGCGTCATCTGTAAATTTAGCTAATAGACAAACAAATTCTGAAGTTTTTTATCCACTAATATTTTCAGGAAGTCAATTAAATAATTTAAATACATCATTATGGTCAACAAGTGTAACTGATAATCCAGGAACACAATCCACAAATGGTACAACAATAAATATACAAGCAATAGACACGAATTTTGGAAATACTGGTAATTATTATTATGCTATTAGAGTAAATACTAGTAAATCAAATTTATATTATGGTAATATTAATATGATGTGTTTAAAATTAAATTAAATTTATTAAATATTAAATATTAAATAAATTTATATTATATTATGAATAATTATTCAAATTACTTAACTTCAAAACGTTGTTGTGATTTAAGAGGTTTAGGGCCAGTTGGACCAACTGGGTCAACAGGTTCTCATGGACCTATAGGACCATATGGATACACAGGTCCAACTGGTTATACAGGTCGAACTGGTCCTGGAGGAATAGCATCAAATACAGGTGCTACAGGACCTCAAGGTTTAACAGGACCAACTGGTCCTGGAGGAATAGCATCAAATACAGGTGCTACAGGACCAACTGGTATAGGAATAAATATTGGAAATACAGGTTATGGAAACGTAGTACTTTATGATAGCACCACAAGTACATTTTATAAATCAGCAACTATGTACACATCTACAGGACCTACAGGAGATATAGTTAATGTAGATGGTAATATATATCCTACGGTAGATAATGTGTATAGTTTAGGTACTCCTACTCAAAGATGGAAAGATTTAAATATTGGTCCAGGAACAATAAATATTATTGGTACCACCGGACAAACAGGAACAATTGGATTAAATAATGGTGTTGTTTATACTGCTGGTGGCTTTGCTACTCCATATACAGCTTTTAGTAAATTAGGATTAGTAGGTCCAAGTGGTCCAACAGGCCCTACTGGAACAATTGGATGGAAAGTTAGTCCAACTGGAAATGTTTATGATGATTCTTTTGATTTAGTCGCACAAGCATTTATTACTGTTGGAACAGGACTTACAGGATTAACTGGATTTGTAGGTCCTCAATATTCATTAATAAAAAATCCAGGACCAACAGGAGAAACTGGTCCAACAGGTTTTACTGGTTCTCAAGGATTACAAGGATCGACAGGTTTTACTGGTCCAGTAGGCCCACAAGGGGCTGGTGGTGCTATAGGGTATTATGGTTCTTTTTACGATACAACTTTGTCTAGGGGACCATTTGTTGTAGGCACATCTACTGCTATTACAATAAATTCGACAGATTTAACTGCTACAAATGGTGTATATATTGGTGCGACAACATCACAAATTTACAATAATTACGCAGGAATATATAATATTCAATTTTCAGCACAACTTACTACTACTGCTACTGGAAATGGGGTTGTTACCGCAAATATATTTATAAAAAAAAATGGAACAAATGTTCCCGATTCAGACGGTCAAATAAATATTCCAACAAAATCAGGTGGAAATATAGTTAGTTGGAATTATTTACTAGCACTAAACGCTGGTGACTATATAGAATTTTATATTAAAGCTGTCTCACCAGATATTTATTTAACATCTATACCATCAGGTGGTATCGCGCCAAATGATAATCCAGAATCTCCAGCTATTATAGTTACATATATGCAAGCAGCATATAATGGTCCAACAGGTTCTCAAGGAGTTACAGGACCAACAGGTCCAACTGGTTTACAAGGTCAAACAGGACCAACTGGTGATACTGGCGCAACAGGTTATTATAATCCAGGTGTAATATATGTTACTACACCAACATATACAGTTGCGCCAGGTTTATTTCCAGATCAGCAAGTAACATATATTAATGATATCACTGGTTCTATTCCTGGATATTTTTATTCACCAAATAACAATAATACAAATGATTCTGTTTATGCTTTAGAAACAGATGGTGTAAACACTTATGTGGGTGGAAAATTTACTAATCCTCAACAACATGTAATGCGAATAGATAGTAATAATGATGATTTTCAATTAGAAAAAGGGCTTGATTCTACAGTAGTTGCTCTTTATTATAACTCAATTACACAAAGATTATGGGCTGGTGGTGATTTTAAATATAGTGGAACGGGAGTATTAATGTATAATATTAGCTTTTATACAACTGCTTCTACTAATGTATGGAACCCTGTAGGTTTTGGTAATGGTCCTCAACCAGGCTTAGATGGTCCTGTAAGGGTAATAACAAGATTAACTCCTTATATTTATGCTGGAGGTGATTTTAAAAGTGATAATAATGGTGTAGATTTACAGCGTATAACAAGATATAATTCTATAAATGATACATTTAATCCTTTAACAGGCATTACATATGGTGTAAATGGAATAGTATATTCACTTGCTTATGATGGTTCGCAATATATTTATGCTGGTGGGGATTTTCAAAGCGCAGGAGGTCAACAAGCAAATAATATAGCCAGGTATGACACTAGTTCACAAATTTGGGAACCTCTACAAGATTCAGGAACTTTACAAAATGGCGTAAATGGTATTGTGTATACAATATTAATTGATACTACAAAAATATATATTGGTGGTGAATTTTCAAAAGTTTCAGGAAAGAATTTTTATAATATAGCTTTTTGGGATACAACTAGTTATGTATGGAATGGTGTAGGGACATTTTCAACTGGAATAGAAAATGGAACAAATGGTCCAGTTTATACAATTATTTCAGATGGTTCAGGAACATATTATATAGGTGGTGATTTCATTGGTACTGATTATAATGGAGCAATTGCTAGTAATCCTACAGTTTATCGTTTAGCAACATGGAATGGTTCTTGGGGATATATCGGAAGTAGCCCATCACAAAATGGAACAAATAAAGCAATTCATGCTTTATATTATAATGGAACTTTATATGTTGGAGGTGATTTTACAATAGTAGATTATAATGGAACAGTAGGAACAAGTGCTAATTATATATCATATTGGAATGGTTCGTGGAATCAACTAACAGGAGGTGGTGGAAATGGAACAAATGGTTCCGTAAACGCGATTGCCTCTAATGGAAGCGATATTTATGCAGGTGGTAATTTTACACTAGTAGATTATAATGGAACAGTAGGAACAACCGCATATTATATAGCATTTTGGAATGGGTCATGGAATTTATTAAGTGGAGGCACTGGAAATGGTGTAAACGGGCAAGTTCGTTCAATATGTTATGATTCAAATACTGCCGAATATTATATAGGAGGTTCATTTATAGGTGCTGATTATGATGGTTCTATAACAAACTCTGGACCATTTTATAATGCTGTAATATGGAAGAGTGGATGGTCTTATATTGGCGCATCTCCAGGAACGAATAATGGAACAAATGGTGTTGTGTATTCAATTTATCATAATCTTAGTTTTGGCAATAATACTTATATGGGTGGTAATTTTAATTTACTAGGTTATGACGGATTAACAGGTGTAAAAAATGCGAACAATATAGGAATTTTTGATGGTGGTTCGAAGTGGTTTAATTTAGAATATAATCATCATCCTGGTCTAGATAATTCAGTTTATGCGCTTACTGCTATTGGGTTGGATCTTTATGTTGGTGGTGCATTTACAAAATTAAATTTTCCTGGTAGCTATGGATCATTTTTACAACTTAATTATATTGCTAGATGGAATTCAGTTAATGAAGTATGGTATCCTCTAATTTATGATAATTCTGGTGTAGGTGACATAGGATTAGATGGACCAGTTAGGGCATTAGCTACAAATGGATCATTATTATATGTTGGAGGAGATTTTGGTAAAACCAATGGTGGTTCAATTTCATTAAATTATATTGGTGTTTGGGACCCATTAATAAATACATGGACTCAAATAATTACGTCAGGTGATATAGGATTGAATAGTTCTATTTTTGGGTTAAGTTGTAGAAGTCCATATACAAATTTATATGTTGGCGGTGATTTTACACAAACTAATGGCGGGGTAATACAAATAAGTCGTATATCAAGGGTAGATTTAACTAATTTTAGTACGGGATTTCAACAAATTATAGATTCTCTTGGAAATTATGGTACAGACTTGCCTGTAAACACAATTTTAGATTCATATCCATATTTATATTTTGGGGGTTTTTTTTTATATACTCAAGGCGGTTCTCCCACAATATCTATGAATTATTTGGGTTATTATTTATATATTTATATATCACCTGCTGCTGTTCTTGATACAACCGGAAGTGGATATCAATTTTTAGATACTCAAACAGGTTCGATCACATCAACATTTACATTAACAAATCGATTTAAATCTGTTGTTTTAATTAATTATCAAAATTTAAATCCTCCAACCCAATATTGGTTAATATTATACCGTTCATAAAATAAAAATATTATTTTATTTTGATATTTTCTTCATTTTTGTTAAAACTTAAATACTTTTTTATAATGAAATAAAAAAGTATATAATATATATAAAATGGCATTTACTAGATTTAATTATGATGAAAGTAGAACAAAAAAACAATTACAACAATCAACAGGTCCAGGAAGATGGATAATGAATGTGCCCGGAAATGGTTCTAACCCTGTCTATATGGAAGACCCTTTTATAAGAATACAAAAATGGGGTGCTAATTTAAGAACAAACACAGTTAATTTAGAAAGTGACCTATTAGGTGTAAATAGAAATATTAGCAGAGATTGTTTAGGAAAAGATAATTATACAAGCTTTAATGTTCCAAATGAAGCTATTCAATATCCGTCTTCCAACACTTTAACAACAGGACAATCGAGAACAACAAATCCGGCTTGGTGGTATCGTGACAAAGAACAGGTTGATTGGTATTATCCACCTCTAAATCCACAAGAAAATATATGTATTCCTTTTTTGAATAATCTAAATACTAGAATTTTAGAAAAGGATTATTTTACACCAAAGAGAGATTGTGTTATTAATGAAGCAAATGATAATTTGACTACAAACGTAATAAAAGGTAGCTATGTTGGAGGGCCAAATATAGGTACTCAAAATAATTCTTGTAAATATATTTAAGATTATTATTAGATTAAAAATATAATGTTTATTATATATAATGGAATTGGCTATCCCTTTACTCGCATTAGGTGGAATGTATGTAATATCAAATCAAAATTCACAAAGTAAAGACACTTTAAGAAATGATAATCGTATAAAAATGAAACAAGAAAATTTTACAAATATGGGAAAACAAACAAATTATTTACCAAACACGGTTGTACCTCCTCAGAATTTTCCAGTTTCTAATATTAATCAATTAGTAGATACAGTACAAGAATACCCGAATCCAAATATAGCAACAGATAAATATTTCGATCAAAATACTTATGAAAAAAGAGTAAATCAAGGCAAACCTGTTGGTGCGAATCCTCAACAAATTCACTCAATTAGTGGAAACTATTTGGATTCAACACAATTTAAACATAATAATATGGTACCATTTAATGGTGGAAAAATTAAAGGTTACACATATGATATGAATATTGCGGAAACTGTTTTAGATAATATGAATGGTTCTGGTTCACAAATAATAAAAAAAATTGAACAAGCACCATTATTTAAACCAGAAGATAACGTTCAATGGGCTTACGGTGCTCCAAATCAAAGTGATTTTTTTCAATCTCGTGTTAATCCTAGTTTAAGAAATAATAATGTAAAACCGTTTGCTAGTGAAAATGTTGGGCCTGGTTTGAATCAAGGATACAACACAAGCGGTAGTGGTGGATTTAATTCAGGTATGGAATCACGTGATTCTTGGTTACCAAAAACAGTTGATGAGTTAAGAGTTGATACCAATCCAAAATTAGAATATAAATTAATAAATCACGAAGGGCCAGCAAATTCTGTAATTAAAAATTTAGGATTAATAGGACGAGTAGAAAAGCAAACTCCGGATACATTTTTTATTAATACTCAAGATAGATGGTTAACAACTACTGGTGGTGAAAAAGCAGAACGTTTAAGACCAATTGAGGAAATGGGTGTAATAAGACGTAATGACGTTTTATCTGATTATAAAGGACCCGCTGGAAAATCAGATAGATTAGCAGGACAAGCACCCACCGCATTTGAACCATCAAAAAGACACCAAATGCCATCAAAGGATGTGCCACATTCTGCTGCTACTGGTCGTGGCCCTACCACAGATGGCGAAAATTTTTTAAAAAGTCATACGAATTACTCGAATAATAGGTCAACAATAAAACAACCAGACACATTAAGAAGCGGTTTTGGTGGTGCTATTGGTGCTGTAATTGCGCCATTAATGGATATTTTAAGACCATCTAGAAAAGAAGAAACAATTAATAATGTTCGAATTTATGGTGAGGCTACAACATCTGTTCCACAAAGTTATGTTATTAATCCTAACGATACCACAAATACAACTGTAAAAGAAACAACAATATACTCACCAAATTTCTATATTAATAACCAAAAAGAAGGAACATATGTTAATAATGCTATGCCTGGGGAGCTAACTCAGAGAGACACTACAAGTTGTAGTTATATTGGAACATCTGGTGGTGCTGCCGCTCAATATGGCGATATGAGTTATGACTCCGCATATAGGCAACATAATAATGATATTAAATCTGCTACTATTGCGAATAGGCCAAACCAAGGTGGTACTCAAGTATTTAATCAACAAATGAATGTTAATATTTCTAGACAAGATTCTGATAGATATAATTATAGAGTGAACGCACCTGCGGCTGTTTTAGCAATGCCACCATCGAAGGAAATTTACGGAAAAATTAATGTTCCACAATATTATAATGAAAACGCTAATTGTGAACGTATTCAACCAGATATATTAAATGCTTTTAGAAATAATCCATATACACATAGTTTAACAACTTCTGTCTAATAACTTTTTATAAGCCAGCTTCTTCAATTATATCATAATATTCTTTAACTATTTTTTCAAAAGGTTCATCAATCGTATTATAATAGTCCTTTAATTCATCAATTTGATTATTTACATATTTTTTATATTCTTTAGCGGTGTTAGCATCATTCAAAAAATATAATGATTCTTTTTGAAAATCAATAATATCAGCATTTATATCCTGTATTTCTTTCAGGATATTTTTAATTAATTCATCTATATCAGGTTCATCTTGATTTGTATCATCATATTTATATAATAATATATCTTTGTCATAATTACTAATATTTCCTTCTTGAGCTAAAACTGGATTACCATACATATCTTTACGTTTTTCTCCATTTGGTAAAATCATGTAGGAATCCTGATTTTCATTTGTGATATCTTCTTTAACAATTATATCTTTTGTATCACTATCATCCGTACAGT
>Ga0255098_1000471_pt1 | contig 11011 bp, 7 predicted proteins | sample Colum_Atlam_RepC_2_FD_188440 | JGI IMG/M metagenome (GOLD analysis project Ga0255098, IMG submission 188440) | Freshwater microbial communities from Columbia River, Oregon, United States - Colum_Atlam_RepC_8d | ecosystem: Environmental > Aquatic > Freshwater > River | place: USA: Oregon... | reverse complement strand
TTTTCTTTATTTTATTTTTTTGTAACTAATATATAAATGTTAGAATAAAATATAATTAAATAATTAAATAATTAAATAATTAAATAATTAAATAGTTAATATTTTATAGGTAGCTAGAATGAAATTGCAAAATAGTTTATGGTTATGGGCAATACTTAATATGTTAGCTGGTATATGGGAGGTATATGCTTATAAGAATCGTGACCAACTTAAGTTAGAAAAGATTACATTATGGGAAAAAATGGCAAAAGGACAGATAACAATTGGTAATTTTTGGATGGAAGGATGGAGTGAATATTGTAAAGTAGATTCTAGATATATTATTAAACAATATGTATGGGCATTCGAATTATTAAATGCAGTTATTGCGGTATTATTTATATGTGCATTGTGTCTTTATAATTCTAAGTCTTATGGTACATTAAAGATATTATTAGGTGTAAGTATAGTTAATTGCGTGTTGTATTTTATAACTTTAATCTGGGAGGTGTATTTAGGAGATACAGATACTGGAAAAGAAAATATTATTAAAGAGAATATGAAAAAATATGCTCGTGATTGGATGTTTATTGTTTATTATCTTATATCTGGAATATGGTTAATTGTACCATTATTGTTATATATGCAATTATCTTTGTAAGGATAATTTAATTTGGATTATCTAGAACTGGTTTAACTTGCCAAGATGTGTTTGCGATGGGTCCATTATTTGCATTGACTTTGAAAGGTACAGAAAATGTGGAATTATACATAGATGGGTACATACCTTGAAAAGGATTTACATAATTTGGTGTGTAAAAACCAGGAGCATTTCTATAAATATATTTGCGACCATAAAGATTTTCAGGTTCGTTAAAGATACCAATGGGATAATAACCAATTGGTACATCTCCGCGAACATCATAACTCATTAAGCGGGTAGGAATCCATTCTCGAGTACCGAAATTAAATATAGGTGGTTCACCGTAGTATCCAATTAAACCTTCTTGAAAATAATTTTTATAAAGTAAATATGCTAATAATATTATTATTATTATAATTATCGTTATTGATATGATATTGTAATCTTTTGGCATTCTAGAATATGTTATTCTGGAAGTAGTTATTCTGGAAGTAGTTATTATTGTAATTAAGTAATATATTAAGCAATATGAAAATAGAAAAAAAATAATAATAGTTATAGATTATGGATTAACAGAATGATAAAGTTGTTTAAATCTTTGGGATGCATCCATATTGCAGGGCATAACAGATAATCCTTCTTCATTTAACATTAGACACTGATCAGCGGCGGTTTCAGGATTAACAACATAAAAACCCATAATAACAGAATTAGTGTCTAATATTTGTCTATTTTGATGATTAGGGTCAGTAATTTTACCATTATAATCTGCTAATGTGTTTATTTTAGACATATTAAAACGTTGTTTTGAGTCATTTGCATTACAAGATTGGAATGCCCAAGATGCTGGTGCATTAGGATTAGTAGTTTCTTTAGTATATTGCAGACATCCGTTATTACCGTATATTAAATAATTTGGATATGTAGGAGCACCATTACCACGATATGTAGTGGGTTGTGTTCTATTATTTTGTGGATTTGGATATTCTTCAACATTTAATGCAGTGGATGTTTTAATATTTTTAATTGCTTTAATTGGTTGGTCCATAGTATTTCTATTAGTTGGAAATGTGTTAATTGCATTTTGCAACTCATTTATTTTTTTATTTTGTAAGTGTATATATGTATCAAATTGAGCTTGATTAAGTTTGTTTGGATCATCTAGAAGTGCAATTGATTTATTATATACTTCAATATAATCCTTAACCTCTGGTGAATTGTTATTTGCTAAGTAAAATGGAGGTACATCATAATCCTGTGTATTACTACTAACATTTGCAAAACGTTCAACAGATGCTGTTGTAGAAGGTGTCGCAGGCATTGTAGTCGCAGGTATTGTAGTAGTAATACCTGAATTTTGTGATGCATCAATTGATAAAATATTTTTATATTGATTTATAGCATTTTGCAAATTTGTAATAAGTGATTGTTGTTTGTTAATAATTGTATTTGCTAAAGTAGCATCTGCATAATTTGCTGGTGTTGTTGTTGGTGGTGGTGTTGTTGTTGTTGCTGGTGGTGGTATTGTTGCTGGTGGTGGTATTGTTGCTGGTGGTGGTATTGTTGCTGGTTGTGGTATTGTTGGTGCTTGTGATGATTGTGAAGAACCCATTTTTCAAATTATATTTCAATGTTATCTACTATAAATAAATATAATTTTATTATAAGTGATACAATTAGAATAAAAATATTATAAAAACAAAAAATAAATTGTATATTTCTCAATATTATTATTTTGAAATAACTTGAATATTATTATTAATTTGCATCCCCTTATCTGATATTTCAGATACTGTTGCATTATCAACATTTACATTATTTATTGATGATAGTGTAATATCTTGTAGAGATCTGTGAATAATATATGGTACTTCCATTTTTGTATTATTAATATCTGAAAAATAAAGTGTTCCTGTAAGATTATTAAAATTATTACTTAGTTGATTAATTACTGAACTACTTAAATTAAGTGGTGATGGAAATTCTCCATTAATATATTGTTTTGTTGCTAGTTTTGGATTAATGTTTGGATTAATGTTTGGATTAATGTTTGGATTAATGTTTGGATCATTAAGCTTTGTATCTGCAATTCTAATTATATTACAATCATTACTAGTATTTGAACAATTATTTTCAAAAGATATATTATTAAATAAATAATTTCCTGATAAATTTGCATTAGTACAATCTAAATTATATCCTTCATCAGTATCTATATTAAAAGGAATAAATTTGCAAGTAAATTCCTTCTTAATATTAGAAGGTAATTTATTAAATGCCTGCATATTATAACATCCTCCATCATTAGCATAATAACAATCACTTTTATTACATTCTTCAGCATTTTTTAAATAACAGTTTTGGATTGGTTTTTGTGTTGATGTAGTTGTTTGTGTTGATGTAGTCGTTTGTGTTGGTATAGGTACTTGCATAATAGGTTCAGTTTCAGACATAATCATTGCAGGTGATGACATAACATATAAAGAATCTTGTATAATCGGTTCCGATGGTTGAATAAGATATGTGGTTGTCGTTACAGGAATTGTTTTAGGTATATAGGTAGGTTTTGATGGAGTACCATTTTCATCATTAATAAGATAAAATATTTTTCCCATAGAAAATTCACCACTAGAAAATGTTCTAGTTGAAATAGGAATTGAAGTAAGATTTATTGGAGTAGATTTCCATACACTTGTTGAAGTATTTATATTGCGATCAGGATTATTTATTGGTGTTGGTTTATTTTCAATATTTTGATCATCATCAATATATAATTGTACTATCAGATCCATATTTCTAATTGCACAACATTGTGTAAGTGGATATATTTCTATTGCAGACAAATCAATATTTTTACGAAAATCATATTGCCACCATTGATTACCACCACCACTATTAGAATGAGCTATATTGCAAGTAGTATTAAATGATTTAAATGGTGTTTCCCATAAAATATTGCGGGTTATAGGTATTGGTGCAGACTGTCCTTGTTGTATAGTTCTATTTGTACCTGGTTTGTTAAATGAATTTGTATCAATATTATAAAATCTAAATACATTACCAGCACTTTCACCATATGCATTACTACTCATTTTTGCATATTCTGGAAATGTTTGAATACTTTTTCCAGATTGATCATAAAATATTACACCTGCTAAACTAATAGGATGTCCTGTTTTTCCATAAATTCGTACATATCTTGAAGATACAGTTTTAATGGGTAGCACTTGTGTTATCTTACCATCATTACCTACGAGAAATATCAATTTATTTGCATTTTGTGTTATTGCAGACACATCATATTTTTTACCAAAATCCGTAGTAGTTGTAAGATTTATTGGATTAGATATCCATAATAGACTGTCACCTTCTTTATAACTATTATAAATAGGATCTGTTGGATCACTAGTTACTGGCTTACCATTATCTCTATATATTTGTATGATAAGATTATTATTTCTATCTGCACAACAATCTAAACGCGGATATAATTCTATAGCAGATATATAAACATTTTTACCAAAATCATATTGCCACCAATCAGGTGGTGAACCTCCTTTTTCTGAATGTGCTATATTCATATTAAAATCTTGATTAAAAGATAATTTACCATTTGCTTCTTGTGCTTTTGATATAGTTCTAGTTTTAATATCATAATTAGATAGTAATCCATTAAATTGTAATGCTTTTCCAGCGTTTGCATCAAAATATACACTATTCATTTTAGCATTGTCGGGATTGAGTGTTTTACTATTTGTATCTGTGATAATATTACCATTTTGATCATAAAATATAACACCTGCTAAATTTATAGGTAAACTAGGAGGTGCATATATTCTTACATATCTTCCATATACTGATGTATAAGTACCAGTATTAGAAAATTTTTCACCATTATCAAATTGATTATTAAATTGATTATTAATATTTAAATTAGTAGTATAGAAATTAGTAGTATAGAAATTAGTATATAATAAATATACTGTTGATATAAATAATATTACTAATATAATTAATAATCCAATAATTATTTTTTTTTTAGTTGTTAACATTTTTAATTTTAGTTATTTTATTTATTTACTTATAATTCTAGAATCCTATAAAAAATAATCTGGATAACTATATTAACGAAAAAATATTTACTATAATCATAAACAAGTTGATTGGGTAATACAGATGCATTTACAGCAGAAGAACCCTCAGAATTGGGTTGTGGTATATTAATACCACCAATATTTGGCTGCGATATTGATTGTTGCATTGATGAAATAAGATAATTTTGATTATTATTACAAGTACCCATACTAGGGGAATTTGATATTGATATTGATGCAAAATTAAATATCAATAAAAGCACAATCATCATTAATAAAATACCTACTAAAAAATCCATTTTTATTCTAAGAATTATTATTTAATATTAGGATTATCCTCTAATAAATAGGTTAGATTTAAATTTTTATATGTATTTTTATTTAATTTTTGAAATATAAATATTAAATTTATGGTGGAACAGTAATTGGAAAAAAGTTGCCTTGATATTTATTACGATATTGTTGGAATTGTTGAATATTAGTATCTAAAGAATTTGCAAGCTTATTATAGAAACCAGTATATAAATCCTTTTGTAATACTGATGGTGATTTCAAGCCTTTTTCTACTAAATATTCATCACGCGCACGTAAATAAGATTGATATGCAATCAAGTAATCTGGAATATCTTCCCATTTCTTATCCGCAATGGCTTGTTGAATACCACTCCATTTTATAAAAGGTGGATACACAGTATAATATTGAGGGAAGATACGATATTGTAAAATAGATTTAAATTGATTAACATCACCACGCAACATACTAAGTACTGTATCAGTATCTTGCAAAAATTTACCCTCTGTGGTATATTTTGCATTGTAGAAAAATTGTTGTATCTCATCCAATAACTTAGTTAAATCCGCACCCGTAATTGGCTGATCACCCTTTTCTTCCAAATTTTTAAAATAAAATCCACCCTTATGTGTTTGGATGCCATTATTTATACGATTTGCATTAGTTGCACTACTTATATTATATTTTAAATGTATTTTGTGTTTTTGTTGTGCATTTTCTAATTCTTTAATAATATTTGTAAAAACTATATGAATTGTATTATAAAGTGAATTGATTTCTTTATCAGTTGTATTATTTGGTATGAATTTATTATTATTACGTAAATTCTGTAATAATTCTATTATTTTATGTTTATAAATGTATCTAGAAGAATTGGAATTTCTTAGAAGTATAAAATAATTTATTAATGTACTAAATAATAATAATAATTCTATTTGATTATCTTTTAAAAGTATTATTGGTTGTTGTGATTTATTATTTTTATTCTGGTGGAACTTAGTTTTATTACTCTTACTTTTCTTTAATTTATTACGTTTTGTATTATGTTTTGTATTACCTTTCATAATATGTTTTTTAATTACCATTTCTAGAATATGTTAATAATTATAACTTCTATAACTATCTATAACTATCTATATCTAATATTTAACATTATATTTAACATTATATTTAACATTATATTTAACATTATATTTAACATTATATTTAACATTATATTTAACATTATATTTAACATAATAAATAATTCGGATAAAAAATAATATAAAAATTGAAACTGAATAGTATATATAGTATCAATTATCTATAATCATACAACCAGCAAAAAATATCTAGAATGTCTTTCGAACAAATTATTACCGAATTTAAGCAAGATGACCAGAATGTTGACCAAAATACTGATAAGAAAAATATTAAAATCCGTAGTGAAAAACCAAAGAAAGCACCTGCTATTAAGAAAAAAGCTGATGTGAATACTAATCATAGTGATGATGAAACAGTACAATTAGATAATTTAGCTGAAAAATATAAGAAGAAAACACCTCTAGAACATATTAAGGATTTACCTGATACTTATATAGGAAGTATTGTTATTGAAAATGCTAACGTTTGGACACTTTCAAACATAAACCCATTGAACAATAATACTGACAATAATATTGACAATAATATTGACAATAATATTGACAATAATATTGATAACAAAATTACTGAAGACAATGAGAAGGATGAAAATGAAACTGAGGACGGTGGTAATGACAATAATAATACCAAAGATAAAGATAAAGGAAAAGATAATGCTACAGCCAAATACACTATTATTAGTAAGGAAGTTGAATATGTTCCCGGACTGCGTAGTATTATTGAGGAAATCTTAGTAAATGCTTTTGATAATATGAACCGTGTTAATCAGAAAAATGCTGTAGAAAAGAAAAAACTACGCAAAGTATCTTATATTAAAGTATGGACTGACCGCGAAAAAGGACAAATTACTATTGAAAACGATGGTGAGGGTATCGATATTGCATTACATCCAGAAGAAAAAGTATATATTCCCCAAATGATTTTTGGAGAATTACTAACATCTGGTAATTACAATAAGGAAGAAGAAAAAATTACTGGTGGTAAAAACGGTTATGGCGCCAAGCTTACAAATATATTTTCAACATATTTCAAGATTGAAACTGTAGATCGTATTCGTAAGCTGAAATATACACAATTATATGAAAATAATATGGATATCAAAGGCGAACCAACTATTGAACCCTATAAAGAAGTACCTTTTACCCGTATAACATTTATTCCCGATTATGCCAAATTTAAATTATCTGGTATGAGTGAAGACTTAGAAAAGATGATTAAGAAACGCACAATTGATATGTTTGCGTGTTCTCGTGGGCAATTAGAAGTATATCATAATGATGAAAAGATTGAACTAAAAACATTTTCCGATTATATGAAACTTTATCTAGAACCAGACCATCTTACTGTATCTTGCAAACCTAACGACCGTTGGGAAATAGGTGCTTGTATGAGCCCCAATTTTACATTCCAACAAATCAGTTTTGTAAATGGTATTAACACCCATCGCGGTGGCAAACACGTTGAATATGTTGTTAGGCAAATTACTAAGAAAATGGTAGATTTAATTATGCGCAAAAAGAAGACTGAAGTTAAGGAATCGTTTATTAAAGACAATCTAATGATATTTGTCAATGCAACTATTGTTAATCCCGCTTTTGATAGTCAAACTAAAGAAACATTAAGTACTTTACCTAAGAATTTCGGTTCCGAATGTATAGTACCAGATGCGTTTATTGATAAACTTGCTGAAAGTGGTATTATGGACCGTGCGCTGGCACTGAGTGAATTTCGAGATAGTCAAGCATTGAAGAAGACTGATGGTGTTAAGAAGAAGCGTATTCTGGATATTCCGAAATTAGATGATGCAGATTGGGCTGGTACTAAAAAAGCAGACCAATGTACACTTATTCTTACTGAAGGAGATTCAGCAAAAGTTATGGCTATTGCAGGTATCAGTGTTATTCCAAATGGACATAATTTATATGGTGTATTTCCATTAAAAGGTAAATTAGTTAATACTAGGGATAAGGAAGATATTACACTTGCAAATAATCAAGAAATTTGTAATATTAAAAAAATTCTGGCATTACAAGAAGATGTCGAATATAAAGATACATCAGCCCTTCGCTATGGACGTATTATGTTAATGACAGATTCTGACGTTGATGGTTCCCATATCAAAGGATTACTCATCAATTTCCTCAGTAAGTGGAAATCACTTATGAAATTAACCGGTTTTATTACCTCATTATTAACACCAATTATTAAAGTATGGAAAAAATCAGATAAGAAAGGCAAAATGAACGCCATATCATTTTATACACTTACTGCATATAATGAATGGTTACTAGCCAATAATAATGGTAAAGGATATGAAACTAAATATTACAAAGGATTGGGTACATCTACTCCACAAGAAGGTAAAGAATATTTTAAGAATTTTAAAATTGTTACTTATCATTGGGATGATAATGCTGCTGAGCAAATTGATATGGCATTTAGCAAAGAACGCGCAGATGACCGCAAAATGTGGCTTAGTGATTATAATGCTGATACAATTCTAGATATTAATCAATCTAGTGTTACAGTTAGCGATTTTGTTAATAAAGATTTAATACATTTTAGCAATTATGATAATCATCGTAGCATTCCTAGCGTATTTGACGGATTAAAACCGTCATTGCGCAAAATTATGTATTGCGCATTTAAACGTAATCTACGAAGTGAGATTAAAGTTGCACAACTAGCAGGATATGTATCAGAACATGGAGCATATCATCACGGTGAAGCCAGTTTAAACGGCGCAATTATAAATTTAGCACAAAACTATGTAGGAACTAATAATATTAATTTGCTAATGCCTGAGGGACAATTTGGCAGTAGAGTGCTAAATGGCCAAGATTCTGCTGCACCGAGGTATATATTTACATACCTTTCAAAAATAACACATTTGCTATTTAATAAGGATGATTATCCATTATTAAAATTAACTGAAGATGATGGTCAAACTGTTGAACCACTATTTTATATGCCAATTCTTCCAATAATTCTAATTAATGGAACTACAGGTATTGGTACTGGATGGTCATCAAATATTCCCCAATTTAACCCAATTGATATTATTACAAATATCCGTAGATTAATGAATGAAGAACAACAATTGGGTCTAAGTCCTTGGTATCGTGGATTTATCGGTACTATACGTAGAGTTAGTTCAAATAAATGGTTATCTAAGGGACGTTATCGTGTTCTTGATGATACTACTATTGAAATTACTGAATTACCTATTGGTTATTCAACACAAAATTTTAAGGAATTATTAGAAATGTACGAAAAGGGTTATAAAACCGATACTGGTGCTGCTAGTACTACAGCTGATAAGAAAAAGAAACCTGGAGCGGCACCTGCAAAGAAACCGAAATGGGCAGAATTTGCGGATAGTGATGGTAAATTAATTAAATCGTTTAAGAATGAAAGTTCGGATTCGCAGATTAAGTTTACATTGAAATTTGACAATAGGGTTTTGAATAAGCTGTTGTCAGGTGTGGATAAAACTGGATTATCGGAATTGGATAAATTGTTTCAATTGACAACATCTATTTCGTGTTGTAATACAATGAATTTATATGATGAGAATAATAAGTTGCAAAACTTTAAAAGTCCCGAGGAAATATTGGAATATTATTATCACAAGCGTATAGAATATTATGGATTGCGTCGATTGAATTTAATTAGGATTTTGGAGCAGGAGGTATTATTATTATCTACCCGCGCGCGATTTATTCTAGATGTTATTAATGATGTTGTAAAGGTGCGTAATATTCTAGAAGTGGAGATTATTAAGCAATTGAAGACGTTGAAATATGCCATTATGGTCGATAATGTTTTAATTGAATATGAAACACTGAAGCCGGAACAACGAGAAAATGGATCGTATGATTTTCTGATAGTAATGCCGATTCGTAGTATGACTAAGGAAAAGGTAGAAGAATTGTTGAAAGAAAAAGAAAAACGTTCAATTGAGTTAGAAATTTTGAAGAAGAAGACAGATAAGGATATCTGGGAGGAAGATTTGAAAGTATTTGAAGTAGAATATAAGAAACATATGGATGAATTCTATGAATATATTGATATGGATCCTAGCGCTATTGAAATTAAATGCAATAAGTCAATTAATCGCAAAGTGATGATTACTAAGAAATCGCAATCTACTGCTACATCGGTTGCACAATCTAGTGTTGCATCGGATGAAGACTAATTAAGTTTTTCCTAAAACTTAAATTATATAATTTTTTTATTTTTTTAATTATACAATGTTTTTATATCTAGATATTATTTAATAATTATTTTACTTGTTTATTAAAATGGATAAACAACATGCAAATAATATATATAAAAAAATATTAGCATCAATACCAAAAGAATTTTTTAAACATGACGATATGATTGAAAGTATGGCAATAGATATATATTTAACATATTGTGGTGTTAGACCAGCATGTACACCATTTGATTGTTTGTATGCAAGTGACCTAAACTTAAATCATATATCAGCATTTGTATATATGACATCCGATAAAGGTAAAAAATTTTTAGACAAATTAAAAAAAATACCTAATCTAGACATTGCTATAGGTCCATATTATGCGTTTGATAATTCTATTGTTGTATACAATACAACAAAAAATGTACAACCATTATTAAATAAAATTAAAACAATTCGCGATCAAGCAGAATTAGCTAAAACAGCAAAGGTAAAAAACACATTATTAAATTCAATACATATACCAATGGGTGAATTATTAGGATACTTATGTCCAATAGATATTAGTAAAATTATAAAGCAACCTTTTTACAGTATTTCGTATTTAATTAATAATAAAGAGCATCATGATGGATGGTGTCCTATTAATGATAAGA
>Ga0255098_1000470_pt1 | contig 11012 bp, 8 predicted proteins | sample Colum_Atlam_RepC_2_FD_188440 | JGI IMG/M metagenome (GOLD analysis project Ga0255098, IMG submission 188440) | Freshwater microbial communities from Columbia River, Oregon, United States - Colum_Atlam_RepC_8d | ecosystem: Environmental > Aquatic > Freshwater > River | place: USA: Oregon... | reverse complement strand
TTTATAAGCATTTCGGCATATTGCAAAAACAATGGAATATCTTCGTGCTTAATTTTCAAGGTTTCAACAAAAAAATGATGCGGCAAGCGCTCAAATATATGATCAGAAAACGATTTGGATTGGATATCTTTTTGTCTTCGCTCTTCAAAAACTTGTTCCGCATATTCTTTAGTGTTTCTATCTTTTACAAGTAAGCTAACTATTCCAGCACCTATGGCAATAAAATTAAAATTCGAACCATTTGGCGCAAACTGACTTGGCATAGCCGTATTTGTTGGAGTTCCCAATCGTACATCATCTTCATAATGCATGATTTTTTTTGCATCAATTTTAGTAAAACCTTCACCATATACTTGAATTCGCTTGATATCAACTTCTACAATTCCGGTAAGTGTGTAAGGTGTAATTTCTACTTCATTTAATTCTGTAACTCGCACTTGCAACCTTATTTCTAATTCTTCTAACCAAAAATCTTTATCAGTTAATATATATTTCTTAGAATCGTAAGAAATACCTTGAATATAAAGTGTATCTGTTGCTCTTGCTTTAATTGAAAACTTACCATCAGAATTCGTAACCGCACCTATATTTGATGTAATATTAAAAACCGTAAGATTTTCAACTTCGATAGAATCGGCAACAATTCTACCTTTCAGAACTTTTCTTTCAATATGTTGACCAAAACTAATTTGAACAAACAAAAAGAGCATACAAACAATATAATTATTTTTCATTTGTTGTATTATTTGTTGTTTCCATTTCCTTTAACTTTAAATACTCTACCGCTAAACCTGACAATAAAAAAGTTGCCATCGTTTTATTTTTATCTTTCATAGCTCTAGCATATCTTTCGTTTTCAACAATATAAAACAAAAAACCATCCACATGAATTTCTGGTATTTTTAAAGTTTTTGTAAAGTAACTTCTTTCAAAATAATCAGTTGTTTTTAATTGGAGCATTTCCTTTTTCTCAACAACAAGTTCTTTTTTTAACATACTAGTCCTACCACTAATCGAATTAATCAATCCATCAATACTCATTCCACCTAACGGAATTAACAAAGGACTATACCATTTAAAATCTCCAGCAGCCGAAAGTTTTCGTTCAGCTGGTGTATATGTTTTTTGATTTGCAGGCACAATGCCAAGTGCAACAGCATTGATATTTTTATAATTAATAATTGCTACTTCCTCTAACTCGGTTATTAGTGATTCCATTTTAATCAATAATAAATCGTTAGAAAAATCACTTTCTTTCATAACATAACGAATGGCTTTTAAATTTACCGCACTAAATTGAAGTGTATCTAAAACTTTTGCTTTAATTTGAAAGTACCCTCTTGAATCTGTAATTGCACCATTTTTTTTTGATAAATTTATCACATGTATTCCATCCAACAAAGAAGATTCTGAAACTACTTTACCTTTTACAATAGAATCATGCTGTGACAAAACAACTAAAGGAAAAAAAATAAGAAATAGAAGTAATCGTTTTGTCATAAAATACATTTTTATACGATGTAAATTTAAATGTAATCTTATAAAATGAAATCCTAACAAGATGATAAACTTATGTTAATACAATTTAATAAATTTGCAAAAAAAATCAATGAAAAACATCATAATTGCTAGCACCTCTACCCTACACGGTGGTGACTATTTAGACTATTTATTACCTGAATTACAAACGTTCTTTTCAAATGTAAAAGAATTGCTTTTTATTCCGTACGCAAGACCTAGCGGCATTTCACATGATGATTACACAAAAAAAGTAAGTGAAGCTTTTGGCAAAATCAATATATTGGTAAAAGGAATTCACGAATTTGAAAATCCAGTTGAAGCCATTGAAAACGCAGAAGGAATTTTTACAGGTGGAGGAAATACGTTTTTATTGGTGAGTCAATTATATAAAAACAACGTTATTGATGCGCTCGAAAAAGTAGTCAAAAACGGAACACCTTATTTAGGAACAAGCGCAGGAAGCAATATATGTGGCTTAACAATGAATACGACTAATGACATGCCAATAGTATATCCGCCAAGTTTTAGAACTTTAGGATTTGTTTCATTTAACATAAATCCACATTATTTAGACCCGATAGAAGGTTCTACTCACATGGGCGAAACACGTGAAACTAGAATTAATGAATTTCATCATTTTAATCCACAACCTGTTGTTGGATTAAGAGAAGGAAGTTGGCTGGAAGTAAAAGGTGATTCCATACTATTAAGAGGAACTTTAACTGCAAGGATTTTCAAAAGAAACGAAAAACCTATTGAAGTGGCACCTGAAACTGAACTTAACGATTTAAAATAAAAAAAAGCCTTGCAATTGCAAGGCTTTTTTGTAGAGCGGAAGACGAGGCTCGAACTCGCGACAACCAGCTTGGAAGGCTGGAGCTCTACCAACTGAGCTACTTCCGCATTTGATAATTTTTAAAACTTTATCTTGTTTTGGAGCGGAAGACGAGGCTCGAACTCGCGACAACCAGCTTGGAAGGCTGGAGCTCTACCAACTGAGCTACTTCCGCATTTGAATTACAAAAACTCTAATTTTATTAGCAGTTTCAAGTATTTCTTTGGTGGGTGCAAATATACTTCAAAAGTTTTTTTAATTGCAAATTTTTTTAAATATTTTTTCGAAGCAATTAGACTAACTTTACACTAGAATAAACAAATTTTACTAAATGATTAGCTTTTAATAAGTTATACAATTATGGAAATAAAAAAAATCAATGCAATTGACACTTATCCTGTTAGACAGGAAGTTTTAAGAAAAGGAAAACCTATTGAAACTTGCCAATTTAAAGGAGATGATGATGAAAATACTGTGCATTTCGGATTGTATCAAAAAGAGCAATTGATTGGAATTATTTCCATTTTTAAAGAAAAAAACAACTTGTTTCAAGAAAAAAATCAATTTCAAATTAGAGGAATGGCGGTTTTAGAAGATTTTCAAGGCAAAGGATTTGGATCCGAATTAGTGAAAGTAGCTGAAAATCATTGTATTAATCTAAATGTTGATTTAATTTGGTTCAACGCGCGAGAAATTGCTGTTACTTTTTATAAAAAACTAGACTATACAAGTATTGGAGATTGTTTTTTAATTCCCGATGTTGGCATTCATTTTGCTATGTATAAGAAAATTCACAAGAATATTATTCGATAATACTTATTATATTTATATCACAATTGCGATTTTATGAAAAAAATTACGCTTCTATTATTTATTTTCTCCCTGATTTCCTGTAAAGAGGAACCTAAAGTCATCGCTTTTGATAATAAAATCATTAAAGACACTGTATTAAATATCATCATAAGACCTGTACATCCTAACTTACTTGAAGGCAAATCAGATAGTTTGATGGTCTATTATCAAAAACTTGATTTTCACGAAATTTGGTATTTAGACGAAAACAGAAAAGACTTAATTAATGAAATCAAATCTTGCTTTGAAGATGGATTAAATCCAAACGATTATGAAATTAAGATAATTGAAGATTTAGAAAACAAGCGAACCAAATTAAACGATGAAGAAATTGTAAAGTATGATATTTTACTTACCGAAACATTCGAAAAATTAGCCAATCATCTGCACAAAGGGAAACTAAATCCAAAAAAATTATATACAGATTGGGACTTAGCGACTAAAGAAATTGCTCTTTCTCCCCTTTTAGAAAAAGGGATCAAAGAGAAAAAAATCGCCAGTACTTTTAAAGATTTAAAACCAAATCACATTGTTTATCAATTACTAAAAAAGAGTTTAATAGAGATTGAAAAACTACCAAATATTACTTTTGAAAAAATAACCCTTAAAAATAAAATCATTTTAAACGACACCTTACCTGAAATGGTAAAAATCAAAAAACGATTAGCCTATTGGAAAGACTTCAAAAACAAAGACAGCCTTATTACTTGGGCATACGATTCATTAACTTTCAAAGCTGTTAAACGTTTTCAAGCACGTCATGGATTATCTCAAGATGGTGTAATTGGCATCGGCACAATAAAAGCATTAAATAGCACAAAAAGCGAACGTATAGAACAAATTATTGCAAATTTAGAACGATGGAAATGGCACCCTTCTGATTTAGGCGAACAATATCTGATTGCAAATATTCCAGATTATATGCTTCATTATGTTAGAGGTAAAGACACAATTGCCAAACACAGAATTGTAGTTGGAACACCCAAACGAAAAACCCCGATACTAACATCCAAATTATCTAATTTTGTTTTTAACCCAACTTGGACAATACCTCCAACAATTATAAAAGAAGATTTAAAACCTGCTGCCACAAAAAACAGAGACTACTTCCCTTCTCGACAACTTACAATATACAATAGCAGTGGTAAAATTGTGAATCCAAACGATTGGAATCCTGCTAAAGCAAATAATTATAGGTATGTACAAAAACCAGGTAACAATAACTCTCTTGGATTAGTAAAACTTAATTTTGCGAATCGACATTCTGTTTATTTACATGATACTAATCATCGTGATTATTTTGTAAAAACCTATCGTTCTCTAAGTTCTGGCTGTGTTCGTGTTGAAAATCCATTAGTTTTAACACAGCAAATTCTATCCAAAATCAACCCTGAAAAATGGAGTGGAAATGAAATAGACTCAATTCTAAAACTAGAGAAAACAAAAACAGTGTCTGTAAAAGACACTGTAAATATTTACTTATTCTATTGGACAAGTTGGTTAGAAAATGGCAAACTTCAATTTAGAGAAGATATTTACGAACTTGACAAAGAGTTATATTTAAAATTAAGAAACTAATTTAGACTTCGCAACATAAGTTCTTGATGGATGATAGATAAAGATACATGATTTACCTTTAATGGTTTCAATCAGTTCTTTATGTAATTCGTAAGGAACAGCAGGACAACCTTGACTTCTTCCCAATCTTCCCGTATTTTTTATAAAAGACTTGCTTACATAATCTGCACCATGAACCACTACTGCTCTATTTCTTGCATTGTCATTTATTCCATACTCCATTCCATCTAAACGCAAAGACAATCCGTGTTTTCCAGTATAAGTTTCACCTGTAATATAAAAACCTAAACTGCTTTTAAATGATTCGTTTGTATTAGAAAAATCTTTTGCATATTCCAATCCCGAATTTCTCCCATGAGCAACAAGTGATTTTAAAAGAACCTTCTGTGCTTTCATATCAATAACCCACATTCTTTCTTGAGTTGACGACAAACTAAAATCAACAATCGTTAATATTTCATTTTGAATTTTACCTTGTTGCTTTAATAATTCATAACCCTCAAAAGCAGCAATAAAACTATCGAATGTTGGTAAAGAAAAACCATTAGCATCAATAACTTCAAAACATAATTTAGCTTTTGCTTCGAAAGTTGCTTTTAAATTGGCCGCAATTAATTTAGGATCTGTAGCATTTATTTTATGTTTCGTGCTTTCTATTACATTTAGAGGCTTAAACGAAAAAACACAAAATAAAATTAGAGGCAAAATTCGATAAATCATTGTTAATCTAGCAGTTATAATGTTGTTGTAAGTGCCAAATATATTTATTTTTTTCTAACCTGCAAACTTTATTATGTATTTTATCGAAATTTTAAGTCTTTCGTCGATTATTCTCGTAAAAGTTAAACATAATATAAAAAAAGTAGACATATATAGCAATATTATAATTTTGCATTCTATTTACGCTATATGACACATTCTATAAAAATACTTTTATTTTCATTTACTTTTTTTTCTACTTGTGCAATAGCGCAACAAAAAAAGACAGTAACCACAACCAAAACAAAAGAACTCATTTCTATTGATGCAGAATTGAACGAAAAATCTTGGAAAACTAGCGAAATAGCCACGAACTTTGTTTCCTTAGAACCTAAAAATGGAACCCCTATACCTGAAGAATTTAAAACAGAGGTTAAAGTATTGTACTCGGACGATGCAATTTATATAGGTGCTAAATTATACGACCCAAATCCTTCTAAAATACTAAAAGAACTTGTAGAAAGAGACGAAATTGGAACATCCGATTTTTTTGGGATTTTTATCAATGGCTATAATGATGGGCAGCAAGAATTTAGATTTTTTGTAACCGCTGCAAACGGACAAATCGATACTAATTTTACTTCTTCAGATGGTGAAGACGGTTCTTGGAATGCTATTTGGGAAAGTAATGCAAAAATTACCGACTTTGGTTATGTCATCGAAATGAAAATCCCCTATGCGGCTCTTCGTTTTCCAGAACAAGACAAACAAACTTGGGGCATTAATTTCTTTAGAGAAGTTAGACGAGAAAGACAGAAATACACTTGGAGTCCAATAGATAATAAAATCGGAGCTATTTCGCAACAAGCAGGAATATTAACCGGAATTGAAAACATTAAAACACCAACTCGTTTGTTTTTAATTCCCTACTCTTCGTTTTATCTATCAGGAAGTGACACTCAAAAAACCAAAGGCGAATTAAAAGGCGGGCTCGATATTAAATACGGCATAAACGATGCTTTCACCTTAGATGCTATTTTAGTTCCCGATTTTGGTCAAACCAAATTTGATAATGTGATTTTAAATTTAGGTCCATTCGAACAACAATTTAACGAAAATAGACCCTTTTTCACAGAAGGTACCGATATTTTCAATAAAGGAAATTTATTATATTCGAGAAGAATTGGTCAAATTCCCAATCTAAACATTAACATTGCTGAAAACGAATCTATCATAAATTATCCAGGTGCTATAAATTTGCTAAACGCAATGAAAATTTCAGGACGAGATAAAGACGGATTAGGTATTGGTTTTTTAAATGCAATTACAGAAAAAACAATGGCAACTGTTTCAAATGATGACAATGGGGAAACAAGACAAATAGAAGTTTCTCCATTAACCAATTACAATGTAACCGTTTTTGACCAACGCTATAATCAAAATTCATCCGTAACTTTTATCAATACAAATGTCACCAGAAATGGGGATTTTAGAGACGCAAACGTTACTGGTTTACTATTTGATTTAAACGATAAATCAAATAAATATAACATCTCTGGAGGTTTAAAATCTAGCAGCATTAAAGACACCGAAAACTCTAACGGAGTAAATGCATCTTTGTATTTAGCTGAAAAAAATGGTAAATTCAGATATAGTTTTGGTGGTGATTATATTTCAAAAGACTTTGATAATAATGACTTAGGAATCAACTTTAGAACAAATTATTACTCCGTTTACAACGATGCTAATTATAGAATTTTAAATCCAAACAGCATTTTCAATACCTTTAGAATAAGCTTGGCTTCCTATTTTGAATTTTACAAACCAACCAATCAAATTCAGTCAAGTAATTTTAACATGAACCTAAATTCTACCAATAAAAAAAACCATTACTTTGGTGGTGGATTAAACTTTAATCCGTTTAAAAATTACAATTATTACGAACCTCGAGTAGCTGACAGATATTTTGTAAATCCAGAAAATGCTGGAGGTTATTTCTATTTTTCATCTAATTACAATAATAAATTTGCCGTAGACTTTAATCCATACATCACGCATGTTTTGAACGAAAATCGCTATGAAGCGGGTGTAAATATTAGTCCAAGGTATCGATTTAACGATAAATTTTCGTTAGTCTATAGTTTTGATTATTTCAAACAAAAAAACGATATTGGGTTTATTGATTTGGTGAACGATGACATCATTTTTGCAAGACGAGACAGAGATACCTATACCAATTCGATTACAAGTAAATTTTCCATTAGTAGTGTAATGAATTTCAATTTATCCGTAAGACATTATTGGGCTCTGGCAGAAAACAATCAAATTAACTCTTTAAACACTGACGGTAGCTTAACACCTAACGACACCTATACAACTAATAAAAATTCAAATTTTAGTACTTGGAATTTAGATTTATCCTATTCCTGGTGGTTTGCCCCTGGAAGTCAAATGTCTGTACTATATAGAAACAATGCTGCTACATTTGACAGAACCATCAATAAAAATTTTAATTCAAATTTTTCTAATTTATTCGAAGACAATCTAAACCATGCTTTATCGATAAGTGTTCGGTATTTTATTGATTACAATCAAGCTAAAAACTGGATTAGAAAAGGTTAAAACACTTAATCGTTTTCGTAATTTTAGATGTGTTTTATGTGCAAAAATTAGCCAATTGTTTATCTTTGTACAAACACACAAAAATGAACAAAAAAGTAATTTTAATGATATTAGACGGTTGGGGGAAATCGCCCGACCCAAAAGTTTCTGCAATAGATAACGCGAATACTCCTTTTATTGATAGTTTATACACTAAATATCCAAATGCACAATTAAGAACAGATGGCTTAAACGTAGGTTTGCCTGAAGGTCAAATGGGAAATTCTGAAGTTGGCCATATGAATTTAGGCGCTGGACGAATTGTATATCAAGATTTAGCCAAACTTAATTTAGCCGTTGAAAACAAAACCATGAGTCAGGAAAAACCGCTTATGGACGCTTTTAATTATGCAATTAAGAATAATAAATCGATTCATTTTTTAGGATTAGTTTCTGATGGCGGAGTGCATTCTCACACATCACATTTAAGAGGTTTAATTGATGTAGCTCAAGAAAAGGGTGTTCAAAATATGTTTGTTCATGCATTTACAGACGGAAGAGATGTTGATCCAAAATCAGGAACAAAATACATAGAAGACTTAGAAAAATATTTACAAAACACTAATGCAAAATTAGCATCAGTAATTGGAAGATATTACGCAATGGATAGAGACAAACGCTGGGAACGTGTAAAACTGGCTTATGATTTAGTTATTAATGCGGAAGGAACTCATTCAAAAAATGCAGTAGCAAGTATCAATGAAAGTTATAGCAATAACATCACCGACGAGTTTATTCAACCTATTGTGATGGTTGACGAAAGCAACAATCCTGTAGCTCAAATAAAAAATGATGACGTAGTAATTTTCTTCAACTTTAGAACCGATAGAGGAAGAGAATTAACGGAAGTTTTATCCCAAAAAGATTTCCACGAATTCAATATGCATAAATTGAATTTGTATTATGTTACCATGACCAATTATGATGAAACGTATAAAAATGTTCATGTAATTTATGACAAAGACAATGTAACCGAAACCTTAGGTGAAGTACTTGAAAAAGCTAATAAAAAACAAATTCGTATTGCCGAAACGGAAAAATATCCACATGTAACCTTTTTCTTTTCTGGCGGAAGAGAAGAACCATTTGTAGGAGAAATACGTATTTTAAAAAATTCTCCAAAAGTTGCAACTTACGATTTACAGCCAGAAATGAGCGCATTTGAACTAAAAGATGCTTTAGTAACAGAATTAAAAAAGAAGGAAGTTGATTTTGTTTGCCTTAATTTTGCCAATGGTGACATGGTAGGACACACCGGTGTTATGGAGGCAGCAATTAAAGCCTGCGAAGCTGTTGATACTTGTGTAAAAGAAGTAGTTGAAACAGCATTAGAAAACAACTACACTACAATTATAATCGCGGATCATGGAAATTGTGAAACAATGATTAACCCAGACGGTTCTCCAAATACTGCACACACAACAAATCCTGTTCCTATTATTTTGGTTGACAAAGAACTAAAAAATATCAATAATGGTGTTCTAGGCGATATCGCACCAACAATTTTAGAATTAATGGGCATAGAAAAACCTGAAGCTATGACAGGTAATTCATTACTATAAAAATTATTTGTTTACTTTTTATAAAAAAATGTTAAACAATTTTTATTTTAAATTTAATTTTAAATATATTTGAAAAAAATTAAATAGCATTATTATGAAAAAATTAAAACTTATTTTAATACTTTTTGCTGTTTCAGCATTAATTTTCCAATCGTGTTCTAGTAATGAAGATTCATTAGAAATCGAAAAAAGTTCGGCTTTACGAATGTTCTTGAGAGAAATGAAAGTTGCCAATAATATTTCTGGAAGAACCTCGAGCGATGATTCAGACATGTGCTTTGAATTTGTTTATCCATTAACACTTTCATATAATAATGGAACAACTATTATTGTATCAAGTCAAGTAGAATTGTTTTCAATATTAGAAAACGAAACGGATGCATTGTATATTGAAGGGATTTCATTTCCGTTTGACATTATAGTCGCAGGAAGCACTTCTCCTATAACTATCACTAGTGAAGAAGGCTTTTGGAATGTAATCCAAGCATGTGACATGGACACCTATGACGATGTTATAGGAGAAGGCCCATGCTACACTTTCGTTTACCCGTTTTCGTTAATTACAATCAATAATCAAGTTATTGTTATTACTAGCGAAGATGCACTGTATAATTTAATTGACGATGACAATCAAGACAATTACATTGTTGATTTTGTATATCCATTTTCAGTAGTATCAAACAATGAAACTATTCAAATTAACAATTCTTATGAATATGAAGAATTAATTAATAATTGTGTTTCTTCTAATTGCAATTGTCCTGATGTTTATGAACCTGTTTGTGTAAATATTGGAGGGCAAGTAATTGAATTTCCAAATGCTTGTAATGCTGAATGTGCTGGATTTTCATCTGATGACTTTGTAGACTGCAGTAACAACGGCAATAATGATACTTTTGATAATATTTTAGATAGCTGCTTAAACATAACCTATCCTGTTCAAGTACAATATAATGGTGGTGTAGGTACCGCACAAAACGATAATGAATTGTTGCAATTATACAACCCAAACCAAAATCACCTACCATTATTTAATTATCCTATTATAGTTTCATTCAATGATAATCCATCTGAAACTTATTCAATATTAAATGAGGAATCATTTATTGAATTAATTAATTTGCATTGTAATTAACCAAAAAAATATTAAAGACTAGTCCAAAAAAATCAATACAGATTTAATTAGTCAAAATAATAAATTAAACACTTGTAAAAAGTTTTACAAGTGTTTTTTATTTTATAGATTACAATTATAGGTTATTAAACTATTTATTTATTCAACGCATTTAATTAGAGCGTAGAGT
>Ga0255098_1000467_pt1 | contig 11087 bp, 13 predicted proteins | sample Colum_Atlam_RepC_2_FD_188440 | JGI IMG/M metagenome (GOLD analysis project Ga0255098, IMG submission 188440) | Freshwater microbial communities from Columbia River, Oregon, United States - Colum_Atlam_RepC_8d | ecosystem: Environmental > Aquatic > Freshwater > River | place: USA: Oregon... | reverse complement strand
GAAAATATCACTTAGATCAGCTGAAACCTTCTCAAAGAAAATTACTCATTCAACATCGAGGGAAAATAGAGAGAACCATCAGCTGGTTGAAAAGCTAGAGGAGAATCAAGTATTGCTATGAAAGATCATTTGGTGCCTACCAAGCATTCCTAGATCTAGGATGCCTTTTGATCTCATTCCAAAAACTACATTTATGATTTTTGGGACAGGCTCAATTATAATTAAAACTCGAACTAACCCCGCCCACCTAAAAGAGCTAACGCGCGCTATCAGCCCTTCATGGTAAATCCAAGGGCTTGAAGCCTAAAAATAGGCGCCCTCACCTTAGATTATCTCAGATAAGAGCATACTCACTTCATACCCGATCAAATATAAAGGAATAAAATTTTTTATCTTTTAATGAATCATTCGAGACGCGGCATGTAGGTCCATGGCACCCACTTCTTGAGTTCCTGTACGATAATTTTCAATAAGCAAAGAATCTCGTGTCGGGAATGCCTCAAGGATCTCGATTTGCTCCTGATCGTCAGTATCGCGGGCTACTATGATGTACCAGATACTGGGATCCTCACTTGGATAAAACTTAATAAAGTAATAAAGTCTATACCCTTCTTCCTCATCAATCACAGTACTCCACACCTCATCAGGAGTCTGAAGCGTCTCCTCAAGGCAACCCTGATAGAGCTCATACTCCTCCTGAGGGATATCATCTGCTCGTCGTTGCTGACCAAGCTGTGCTCTAATTGTTTCATCTGTAGTCCACGCATCTGCTAAACCATCCACCAAGATGGGACGAGAGTTTTCATCTGGAGCCTGATTAACAATGACCGTACTTACATTCTGTTTACCATCGCGTTTCAATCGTTCCCCCTTACGATATAAATTCACAAGTGCCTCATCCCGAGTCGGAAAAGCGAGAAACAAAAAACTCGGTTCTCCTCTCAAAAACAGACAAATGCATACACACCAGATTGGATATAACTCAGAGTTATCTTTACTCCGAGCAGGATACTCCTTGATCAAACGATATAATCGATCCCCAGAGGTCTTATCTTCAGCCCATACCTCATCGGGGTGATTCAAAGCACTCCAACGCAAGTGAGCCAAAGAGCCCCTCTCCGTTGCATTCAGATCAGATGTTGAGATCTGCCGCAAATATTCCTTCTCAAATCTTTGAATTTGCTGAGAAAAGTACTTAACTATACAGTCCTCAGAACAGAAAAGCCGACCTACCTCTTCCTCAACAAAGAGTGATCTTGAATGATCCAGCAATCTACTTTGGCAGCCACTGCAGCACTCTTGCTCATACTCCTGTTGTTTTTTTGACTCTGCTGAAGACCTGCCAGGCGCTAAACGTCTAGACTTTCTCTCCGCGCCTTTTTTTGGTGGCATTTTCTTCATATATTTCTATTGTACCGGGGCTCCGAGTACAGAGTCAAATGAAGTGTCAATTACTTCACTAGGTTTAGATCAACTTGAGAGCTTGCTAGGTAATACTGATAAGAATACAATAGAAGTAAGCATGTTTTTTCCCATGGAAGGGAGACCGATAGAATGAGCGTATCACCACTTTCTCCTGATGAAGTATCACGTTTTAGTTCATTATTGAGCACTGAAAAAGAACTCAACGACAACATATTGACAGCACAAAAACAGGCAAAATTAGCAGTAGAAGATGGGGAAAACAAAGTCAAAGAAATTAAAGATTACTATGTGGACCTGGCAAAAAAAGAGGGCGAACAATGGAATAAAACCTTAGAACAAAAAAAAGCTCAGACTTATGAACAAATCAGACAGATGAAGCAACTTCACTCCCAGCAACAAAAACGATCTCAAGAAGAATTTAAAGTTCAATCGAATGAACTTAATCATCATCACAACAATCAGCTAGATCATCTCAGGAAAACCTTTGATCACGAGTTAAACTCACGCAGAGAAGCGTATAAAAATGCCCTAGAACACGAGACTAATCGATCTGAAGAACGAATAGAATCAACAAAAACTGAAAATAATGAATTCTTAAAAACTTTGAATAAAAATTTCGATCAAAGTCAAAAAAAACTTTCTGAAGCATATGATAGTCAAATCGAGAGAATAAAAAACAATCAGCAAGTTGTAATAAAAAAAGAAAAAAACAGGAACGAACGAGAACACTCAAAACTTCTCGATCAGCACCAAAAACAACTCCATCAAAACCAGGAAAAACTCAACCAGCAGATCTCAAAGACACAACTAGACTCTTCCCGTAAACTCTCTAATTATAAGACCCAACAAGATGATGATTTTTATAAAATGAGAACCTTTGAATCACAACTTACTGAAACTAATGATGAATTCATCTTGACTGCAAATATCCCAAAGCACGAGCAGGCGCATTTCTACGGAACAGTCCGAGGAAATCAACTTGTGATTGGAGGATATCGAATGCATGAGGAAAAACGAGATGATCAAATAGGACATGAGCAACGCACCTCATCCTATCAATCTTATTCTCAGAGTTATCCACTTCAGCATTCAGTCGATGCAAATAAACTCTCTCGAGAGTACCGAGATCATCAAGTCATTATTCGAGTTCCAAAGGCGTCGGGCTATAGCTCTCGTGAGCTTAACATAAAAACTCCAGATAAAGTCCAGAGCACAAAACCTGAACAGCCCGAGAATATTTTCATCTCATCCTTCACTAATGAGTCCTAGTCGTTAATAGCTAGACTTACTCAATTTCAAAACAGGTGCTGGAACTTTTGCTTATTTTAGTGCCTATTCCCAAAGATTACTTTTCTACAACAATTTCTTCTAATTCCTTAAGCATAAACCTTAATCGAGCGTGCAATTCATTTAATGTTTTCAGGTTCTGTTTCAAGCCCTCTAATGTATTCTTCGGCGAATTACTTTGATCCTTACTATTTTGAATATAAGCAGGCTTATTTGTAATTTTTTTAGAAAACTCAGGGTGAGAATAGGAATGGACATGATGTTTTCTAAGATCATCTGCCTTAATCACGTGAGATTGATGTGCTTTTATTTGTAGTTCATTTATAGAAAATTGCTCTAACTGATCTTCAATTATAGATGAGCCTTCATGATTAAGAATATTCCCATTTGATACTACGAGCTTGATTTTCTGACTTTTGTCCCTTGTTGCTGACATGAAAACACCACACAACCTTTCATTAATTGCACAACCACACAATACACAAGTTCAGAACATTACTCTGCCGTACATGTTGCAGATCTAAATAAAAGCAAATCAAGTGCCAGATCCTTGATTTAACTCAGAAAAAATAATTATCGCTATTTCATTAATAAAATTAAATAGATAAGAAATGAAAAAGTGAATTCATTCACTCTTCAATCCTACCCTGATCATTAGGGTCAGTGTAAATGTTTTATACGCCTGTAGAGTGTGGTCTTTTCTTAGGCTTCAAATTGATCTTCACTTCAAGCTCAAGTTCATTCTTAGTGATTAACTCTTCTAACAAAGCCTTTAGATCTACTCGATCCATCACCTGAGTCATCACCTCACGCGAGAGACTCCTTAAAAACTCACTGCGAGATTTTCCTGCTGAATCTAATACTGCAGATAACAGCTCTTTTGGTAATTTAAAATCAGATACGAGCCCCCGAAGTGCTTCCTCAGTTAAAAAAAAAGCTCCTACTCCTACTGTAAGAACTTTTTTCATCATTTCAGTTGCTTTATTTTGAAGCTCATCAGACTTTATTGCAGCAGCCATCTAATTATTCTCCTACCCATTACCACTCATTATAGCAAACAAACTAAGGCAACTTCCCTAGGACATTCTCAGAGCCTGGTTCTCAAAGCTTTTCACCATTCCAGGAAGACTTCCTTTTACCAAACGATTGAGAATGAAGCCCGGAATAGGAACTTTGAACTCAACATCAAGAGAGTACTTAACTTGCGTTTTACCAGTACCTAATGATTTCAACTCCCATCGCCCCACATTCTTCTTGAAAAAGTTACTTTCAATTAAGGTCCACTCCACTTTTGAGTGATCTTTACTCTCACGGTGACTCAAGACGTATTTCACGTCTTGAGACATAACACTCACCTGATAAGTCACTTTAGCTTCATTTGGTGATAGGCGATCTACACTAACAGCATGACATCCCTCAACAAACTGAGGATAGAGCTCATAACTAATTATCGCTTGATACAACTTCTCTGAATCAACACTTAAAGTTTCTTGAAATTCTGCTTGAGCCATATCCGCTAATACCTAGGCTTTTTATCAAAATGATGTTCAGTATGGATAAAACGAACAGTACCTGTTTGTGAGCGCATAACTACAGAATGAGTCGTCGCTCCACCTCGAGTAAATCTCACACCATCCAAAAAAGTGCCCTGCGTCACTCCAGTTGCACAAAACATGACTTTACCAGAAGCTAAATCGTGAATCCCGTAGACGCGATTAAAATCAGAAATCCCCATATTGCGAGCTCGGGTCTTCTCTCCATCATTTCTAAAAATGAGCTGTCCCTGAAAATCTCCACCCATACATCTCAATGCTGCAGCAGCAATCACTCCCTCAGGAGCTCCACCACTACCCATTAAAACATCAACACCACTTTCCTTCTTACACGTAGCAATTGCTGCAGAAACATCACCATCACCAATTAACCAGATTCTAGCGCCAGTATTTCTAACCTCAGCGATTAAATCTGAATGCCTAGGCCGATCCAAAATCACCACTGTGAGATCTTCAATATTACACTTTTTGGCATCTGCGATATTTTTTAGATTCTGAGAGGGTGTAGCGAGCAAATCAATAGCTCCTTTTGCCTCAGGGCCTACTGCAATTTTTTGCATGTAAGTATCTGGAGCATGAAGAAACTTGCCTTCTTCGGCAATCGCAATCACAGACAAAGAGTTCATCCCCCCCTTCGCACAAATCGTAGTACCTTCAAGCGGATCCAAGGCAAGATCAAGCTTAGGGCCAGCTCCCTGCCCTACCTTTTCCCCAATATAAAGCATGGGAGCCTCATCTCGCTCCCCTTCTCCTATGACAACAGTTCCATCAAACTCAATGGAATTCAACATCCGTCTCATGGCATCTACTGCAGCAAAGTCAGCAGCTTTTTCATCGCCCCTTCCCATCAGTCTTGCGCTCTCTAAAGCAGCCGCCTCAGTTACTCGAACAAACTCCAAAGCAAAATTTCGATTCATAACCTGATTCCTAAAAAATATGGTCGTTACACCACGCCTTTAACTCTTGAGAAATGTTAGAACTCAGGATGACTTTTTTTGCAATGCTCAACTTCAAAGAATCGAATTCGGGATCTTTTTCCAATAAATAGGTTTGGAGTTGAAATAAACCCCTGGACTCATCCGGATCATCTGACACAGTAAAGATCCCAGTAGCCATGCCTGAATGCTTTTCCCATTGAAAGTATTTCCCAAGGAAATAGGCAGAAATATGAAGAGGCTCTTGGGCTTGGCCTCTTCGAATCAGGAGACTTGTGCCGCAAGGCCCTACAAACCAGTCCGCTTGAGCTTCCTGAAAAGGGATCCACTTCAACATCTCACCTAAAACCTCTGGCTTGAGAAACCTTTCTAGGTGAACCTGCACCGAGCTCAGCAGTGACTCAAACTCACACCCTACGCGATTGCCCTTTTTAAACCTAACCCGAGCCTGAATGGGTAGTTTTTCAGAGTAACAACTCAGAACTCCTTGAATCTGAAACCCAGGCACCCAATCTTTCTGATCGTCGACGCTCAGGGCCAAAGACATTCCACCTAACGAAAGATCAACTACTGAAAAGATTTTACCATGCAAGGATGATCTAAAGAGGACCTTCTCTAACTTCCAACGAGGGGTGACCCTTTTTTCAACCTCCCTATTAAGAATTCCTACTCCTTCCATGACCGTTAATTTTCTTTTCACCTCAGAAAGCACGTCCTTATGCTTCATGATTTCTCCTCTTTTTTAGTGTAAGTTGCTGTATGAATAGAATGTCATAACCATACGGATAAACTCAAAATATTTTCTCAAGCCTCTTCTTGCAACAGCATTTAGGTCGACTACACTCCTTCCACATAAACCCAGTGCAATCCTATTGAAGAGGTCGCTTGCTGTTTTTATGTTGACGCTTGAATTTTATTTAACTGAAGATCAACACTCATGTTAAAGTAGGAGAGAAAATTGCTGATCTACCTTTGTGACAGCTATTCTAAACTTGGATTTATCCCTATGAATACCCCGAAACACAATAAAGTCTTGCCTACATCTGCACAGACTTCAGAACCACCGTCTTCCTCTTCTAGTCAGACTGTAATTGATGAATTGACGTTCAACACCACTCCCAATATCTTGACCTTAATACGAATTGCATTTGTTCCCGTCATTGTTGGCTTGCTCTTTCTCAGAGAATCCAGATGGGATCTCGCTGCTGCACTGATTTTTGCAACAGCAAGCATTACGGATTATTTTGATGGCTATCTGGCAAGAACTCAAAAAGTTGAAACAATTTATGGAAAGCTTTTAGATCCTTTGGCAGATAAGTTTTTAGTAGTTTCCTCACTCATCACTCTTCAATATTTAAACCGTATACATCCGATTATAGTCATTCTTCTCATTTGTCGTGAACTTGCAATTACTGGTCTTCGCGCTTTAGCCAGCGCCGAGGGAGTTATTATTTCGGCATCCGCCTCTGGAAAGTGGAAAACTGCTTTGCAGATGGTAGCCATCGGATTCATTATGGCAGAATCCTCACTATTCCAAATCCCACTTTACTCTATTGGCATGATCCTACTCTATCTGTCATTAGGAATGAGCTTATGGTCTGCTAAAGATTATGTTGTTGGATTTTTTAAAGGCCTTCAAGAAGCCCGTAAACTCAAAACTAGAGAACGACAGCTCGCACGTGAAGCACGCCGAAAGACTAGAGCTGCTCGCCTTGAATCAAAAGCTAAAGGTTTAGGAACTAATTAGTTTTCTTTGCTGATTGAGTAGCGATCCAAGGAACATCGACTTCACCTTTTAGGTGATTTACAAAGCGAGCTGCCACAAAGAAAAAGTCACTCAATCGATTCACATATCGCAAAGCTTCTTCTCGCACTTGCTCATGGTGATGAAGAGTGACAAGTTCACGTTCAGCCCTTCGACTCACAGTTCTAGCAAGATGAGCCAATGAGGACCCCACACTTCCACCAGGCAAGATAAAATGAGTCAAAGGAGGGAGCTCTGCATCCATTTCGTCTATTTCATGCTCCAACTGAATCACATGAGAATCATCAACGAGTGTACTCCTGATCTTCTGACCCGAAGGAGTAGCTAGCTCCGCCCCTAATTGAAAAAGCTCTGATTGAATACGAACAAAAGTTTTTCGTAAAGAATCTGAAAGAACATCTGAGGCAATCGCCATACCTAAGATTGCATTTAACTCATCTAAGGTTCCATACACTTGAATCCTATGAGCATCCTTAGGAACTCTAACTCCTCCAACCAAACTTGTTTCACCTCTGTCGCCACCTTTGGTATAGATTTTCATCATGCGTCTCAAGTTACATCACCCAAGATCCAGTGGTCAATTTAAGAACTCAGCTCAGAAAAACTCATCAAAATCCAATTTTTTTTAATCTCTACTTGACCTTGAACCATAAAAATGGTTTAAACCGTATCACACGACGCGTCGATCAATAATGACGCCGCAAAGATGCGGGCTTAGCTCAGTTGGCTAGAGCGCCACGTTGCCAACGTGGAGGTCGAGGGTTCGAGCCCCTTAGCCCGCTCCATTTTAAAACAAATCTTCATAGTCTAAAAAAATCCAACGCTATAACAGCATGCCTTTCGTTTTATCAATAAAAGACTTTTCAACAATTATAGAACATTAGATACAAAGCCTTGTGATAAAAATACCAAAGAAAGTTGCACTTACACCTAAAAACTGACTCAAAAGAAAATACAGCGCAAAGTTAAAGTAGAGAGAAGAACGAAGAAGCTGAACAAGCTCTAGAGAGTATGACGAGAAGGTTGTAAAACCCCCTAAGAGCCCCGCCATGAGCCCCGCCTTCAGTGAATCGCTTAACAGGCTTTTTTCCACCCCCAAAACATAAACCACACCCATCAAAAAGCACCCTAAAACATTAATAATGAGGGTTGATATTGGTAGAGGCGAATCAATCTTTGACTGAATAAAAGAACTTAAAACAAACCTACAAAAAACACCTAATATACCCAGTACCAAAACAGACCCAAATTTCATTAATTTTCCTTTCAAATCGACTATTTCGGTATACTTCTAACTTGACTCTAATGACGTAGTGCAATATAAAAATCGGCTAAGCTCATGGAATCAAAATTCACCGTGATTGCTATCTTAGGAGTTTGAAGTGGGACAAATCAATATCGAAAGTAAGAAATCCTGGCTAATGTGGCTAATGGCCGTAGCATTCTTTGCGTTTCAGTTCGTGCTACGCCTCTATCCAGGACTTGTCATGCCTGAGATTATGGGAAAGTTTCAGGTTGACGCAACCTCTTTCGGGGTACTTTCAGCTGCATATTACCTAGGATATGCTGGTATGCAAATTCCAGTCGGTATTTTATTAGATCGTTACAACCCACGTCTTGTCATTTCTGGTGCTGCATTGACTTGTGCAATTGGCACCTTGTCTTTTGTCTATGCAGATCACTGGAATCTTACCTTATTTGGACGATTTCTCGTCGGTGTGGGCTCAGCTGCAGGATTTCTAGGAACTGCTAAAACTATTAGAATTGCTTTCCCAGAAAAGAAGTTCACGACCTTGATGGGCTTAACTTTTACTCTCGGCCTATCTGGCGCTCTCTATGGAGGAAAACCCGTAAGTCTCCTGATTCAACAATTTGGATGGATTCCTGTTTTAAAAATCTTAGCTCTCATCAGTTTTGTAATTGCAGCCTGTATTTTTATATTTTTCCCAAGAACTACTACTCAAACACAAGCCGCTGTGCAGCCAAGTAATTCGGAGCTCATGGGCTCTTTAAAGTTAATCTTAGGCAACAACAAGATCATTTGGCTAGGTGTTGCTGGAGCTCTCCTTGTCGGCCCATTGGAAAGCTTTGCTGACGTTTGGGGTGTTTCTTATCTTGTTAACGTTTATGGGATTGCAAAGCCTGAGGCATCGCTCATTACCTCTTGTATTTACCTAGGAATGCTCCTAGGTGGCCCATTACTCTCTTACATTGCTGAGAAAACCCAAGCTCACTATTTGATCAACTCAATCTGTGGCTTGTTTATGGCAGCGATTTTTATCTTAGTCATGACGACCAACATTGCATCTTCCCAACCCCTTCTCATGGGATTGATGACCACAGTTGGAGTTCTTTGCTGCTACCAAGCGGTTGTATTTGCCATTGCATGCCGCTTAGCGCCTCCTCACTTAAGTGGTTTAGCGACTTCTGTCACAAACTGTATCAATATGTTTGGGGGATGTGTTCTTCATTTTGCTATGGGCTGGGTAATGGATCAGCGCTGGCAGGGCGAGTTAGAAAATGGAATCAAAGTTTACGACTCCACTTCATACACGCTAGCGATTGCTGTCATTCCTGCAACCCTTGTCCTAGGTTTTATCGTCTTCCTAGTTTTAAAGCGAGGGGATGAAACTCCACCACAAAACCTTGTAAAAAATTCGTAATTTAATTCCTAAAGAAAGAGAGTTTGAAAAAAATATAAAAAACACCATGAACTCTTTCGGGTGGCTTTTTTATATCCCTGAATCACGTCACTCCCCTGCACGGGAAGCGAGATGTCGTGATCATCCTCAATTAAATTTTGATGTGGAGTTGTCCCTCCTAAACCGGACCACCTAGCCAGTTAGTTGTTGTCTCCGGAACTGCCGCGGAGAGAGCATTTTCAGCCCTTTATGCGGTGCCCTTTCATTGTAATCTTCAAACCACTCAGGCAATTGCGCCATCACTGATTTTGGTTAGCTTCCCAAACCAGACATTGTCTCGTTTGAAGCGATTCACAAATGCCTCGGCCAATCCGTTGGACTCGGGGCTATATGACGGAGTTGTGCAGATCTCGAAGCCAAGAGTTCTGCCAAATTTCACGGTCTCATGAGCTGTGTAGCAAGGACCGTTGTCACTGAGCCACTGAATTGCATGGGGAAGTCGGTTAAGCTTCCCGAATCGATACTCGGCACTTTCAATCATCAGCAGGTCTAGAACCATACTTCCGTTAACCCCTAATGTAGAAGCTAAATAGCGGATGGCCTCGCGATCACAAGTATCCAGTGCAAATACAACGTGAACTCGATCTCCATTCCAGCATTGAATGACAAAAGAATCAGAACACCACCGGGTGTTGCTTCTTAGAGTAATGACTTGGCCATCATGGGTTCGACTTGGCTTTCCAGTATATCGCCTCAGCAGCAAGCTATTTTGCCTCATGATTCGGTAAACTCTTTTGTGGTTTACACACAATTTTTTCGCATTTTTCAGATCTAAATTGAGCAAAGCAGTAACTCGGCGGTACCCATATGTAGGCCTATCTGTTGTGATTTTCTTTATCATTGGCAGCAACCAGAGGTCGTCCTCTTTGCGATAACGAACCCGCTTCACAGGTTCAGTATGAACGCGCTCCATCAAGTTGGATCGTGATACTTCCATAACCCTGGCGACCTCTCTTATTCGAAATCTTCCAGACCTACCAAGGGCTGCCGCGAGATTAGTTTTTTTTTGCGTCCAAGCTTAACCGCCTCTTTGAGAATTTCAATATCTACGGTTTTCTGCCCTATGATTCGTTCCAATTGCCGAATCCGCGTCTCTGCCGCCTTCAGTTGACTCACCGGCACGACAGCCTCTTCTGAGCCAACTCCGGTCAATACTCCTTCTTCCTTTCGCCTTCTCCAATAGAATAATTGATTAGGTTGTGGATTGCGCCCCATACTTTGGACAAGAATATCGTAATAATGTGTAGGGCTTAGCTGACTCCAAGCAGACCTAGCTAAAGTGTGCTATAAAGCCCAGGCAGGTCAAGGAGTTAGAGGCCCATGTCAGAAGTAAGAAGAAGAAAACGTCAGTTTGAGGTTGGGTTTAAGCGCCAAGTGGTGCAGGAAGTTGAAAGCGGCAGCATTAGCCTTTCAGCTGCCA
>Ga0255098_1000459_pt1 | contig 11234 bp, 12 predicted proteins | sample Colum_Atlam_RepC_2_FD_188440 | JGI IMG/M metagenome (GOLD analysis project Ga0255098, IMG submission 188440) | Freshwater microbial communities from Columbia River, Oregon, United States - Colum_Atlam_RepC_8d | ecosystem: Environmental > Aquatic > Freshwater > River | place: USA: Oregon... | reverse complement strand
TTAATATATTTTTTATTCACACAATATTTATATATTGTCTCTAAAATGCGATTTTCTATCTCTTGACACCACATACTAACAACACTTGCAGTTTCATTATATATTAAAATTTTCTTCTTAGATTTTATTGCTTGAATCTCTAAATAAATATCTTCATTCTCATTTTCTATAGCCTTACCATAAATTGCACGTTCTTTGATAAAATTATTAACAAACTCTATAGGGATACTATTACTATCCAAATTTACCTCACGTAACCATGTTTTAAATGAACCAAAATATAATAATATTATAAATAAACTTTTTGCATTATCACGAGTTACATTATAATATTTTTGTACTTCTTCTAATCTTTTATCACGATTAATAACATAATCTTCCAATATATCACATTTTATATTATTATTTTTTAATGTCTGATATAATATTTTTGGATGGCAATTAATTACATCTAAATCAATAAAAATATCATTACATATAGTTTGCCGAATTTCTTTTCTTAATCCACACAATGATAGTGACTTTAAAGGATATACACGACCAAATAAAGTACCTGTTGCACGCTTATATTTTACAGGAACTAAACCATAATTATTACTATTGTTATATGTGTAATCTATCATCTGATTGCGATATGCTTCTAGTTGCATTTTTTCATTATCATAATTATTCCAGGAAGATGTATTTAAATAAGATGACTTAATTAACTTTTCTAGATATATCTTATTTACTACTTCAAATAATTTTATACCATCTAATTTTGATTTTACAGCTTTTAATGATATTGGTAGTTGCATCTTGTAAATGTAATGGATATATAACTATGATATTAATATCTAATATTATAATATATTTTATTTTTAAACGCGTGTAAATAATTATTTAAAAAAAACTCTAGTTATAAAAATATATATTATAAATGTCTTCCAATGAAACAATTGAACAACAACACAAAAACTTTAAAACACCTGTATATTTAAGAAAGGCAATTAAAGATTACAAAGTACGTAATCAAGAGCAAATCAACGAGAAATCTAAACAATATTATAATTCACTTTCACCTGAACAAAAAGCTACTTATAATGCTAACAGAAAATTACAACGAAATAATATGACTCCTGAACAAAAAGACTTATATAAAATCAAACAACGCGAATATTATCAAAAACGAAAACTTGCTAAACAACAACAAAATACTAATAGTAACACTACTAACATTGATACTAATATTGATACTAATATTGATACTAATATTGATGCACTTAATATAAATAAATTATCTATTAATTAATTTTTACAACATTTTCATTTCTATAATAATTTTTTCTTATTTATGTATTTATGTTTTTGTTGTTACATACCCAAAAAATTGAAATTTATTAACTTATTCTAGCAACCATAAAATTTATACATCCTCTAGAATAAAAATGTCAAAATGTGTTGCTATAACTGTAAGAGGCATACAATGTAAAAATAGTAGAAAAGATAAAATCTTTTGTGGAATCCATATTAAATCTAAACCAGAACAAGTTGCACTAGATGGTGGAGATGAGTTTGGTCATATCACAAAATTTATAGATGAGCAAACATATTTTAAACAATTAGAACAAATGCAATTAAAAATACACAAACATAATGAAATTAATAACGAAAAACTTATTAAAGCTAAAGAAGACGCAGAAGCCAAATATAATGCAATTCGGACTTGTTGTGTATGTTATGAAGAAATGCCTAATAAAGCAGACCTCATTGAATGTAGTCATAGTTGCATTGAAATGATACATCTAGTATGTAATAGTTGCTTACAAGGACACATTAATAGTATGTTAAGCGATGGTATTGCCAGTTTAGATTGTATGTTCAATAAGTCTGATAATTGTGGTGGTACTTATAATGAAATCGATATTCAAAAAGCTATAGGACTTGAAAATAAAGATATGCTAGATAAATGGTCTGAAACAATTATATCTACTGAAATAGTAAAATTAGCAGGTATATGTGATAATTATATGATATGTCCATTGTGTTGTAAATGGGGATGCATTTTCGAAGCACCAGCAGGTTTGGCAGATCGACAGTCATTTTATATACCCTGTGGTAAATGTGGTGAACAATGGTGCACACTTTGCAAACGCAAAGCACATAATAATCGCACCTGTTATGAATTACATTTTAATGCAGATGAAACAGAAGACATCAAACAAAATGTTATTGATAAAATGCTACAAGACATAACCACTAGAACTTTAACCCATTGTTGTACTATTTGCGGATGCACATATATTAAAGATGAAGGATGTAATTTAATGACCTGCCCAAAATGTAATGGTATGAGCTGCTATATATGCGGAATGAAACTATATATTAAAGGCAATACTAAATATTGGCACTTTACTGGACACGATCTCGCAGACAGAGATGCAAGATGCCCATTATGGAATAATCAGGCGGGTGATGGCAAAGCTAATCAAGGCAATACGGAATATAATATGAAAGCCGTAGAAAAAGAATTTTTGAATTTTATTACTGCTAATAAAAATATTCCTAATTCTAGAATGATTATTAATCTCATTGTACAACGAATAATCGCATTATTTGGTAAAGATAAAGATTATAAAGCTATTGTACAAAATATTAGAACTAATGTAAGGTAATTATTAAATAATTATTTTTTTTACATTCTAGCAACAGAAAAAAAATCTTAAAAAAAATCTTATTTTATTAAAAAATTGAATTTATAAAGATATTAATAATTATCTCATAATACAACTAACTATGGATATCCGTACTTTAACCTATACTAAAAAAACAATTGATAAAGAACAACAACACGATACCAACAAATGGATTAAAACTGACGATACCGTTTTTAATGATTTAGGTGAACACGCTAGTATTGAAGAAAAAATAAAAATTGCAGACTTATTAAATTTGTTCTATTATTTCATTATCTGTTATTCCAAAAACTGTTTTAAAAAAGATGCCGAATGGAATTTCAAATATAAATATTTTACACATTATCAAACCAAAAAATATTACCAAACCGGCAACACATTTGACTACCACATCGCAAATGAACTCCAATCACATACAACATTGTTAAAAATACAACGACAATTGAATATACACCGCAAAGATTATTTCAAACTCAAACGCGAATGTAATTCCAATATGAATATGGTGCGCACACAATATCTAACCGATGAACGCAAAACAGAAATGCTAGATTTTATTCACGAAAGCCTATATGATATTATAAACTTCGTTGCAAAACCTGTTAAACTAGTTTCTACAGATATACAGGCAAAACTAAATAAATATAAAGATATTAGAAGTAAAACTAGACCAACAATACCATTAAAATCTAGTAAAATCAATTACGATGCAATGAAAGCAGTTTTGGGTGATAATTGGAACTCGGATGGAACTAATAGTTCTAATATGATTCAAGTTTCATTTGGTTCTGCTTCTAATTCTGGAGACAAGCTCGAATAGTTAAATGTATTTTTTTTTGATATTTTGAACAATTGGTTTGAATGAATAAAAAATATAAAAATACAAGGAAAAAATTATACCTTTGTAAGTAATGGTTTCTTTTCAATTTGAATATTATTATTATTTTTCTTACTGCATAAATCATAACAAATTATTACTATCGGAAAACATATAAAAGCAACTAATCCAATAGATATAATAATATAATAACCATAGTCTTCCATTTTAATTATTAATATTTCTATAAGTATTAATATGTTTTAATTATAATGTTTTTAAGCTACCAAGTTAATAACTGTAAAAAAAATATTGTAAATTAAGTGAATTAAGCAGTGATATACTTCATCCACGTGTCTCCGAGCTTCAAGTAGTACTCACCAGTGCTGTTCTTTGAGTATATTGATATATTTGCAACTTTTTTAAAGTAAATTAACTTTAATTTAGTCACATCCTGATCATCAACATCTTCAAAATCATACGGTTCAAGCTTTTTGTCATTGACAAATATGTTCCATCCAGGAATACCCTTATCTATTCTAAATCTGCACTTTTCAACAGCGACATATTCATCAGGAGCCTGTACAGGATGCGCCCTTTCCCGAACAGGTAATTTCTGAGAAGGTGCTTCCGCAATCTGAACATTTGGCTTTACAAACCGTTGAGACCGAATTTCAGGTGCTTCAGCATAATTCTGTTGCTGCAGTGGCTGCTGTTGCTGCTGTTGCTGCTGTTGCTGCTGTTGCTGCTGTTGCTGCTGTTGCTGCTGTTGCTGCTGTTGTTGCTGCAGTACATTAGCTTGTTGTTTAGGCATTGGTTGTGCCAAAACTCTTTGTCGTATAATAACATTTGCTTGTGGTTCAACGATAGCTGGTTGTAGTGTATGAGGCTGTGCCCTGGAATGTTGACGCTCAACCAACTGTTGTGCACCAGATACAGAAATGAAAGTCTTGAGAACACCACGAATCTTTAAAAATTGAATGTACCCAATCTTTCCATCTTCTGTAGTAAACTTCAATGGTAAATTTGCAATACCATTTACCACAAGAAACTCTTCAGATAACTCATCCATCTCAAAAGCCATTTGTAAAGCTAAAAATAATAATTTTCATAATATTTAAAATTATTCAATTTTTGACATCAAAAACCATTTTTTCTAAATAATTTATTTGCAATTGTCCAATCAAATATTCAGTAAAAAATAGAATAATAATATTTATATACAATAATATGCAATACTAGAATGAAATCAAAAATATTACAAACATTACAAACATTTTATATTACAATTTCTATTATAATTTCTATTATTGTAATTATTTATATAATACATTCAATATATAAATCCAATAATAAAAGTATTAATAAATTTGAAGATATACCAGCAACAACAGCATTACCTCTACCTACACCAATGAGTATTCCATCTGAAGCAATTGTACAACAATGTGAAACAAGCGATAATGTTGTAGGATTTTGCTTAAATTATACTGGATGTTGTAAACAACAAGCATCCACCAATAATAAATGCTTTTGTGATCATCCTCATATACAGGATTGTAACAATATATATGATGAATGCATCAAAACAACACCAAATTCACCTGATTGCAAAGATAAATTAAAAGAATGCTGTACATCATACAATAAAATTAATATTGATATTAATAATTTTGACAAACCTATTAAACAAATACAAAATAGTCGCAAAATATGCGCAATTGGTACAATAAATGGATTATCTACAGATAGTGTGAGATTAAAATGTATGGAATTATGTCAAACTAATACAAATTGTAAAGCATTTACTATAGATAGTGCAAGTTGTATGCTATTTAGTGATATTAGTCCATTACCAACTAAACTACCTGGTAAAAATGATATTACTACTGATTACTATATTAAAAAATAATTGTAAATATTGCATTTATTGCATTTATTGCATTTATTGCATTAATTGCATTTATTTTAATTTTTAGTTTTGTTTTTTGGTTTTTTGGTTTTTTGGTTTTTTCGAATTAGTATAATATAAAAGAATAATATACTATATTCTAATAATAATACTTATTTAAAATGACGGATATAAATGTACAAGAACAAACTATGCTAGAATCGAATATATCAGAATCTATTGTACTAGATTCAAATACACCTGATAATACATCAGATTCCAATATATCAGAATTAACAGTCTCAGACAATAATATAATACCTGAAATTATTACAAAACAAAAGGCAGTTAGGACTAAATTTGAAAAAACTTGTGGTCATTGTAATAAAGTATTAAAAAGTGCAAAAACATATGAACATCACGTTAATAATCAAGTATGTTATAATAAAAATGAAACTACATTTTGCAAGGTATGCAAAATAACGTGTTCTAATAGACCAGATTATGTAAAACATTTATTATCTATGGAACATATAAATAAAATAGGCTGCCAGAATCTAGAAACACTAAATAATAATCAACCTAGCACAATATTACAAATTGACCCATTTTTAACTAATAATGAAGCCAAAAGTATTGGAACAAATAATCTAGGTAATAAATTTACATTCGTATTTCAAAATAATAGAACACAAACCATAGACTTAATCAATAATGATAATCAAAATAATAACCCAATAGGAAATAATAACCTATCTGGAAATAATAACCTATCTGGAAATAATAATATTAATAACCTTACTAGTGCTATTGCTCATAATACTTTAAATCAAGTTATTATTGATGGTCAATCTGGGAATAGAAAGATTGAACCAACTGTAAAACAACAAAAAATATTATCAATATTAGAAAATGCAAAATCAATTGAAGATGGATGTAAATTATTACTTAGAATGCTAGATAATAAATTGAATCTAGAAGATTATCACGGGCTGCAAAGCATTATTAGAAATGATAGTAATATGCAACCGGAATTAAATACTGCATATATTGAAATTATTGATAAATTTGTATCGATGTTAGTAAAACGACGTACTAATGGTGAAACTGTTTATAAAGATAAAGATATTTCTAAAATTGTTATTTCATTAACTATCTAATCTAGAATGCATTTAATTATTCGCTAATATTTAATTTATATGTTAATAATATAATAAAACATATTTTAGAATGCCTTCCTCTAAACGCGGTTCATCTCGTAAGTCTGCTAAAGCAAATAATAATACCATCAGTAAAACTGATTCTAAAATAACATATAATAATTCTAAATTCTCAAATAAAGTAATAGGATTTATATTTACTTTAATAATCCAATGTATGATTATTTATTATCTATATAATCTAGAAAGTGAAGATTGCAATTGTATTTACGACTGGCGACATAATTATATTAAATATTTTGCAATATTCTTAATTATTTTCAATGGCAGTACTATTACTTTTGTTAATATGCCAAAAGCTGCAATGTCATTAGGTGTATTAGTTATATTATTACAATTAGTTAATATTTATGCATTCTTTACTTATGTTGGTGAGTTGAATAAAACTAAATGCAAATGTGCTGTTGATAAACAACCACTATTAAATAAAATAATGGATGTATATCGATGGTTTCAAGTTATTATAATTTTATTTATAGTTATTGCTATTATATTTATTATATTATTTATGCGCTCAATTTTTAGTAAAATTGATAGTCGCAAATAAATATTTATTGTTAGTATTTATTGTTAGTATTTTTCATTTTTTGTATATTATTTTCTAATCATATAATAATACTTATATTAACTATTAATTATTAACTATTAATTATTACTCAAAAAATGTCTTCTAGAAAATCCTCCAGAGCATCTGCCAAACGTGAAAATGCAGATGATAAAAATGCCTTTAAAATTAATGATCCAAAAAATAAACCATCTATGACATCAATTATTATTACAACATTATTTGTAATACTATATCATTTATTAGTATTAGGATACATTATTACTCTAGAAGGCCAACAATGCAATTGCATTAGAGATTGGCGCCACGATTTTATTAAATATTATTCAGCATCTATGATCGCTTATGGTCTAATTATAATTTTATTAACCGGCACATCTTACCGTAATCATATGATTGTAATGATTTTACAAAGTGTATTAATGTTATTATCTGCAATTAACATATTATGCCTATACACATACGTCGGCGATCTAGATAAAACATTCTGTAAATGTGCAATTGAAAAACAGAGAAAAATGCATTATTTTCTATATATATGGCGCTATATATTAGTTGGTGCCCTAGTATTCAGTCTAGTTATGATGATTTTCGGCGCCTTATCTTCATAGGTAATTTTATTATTTATTATTTATTATTTATTATTTATTATTTTATTATTTTATTATTTTATTATTTTATTATTTTATTATTTTATTATTCATTATTCATTATTCATTATTCATTAAAAATACGCTTTTATATGCTTTTATACATTAAATATATAAATGCACCTAATACTGCAAAGGTCATAGGAAAGCAAAATATTGATGTTACTTTAGTAAAAAATATTTCTGCATCATTAAGGTCATAACAATATACGCTAGTGTTGTTGCATTTATTAGAAGAAGATTCAAATGCAAATTTAGATAAATATATACCACCTACTAACATAAATATCCATAATATTAAACATAATGAAAACAATATAATACCACCTGTACCAAAAGACATACTGTCAACACCTACATAAACTAATCCTGCAGATAATGCTGTAAACATAATCCAAAATATAACTAATCTAAATCTTGCAAAACCAAGTTGAACATTGTCTAATTCAGCACACGTACCACGTCTAACTGATTTATTTATAGGGGCAGTAAATACATTTGTTGCTGTTGCTGCTGCTGTTGTTGTTGCTTGAACATTTACATCACCAATAAATGATTCACAAGACATTGCATCAGAGTTGAATGCAATCCTTGCTAAAAATACATCTCCAGCAATCATAGCTGAAACCAATGTTAATACTACTAATACTAGTATTATTGTAAGTATAATGGTTGGATTCATTTGATTTATTATTAAATACTTTTCTATTCGTTTTCTTATTTAATAATTAGATTAAAAATAATAAAATATTATATAATAATAAATAATAATAAATAATTTACAAGATTATTAAAATGATCACATCAATATTAGCTTGGATTCTACTTTTAGCATATTTATCCTTTATAATATTTATATTTATAGGTGGTGGATATATAACTAGAATTATATACAAATCAGATAAAACACAATTAGCTTGCATTGATTTAGATGATACAGATCAACTAAATATTGCAAAACTTACAGTTGTATTATTCTGGATAGTATTCATACCATTATGCATATTACCATTAATTTTAGCTTTTGGATACGGTAAAAATATATTAGTAAAAATCTACAAAATGAAAATAATAAACGAAAATAGTAAATAGTAAATTCAATATGTTTTGACACGAATACCTGTTTCCGTCATTCCAATACTGGTAACCAAATTAAATTTAATTTCCTCATTTGCACTTTTTCTATGTAATTGTAAAATATTTTCACATCCTAGATAACTCATTCCAGACTTTATACCACCATTAATTTGCTCCAATAAATCCGACACACTACCAGTTAACTCCTGCTCCCCATCAACTCCTTCTGACGTAAAATTAGTCTTTAATTTCTTTGATGACGCTCTAATCCCAACATCCGTTTTTTCTTGCTTACTCAAATTTGCCATCGTACTAGCCATACCCCGAATATACTTAAAACGGCGCCCATTACGAAATATTATCTGCCCAGGACTTTCCTCCGTTGACGCCAATGTGCGACCCAACATTATTGCACTTGAACCACACGCCAGCGCCTTTACCTTATTACCAGTCTTACCTAAACTACCACCATCACAAATAATATTAGGCATTGCATGTTTGTTTAAATCCTCCAGCAATATCTTATTACGAAAACATTCCGATACCGCACTAAACTGTCCCTTTCCAATTCCAGTTTCTAATCTAGTAGTACAAATACTACCATTACCTACCCCTACACGAATACAATCCACATCAAACTCACTTAATGCAGCATAACCCTGCGAATTACAAACATTACCTGCCATCAATACAATTGCCGGGTACTTTGAACGGATTATACGTATAGCATTAAATACATTTTCATTAAAACCATTAGCAACATCAACACAAATTAAATCTACACCTGCCTGAATTAATTTATCTAGACGCTCTAAATAATCACCTATAATACCTATTGATGCACCTACACATAATGCACCATTTGCATCGACACAAGCCTTTGATTTATTATTCTCATAATGATTAATATTATTAAGCGTAATTAATCCAGCTAATATTGTCCCTTTTATAATAGGTATTTTTTCTATTCTATTCTGGAGCATTAATTCCTTTGCAATCTTTAAAGTATTTTCCAACGTAGTTAAATTTGCCATATCTAATTTAATCAAACTATTCTTCTGCTTACTTATCACATCTGCAACAGTAATATCCAATGTATTATTACCATTTGCAATACAATGTTTCATATATTCTATATCACGACGTGTAATTATACCAATAAACTCATTCGTTTCTAAACTAGATACTACACAGAACGAAAATACATTATACCTCTCCGATAATTGTTCTATCTCAGCATATTTTGTATTGTGCGTAACACGATATGGTTCCTGAATTATATATTGCAAAAAACGCTTAACTGTTACTACGTGCGCAACCTGTTCATCAATATCCATATAACGATGAATAATACCCAAACCACCTGCCAGTGCCATTTTAATTGCCATATCCTTCTCAGTAACAGTATCCATTGGACTACTTATTAATGGTGTCTTTAATACTAAATTACGACCATTGGTACCAATATTTGTCTCCAATGATATAGTACTACGCGAGGCAATATTACTATACAAAGGCTCCATTAAAACATCATCAAAACAATATGATTGACCTAATTCCATTTTAACTTTTACTTGGTTTCTAAATACTATTTATTCTAGATACTATTTATTCTAGACACTTTAATTTTTTAAATTTAACTTATCATTCTAGATATATCATTTTTATAATATTTATAATATTTATAATTTCATTATTACAACATACAAAATATTTGATCTTCTAGAATAAAAAAATTAAAAAATTAAAAAACTAATATGGTAATAAAATGTATTATTAAATGTATTATTAAATGTATCAATTTTGCTCGCAACAAATACAACACGTTGGCCTTAAGCTTATGTTAATCTAGATCATCTGGATTATTAACATATTTCTCAGAAAATGCCTGTGTTTGCCTTGAAATTGTTGTCATATTAGGTTGAGTATATGAATTAGACTGACATTTTAATGATGTTTGTGTAGTATTACTAATTAAATTCATTGTTTCTTTAATATTTTGCATAAAAGTATTATTATTTAAAATAGAGTCTTTATCATTGTTCATTAATGCACACAAAAATAATGGCAACATTTCTTTCATTGTTTTATCAATTAAATTATTAGTGGTTAAGTCTAAATTATCTGATGCTGTATTATCATTCTCATTATCAGTCTTTAAAATTGTATCCCTAGTATCCCTAGTATCCTTAGTATCCTTAGTATCCTTAGTATTCTTAGTATCCGTAGTATCATTATCATCTAATATATCCATTTTAAAATTTAAATTTTGCAATTGTATCGTTAAATCATTCATCGATACCTGTAAAACCATTATATCATTTTGTAATAATTCATCA
>Ga0255098_1000455_pt1 | contig 11282 bp, 5 predicted proteins | sample Colum_Atlam_RepC_2_FD_188440 | JGI IMG/M metagenome (GOLD analysis project Ga0255098, IMG submission 188440) | Freshwater microbial communities from Columbia River, Oregon, United States - Colum_Atlam_RepC_8d | ecosystem: Environmental > Aquatic > Freshwater > River | place: USA: Oregon... | reverse complement strand
ATGTATATCTTTACGAGGTCTATTTTTTTTATTAAAAATTCCGTAAACCAAAAATAAAGTAACTATTTTAAACTATAATTAAACATAAGCATTTCTAAACCAATTGGTTTAATTAAATTTTAGTTTTATGCAAAAAAAGTACGTTTTAAAGAGCACTAAGTTTAACCTTGCTTTTCCAGATTCAACTGGTTTAAAAAGAATTTACCACAAAAATTTTTCAACTTTAATATTGGTTTTGTTAGTTTTCTTTGGAGTTTCTTATTCTAATTTATTTGGACAGGTTACAATTACAAAAACTAACCTTACAATAAATACATTTGCTTTCCAATGGAAACTTGCAAAGTGATTTTTTAATTATGTATAGTAAAAGTTCAACAAAAGAGCTAACAAATTGATAGTCCTTTTGTTTTTACGATAAACACAACACAAAAGGAATAAAAAAACAAATACTATAATTTTATTCCTTAATAATACCAATACTTATCAATAAAATAACTTTTTTTAACTAAAAAGTTAATATTAAGTTGAGTAATTAGTAAAAAAAGTTATTTTTGTAAAAAGTCAACTTAAACAAGCAATAAATTAAAAATTTAACCCTACAATGAAAAAATTCACTTTCATTTGGAAAAACATATATTTTTTTCTATTTTTTATTTTTACAACAATTACGTTTGGGCAAAGTGTAAATGATAACTGTGCTAATGCAACAGCAATAAATTTAGGAACATCATGCACGAATACATCTTTTACTTTTACATCAAATACAGTAGAAACTGGAACAGGAAATCCATCTCTTTGTAATTCTGTTACAGCAGCAAAAGATGGTTGGTTTACATTTACAACTGGAGCAGCGACAACTCAAATAACATTAGATGCTACTACAAACAGACCTTGGGTTGTAACAATATATTCAGGAAATTGTAGTGGATTTACACAAGTCGCATGTAATAATGCAACCGCAAATACAGCAATATCATTAAATCCTACTGTTTTACCAAACACTACATATTACATTAGAATTGGTAGAACAAATACAGGTACAACTGCATGGACTGGAACAGTATGTGTTTCTGACACTACCACTTATTGTACACCTACATCAACAAATACCTCTGATTATATTTCAGGATTTTCAACAACTGGAGGAGTTACAAATATTAGTAATTCACCAACTACTTTATCAGGTACGGGTTATGGTAATTTTTATTCTACATTTTCTGCAAGTCAATACGCGGGTAGTGTTGTAAATTTTACAGAAACGTATGTTGGAGGAAGTCATGGTCTTAGTATTTGGGTTGATTTTAATAATAATGGTACTTTTGAAGTTGGAGAGCGATTATATAATGCTGCTGCTATAGCTACTGGTTTTACAGGATCAATAACGATTCCAGGCGGAACAGCAGCTGGAGATTACAGAATGCGTGTGAGAGCTTGGTGGAATAATTTGAGTCCAAATCCTTGTTCAAATATATCTTATGGAGAAGCTGAAGATTACAAATTAACGGTTTTGGCTTTGTTGCCTTGTTCAGGTACTCCGGTAGGAGGTTCCGTAACAGTTGCTCCAATTGCTGGAGCTCCAGGTTCTACATACGGAGTAACGGCTTCAGGATATTCTAGCGGTACGGGTTTAACATATCAATGGCAATATAGTAACACAGGTGCAGCTCCTTGGACAAATCAAGGTACGGCAACAAGTTCTTATGCAGCCCTTTCTGGAATGACAGCACCAGCTGTTGGAGTTGTTAGAACTTGGAGATTATTAGTTACTTGTACTGCTTCAGGAGTAAGTACGGGTTCTACAACTGGAACATTTACACCAATTATGGTGGTTCCTGCGACTGGTAATAATTCATTTACAGTTTGTTCGGGTAATTTATATGATAATGGTGGTTTAGCAGGAGATTATGCAACATCTTCTGATGGATATACTGTTATTAATCCCTCTACTGTTGGTAGTTTTGCACGTGTTTCTGGAACAATAACATCTGAAGGAGGTTATGATTATTTAACTATTTATGATGGAGTAGGTACTGGAGGAACAATTTTATGGGGTGGTTTAGCGCATGGTTCAGGTACATCTTGTGCAACTTTTACTGTACCTTCAATCACTTCAACTTCTGGTTCGCTTACTGTTAGATTTTATTCTGATTCATCTATAAATTGTTCAGGTTTTAACTTGACAGTTAGTTGTTATACTCCACCACCATGTGTGGCACCAACTGCACAGCCAACCGCTTTAAGTTTAACTCCTTCAGGAAGTTCTATTTCGGGAAGTTTTACGGCAGCATCCCCTGCATCGGATAGCTATTTAGTAGTGGTAAGTACTTCTGCTACACCTCCAACGGCTCCAGTAAATACAACCAGTTATACAATAGGAGGTACTTTAGCACCTGGTTATACAATTGTTGATACAGATACAAATACGACATTTACAGCAACTGGTTTAATACCACTTACAGCTTATTATTTCTATATTTATTCTTTTAATGGTTTGTGTAATGGAGGACCTTTATATTTAGGTACAGCTCCATTGAGAGGAAATACTACAACTTTAGCGCCAATTTATTGTGTACCAACAATTAGTTCAACTTATCAAACATCAACTACACATCATATTAGAAAAGTTGAATTTATTGGTACGCTGCAAGATATTGTAAATACAAGTTCGTTTCCTACGGTTGCTCCTTTTGGTTATCAAAATTACACAGGTTTAGCTGTTAAATCTATACAAGCAAAAGGTGAAGGTGTAAATATTTATATGGAATCTCCAAGTTCTGGTTATATTAAGGCTTGGGTGGATTGGAATTCTGATGGTGATTTTGCTGATGCTGGCGAAACAGTATATAATGCTGGAGGTACTTCTCAAGCATCTACAACTTTAGGATTTATTGTTCCTACAGGAATTGCAGCAGGTGATTACCGTGTTAGATTAAGAATAAGTGGAAGAAATGGAATTGGAGCTGATGCGGGATTTGCATGGGATTCTTGTACTACTAATTTAGCTTATTATGGAGAAACCGAAGATTACATCTTAAGAGTAGTTGAAAATTGTGCAGCTAGAATAGCAACAATAACAAATGGTTTTGTTTGTGGTACTGGAGTGGTAACTTTACAAGCTACAGGTACTGTTGGAACTACAGAATTTAGATGGTATGCTGCAGAAAGAGGAGGAACTCCATTGGCTACAACTGCTACAGGAACATGGAATACGCCTTCTATAAGCACTACAACAGAATATTGGGTTGCTGCTTTTAATGGAAGTTGTGAAACTTTAGTAAGAACTAAGATAAATGCTTTGGTGAAGCCTATTCCAACATTGAGTTTTGCGACCTCCAATACAGAGGTTTGTGGTGAAAATTCTATTGTGGCGCTAACTGCTTCGGGAGATAATGAAATTATACACTTAATTGAAGAGAATTTTGAATCAGGATTAGGGACATTTAGTAATGTTCATAATGTTAGTAATCCAACTAAAAATGCTGAAACAGCTTGGCAAATAAAAACGAGTGCTTTTGTTCCTTCGGGTTCAGGTGCAACATGGTTTCCAGCGATTCAATCTAATTTTGGAGCTAATAATTTTGCTTTTGTAACTTCTGATATTGGAACTTCTGGTCCAAGTACTTACTATACTGTTGATAATGGATTGGTTTCTAGTACAGTAAATAGTACAGGGCTCTTAAGTTTAACATTTGCATTTAGAGTTTATTTCGACCGTTATTATCCTAATGGAAATAATCCAGCAGATGAATTAATGACAGTAGATGTTTCAACTAATGGAGGAACAACATGGACATCACTGTCTGGAAATATAACAAGTGATATAGGGTATGGTACTAGATTCACAGATTATTCATATAATTTAAATGCGTATATCAATCAAGCTAATTTAAAAGTTAGAATTAGATATTATACAAGTACATGGGCAAATGGAGCTGCAATAGACGATGTTGAATTATTTGGAACAAAACCATTAAGTACTGCTTTAAATTGGAGTGGTACCCCAATGCCAGATGTTTATACTGATGCAGCAACAACCATTCCATATGTTTCTGGAACACCTGCAACAACTGTATATGTAAAGCCTGTTTTAGGTCAATTAGAAACAGGAAGTTATACTTTTACCGCTACGGCTATTCTTACAAATGGTTGTGCTGTTAGTCAGGATATTACAATAGAGAATAAATCTAGTATATGGAAGGGTACAGTGAATAATGATTGGAATAATCCAGCAAACTGGTCTCCAGCTGTTGTTCCAACTGCTAATTCATGTGTTATTATACCTAACTCCGTAAATACTTCTAATATTGTTGGAACTAATTATAATGGTTTTGGAAAATCATTGTTTGTTAAAAATGGTGGTCGATTAGATGTTCAAAGTAATAATACTTTAACTATTACTGATGGGGTTACAGTGGAAGCTACTGGTACTTTTAATCTTGAAAATGCTGCTAGTTTAATTCAGGTAAATAATGATTCAAATCAAGGAATTATTAATATGACTAGAACGGCAAATATCCGTAAATTAGATTACGTTTATTGGTCTTCTCCAGTTACTAGTTATAATTTAAACAATGTATCTCCCGGAACAACAGGATATAAATACAAATGGACACCTACAATTCCATCAAATACAAATGGTTTTGGAAATTGGACTGCTGCAAACGAAACAATGATTAGAGGAAAAGGGTATATCGTGAGAGGACCCGATAACTTCACTTCTACCATCGCTCCTTTTAATGCCGTATTTTCAGGAACTCCAAATAATGGTACAATTACTATTCCTATTTCAAGAGGAACATGGAACGGAGGTAATTATTCAACCGGAGTATCTACTACCTTAGGGACTAACAATGACGATAACTGGAACTTAATTGGAAATCCATACCCTTCCGCTATAAATGCAATTGACTTTTTAACATTAAACACTAATGTAGCTGGATTTATTAACATTTGGTCACATGGAACACTTCCAGGTTCAGCTGCTGCTGACCCATTTTACAATAATTATGTCTACAATTATACACCTTTAGATTATATAACCTTTAATAGTAGTGGTTCTTCTGCTGGCCCTAGAACTTATGGTGGTAATATTGGTGCAGGTCAAGCATTTTTTGTATTAATGAATCATACTTCTGGATCAAGTACTGAAAATGTTACTTTCAATAACACAATGAGAAGTAGGTCACATAACAATAACGAATTCTATAGAACTTCAAACGAAAACGGAAGAATTTGGCTTGATTTAATTGCTTCTAATGGCTCTAATATTAGAAACCTTGTAGCATATGTAACAGATGCAACAAACAATAGAGATCGTATGTATGACGCTATTACTTCTGAAAAATTAAGTTTAAACTTATATTCATCTATTGGGAATGAAATTATGAAAATTCAAGGAAGAAGTATACCTTTCGACGAAAATGACAGAGTACCAATGGGAATAAAAGTGCCTCAAAACGGTAATTATTCAATTGCAATTGGCGCAGTTGATGGCTTCTTTACAGATATAAATCAAAATATTTATTTAGAAGATAATTTAACCAATGTAATTCATGACTTAAGACAAAACCCTTATAGCTTTTCTGCTACGACTGGAAATTATCCAAATCGTTTTGTTTTAAGATATACAAATGAGACATTAGGCCAAGATGATCCAAGTGCAGATGAAGCCAATTTATGGGTAATTTCTTTAGAGACTTTAGTAATAAAATCTACAAAAAACGAAATTGAATCTGTAAGAGTATTTGATGTTTTAGGCAGAGAATTAGCAAATTATCCAAAAGTAAATAGTTATGAAATATCATTAACTAATATTCAAAAAAATAATACTGGATTAATAATTCAAGTAACCTTATCAAACGGAGCCATGATAAGCAAAAAAGTTATTTATTAATTAAAACAAAAACTATCCTAAAGATTATTAGAAAAAATAGATAATTTAAACAGTATCAAAAATACTTTTGATACTGTTTTTAATTTTATAGGTGTTCATTATTAGTTAGTTTTGCTCATGTATTTGATTTGACATTAGCATTTAGTTAGATAGATTAAGTATTTTTTCATTATAAATAATCACAGTACTTTTATTATTGTTTCATAATTTTTAAGCTTTTATTACTTCTTAAGATACTTTAAAAAAATTTAGCTTCTAGCAACAACCTATAAATATTACTATCAAACCTACAAGAGAAACAAACGGTATTTATGCAAGCAAAGTTTAAAGTTAAGGCTTTTTTATGTAAAGAATCAAGCAATGTATCATTCAACTAGATTACCATAGGAACAAGAAAAGGATATGAAGATGGTGTTGAAATTTCTGATGTTGTTTTATCAAACAATTTCGAGTAAAAAACATTAACGGTGTTGTGAATAATGATAGTGGTAAAGAAGAGTGAACTCCTATTTATTATAATGGTCAACAAGTACGTCTTGAAAGAATGCCAGAAGGAATTATTCAATACAATAAACAAAGAAGCTACAAAGAAGAAATAAATTAATACTTTAAAAAATTCCAAAAAGACCTCTGCTTTAAATAGTCGAGGTTTTTTTCGTTTTTATAAGCCTCTAGTTCAAATGAAATATTTAAATATGCTTTTTTCTTGTTTTTAAATTGAAACCATCTGTACAAATATTCAAGAAAATACCACAAAAAAAAGGGAAGAATTAATAACTCTAACTGTTGTCTTATGTGAATTTTTTCGTGATTTAATAGTACATGATTTTGCTTTTCCTTCGAACTAAAAAGTATTATAAACGGAAACAAGGTAATTCCTCGAAAACCTTTTGGTATTAAATATTTAAAAACTAGTACTATCATTTCATGCAAAGTTGCTAAATTTGTAAACATGAATAATGATTTAAATACAAATAATTTAAAAGAAGGTGAAGATTTCTATTATACACCAGAAGGATACAAATGTTTTACAGAAAAATATCATTTAAAAAGAGGTTATTGCTGCAAAAGCGGTTGCCGCCATTGTCCTTATGGATTTGATAAAAAAACGGGAACAAATAAAAAGTAATCTGTATTTAGTCGCAGTATTCAGTTAAAAAAATAAACATCTATACAACATATAAAGAAATGACGTTTCAAGAACAAATATTACAAGGAATTCCTTCGGTTTTACCAAATCCAAAACCGTATGAAACAGAAATAAATCATGCGCCAAATCGAAAAGAAATTCTTTCTGATGAAGAAAAAAAGTTAGCCTTAAAAAATGCTTTACGCTATTTTGACTCTAAACATCACGCTGAATTACTTCCAGAATTTAAAGCCGAATTAGAAAGTTACGGAAGAATTTACATGTATCGTTTGCGTCCTGATTACAAAATGTACGCACGACCAATTTCGGAATATCCAGGAAAATGTGAACAAGCGAAAGCCATTATGTTAATGATTCAAAACAATTTGGATTATGCAGTGGCACAACATCCACATGAGTTGATTACTTATGGTGGAAACGGAGCTGTTTTTCAAAATTGGGCACAGTATTTACTGACTATGCAATATTTAGCCGAGATGACAGAAGAACAAACCTTAGCTATGTATTCTGGTCATCCAATGGGATTATTTCCTTCTCACAAAGAAGCACCAAGAGTTGTGGTTACAAATGGAATGGTTATACCTAATTATTCGAAACCAGACGATTGGGAAAAAATGAATGCTTTAGGAGTTTCTCAATACGGCCAAATGACTGCAGGAAGTTATATGTATATTGGTCCTCAAGGAATTGTTCATGGAACAACAATCACCGTTTTAAATGGATTTAGAAAAATAAAAAAAGCCCCAAAAGGTGGATTATTCGTAACTTCTGGCTTAGGAGGAATGTCTGGTGCACAACCAAAAGCAGGAAACATTGCAGGTTGCGTAACCGTTTGTGCTGAAGTAAATCCTAAAATCACACACATTCGTCATTCGCAAGGTTGGATTAATGAAGTAGTTGAAAATATAAACGAACTGGTACCAAGAGTTAAAAAAGCTCTTGAAAATAATGAAGTAGTTTCTATTGCTTATTTAGGAAATGTTGTTGACATATGGGAACGTTTTGATCAAGAAAATCTTCATATCGATTTAGGTTCTGACCAAACATCCCTTCACAATCCTTGGGCTGGTGGCTACTACCCTACTGGTTTTTCATTTGAAGAGTCCAATGAAATGATGGCAAACAATCCAACTAAATTCAAGGAAGAAGTTCAAAAAACATTACGTCGTCATGCAACAGCAATAAACAAACATACCGAAAAAGGCACCTATTTTTTCGATTATGGAAATGCTTTTTTACTAGAAGCTTCTCGAGCTGGAGCTGATGTTTTTGCAGAAAACCACATCGACTTTAAATACAACAGTTACGTACAAGACATTATGGGACCTATGTGTTTCGATTATGGATTTGGACCTTTCCGCTGGGTTTGTGCTTCTGGAAATCCTGAAGATTTAGCCAAAACAGATCAGATTGCCTGCGATGTTTTAGAAGAAATGATGAAAAATTCACCAGAAGAAATTCAACAACAAATGGCAGACAATATCCAATGGATAAAAGGTGCTCAAGAAAATAAATTAGTTGTAGGCTCTCAAGCTCGTATTTTATATGCTGATGCTGAGGGAAGAATAAAAATTGCTGAAGCCTTCAATCAAGCGATTGCTCGTGGTGAAATTGGCTACGTAATTTTAGGTCGTGATCACCATGATGTTTCTGGAACGGATTCTCCTTATAGAGAAACCTCCAACATTTACGATGGTTCTCGCTACACGGCAGATATGGCTATACAAAACGTAATTGGAGATAGTTTCCGTGGTGCTACATGGGTTTCTATTCATAATGGAGGTGGCGTTGGCTGGGGAGAAGTAATAAATGGTGGTTTTGGTATGGTTCTTGATGGAACTAAAGAAGCATCGAAAAGATTAGAATCTATGCTATTTTGGGATGTAAATAATGGTATTTCAAGAAGAAGTTGGGCTAGAAACGAAGGAGCTATTTTTGCAATAAAAAGAGCAATGGAGACGCAACCTTTATTAAAAGTCACCATCCCTAATATAGTAGATGAAAATTTATTATATTTTCAGGAGTAAAGTTTTTAGTAAATTTACTTTTCAAAACAGTAACCCTGAAGCACGAAACTTTTAAACGATAAAACATTATGAAAACAATTAAACTATTTTCGATTTTTTTTCTCGCTGCATTCGCTTCTTGCAGTTCTGTAAGAGTAAATGCTGATTATGATAAAAAAGCAACTTTTACTAATTACAAAACCTACGCTTATTTAAAAAGTGGTATTGACAAAGCAGAAATATCCGATTTAGATAAAAAGAGAATATTATTCTCTATTGATGAAGTAATGACAAGTAAGGGCTTTAGTAAATCTGAAAATCCCGATGTTTTAATAAGCATATTCACCAAAGAAAGAGAGCGTGTTGATGTGTATAACAACATGGGGTTTGGTTGGGGATGGAACCCTTACTGGGGAATGGGCATGGGATATACAAATGTAACTACTACTCCCGAAGGAACACTTTTTATTGATATAATTGATGCAAAAAAAAAGGAGTTAGTTTGGCAAGGAGAAGGAAGTGGTTATCTAACTAAAAATACGGATAAAAAAGATGCAAGAATAAAAGAGTTTGTTTTAAAAATATTAGAACAATACCCTCCAAAACAATAAAAAAAATCAAAAGAGCTAAATCATATTAGCTCTTTTTTTTTAAACATCAATACATAGTAAATAATTGTAGTAAATTTGTATAACTTTCTACTCTTTTTTTATATGAAAATAAATAAAAAAACACTGCTATCAAGAATTCTTAAAATTACAGGAATTACATTTTTAATTTCACTAATTGTATTGATTATTCTTCCTATTTTATTTGCCGATACTATTACTGAAAAAGTAAAGATTCTTGCCAACAACAACCTTGAAGGAGAATTGAATTTCAAAGAATCAGAATTGTCGTTTTTCAAACATTTTCCTTCTTTAACATTAACCTTAAAAGATTTAAATTTAAAAGGCTCAAGTCCTTATAAAAATGAATCTTTAGTTGCGGCTAAAGAAATTGGATTTGGAATTAACGTATGGAGTGTCGTTTTCGGAAATCAAACACAAATTGAAGAACTTTTTTTAGAGAACGCCAAAATAAACATCTTGGTAAATAAAAAAGGAGAAGCTAATTACAACATATACAAATCAACTTCAAAAAGCACTACAAGTTCATCAGAAAGCGCATCATTAAACTTAGAAAATATACAAATTAAAAACAGTATCTTATTTTATAACGATAAGTCTACAAAAATTAATATTGAAGCTAAAGGATTTAATTACAAAGGAAAAGGACATTTATTAAAATCAAATTTCAATTTAAAAACATCCGCACAAATTGATAGCTTAAGTTTTGTTTACGATCAAAAAGAATACATAAAAAACAAAAAGGTTAAAGCCAATTTAATAACAAAAATCAACACTAATTCCCTTTCCTTTATTTTTGAGAAGAATGATTTAATCATCAATAAGTTACCTGTAGAGTTTACTGGATTTTTTGATTTCTTAAAAAACGGTTACCAAATGGACTTTAATTTAAAAACTGAAGACTGTGATTTAGATGATTTGTTTTCAGCTTTACCAGCCGAATATGTTTCTTGGATGACAGAAACCAAAATGAAAGGAAAAACTTCTGCATTATTAACCTTAAAAGGAAAATATATTGCCTCACAAAATTTAAGTCCTGAATTAAATTTCAACATTAAAGTACGCGACGGTTATGTTAAACATACGAAAGCACCTTATCCAGTAGAATCTATTTTTTTAAATTTAGAAACTAAACTTACTAATTTAGACATTAACCAACTCAAAGTAAGATTAGATTCGCTTTATTTTGATGTGAATAAAAACAATTTAAGTGCCATTTTAATTTCAGATGGTTTTGGAAAAAAGATAACTATTGATTCAAAAATAAAATCAAAATTAGATTTGGCTTTTTTGAGCAATGCACTTCAAATTCCAAATTTCAAATTAGCCGGAAATTTAGATACTGATATTGTTTCTAAAGGAAATTACAACAAAGAAGATAAAAAATTCCCAGTAACTAAAGGAAATTTTGTGCTTAAAAATGGATTTATTCAAACATCATATTATCCAAAACCTATTCAGAACATCAATCTTAAAGCCGTTTTAATAAGTCCTACAAACGATTTTAAAGACGCCTCTTTTGTGCTTTCTCCTGCGAATTTAACTTTTGAAGGAGAACCTTTTTCAATGAACGCTTCTTTCAAAAATTTTGATGACATAAATTA
>Ga0255098_1000450_pt1 | contig 11322 bp, 12 predicted proteins | sample Colum_Atlam_RepC_2_FD_188440 | JGI IMG/M metagenome (GOLD analysis project Ga0255098, IMG submission 188440) | Freshwater microbial communities from Columbia River, Oregon, United States - Colum_Atlam_RepC_8d | ecosystem: Environmental > Aquatic > Freshwater > River | place: USA: Oregon... | reverse complement strand
TATATCTAACAAAACTATATATAACAATATTGTTATGGAAGAAACAGATTTAAATACATTTGTTTTAGCAAAATCAAGCACCTTATTAGACTCATCATCAACCGATGAACATAATAATCTAGAAGAAATAAAAATAGATATTGCAAATATAGAAGAAGCTAGAATAAAAGAACATATCATTAAAAATATTATTAATGGACAAAAAGAGATTGAACAAATAGCAAAAATAACTGATGAATATAATTCTAATTTAGACAATAATATTTTGAATACAAATAATGATAATGACAATGATAATGACAATGATAATGATAATGACAATGACAATGATAATGATAATGATAATGACAATGATAATGATAATGATAAGATTGACAACAATAAAATACTTACTAGAATAATAGATATTCCAGAAATAGTGGAAGATATTGGAAAACATCAAGTTACATTTTCCAGTTCTGATATAAATGAAATCAAATCATATAATGACACTAATAACTCAATTCATACTAATTCATTAGCATCTGGTTCTGATTTCAGTTATACTAAAGCCCTAAAATCAGCGAAATTAAATAATATTCAACCAATAGGTATAAATAGAAATATTAGATTAACTAAAGGGCAACATAAGAAAAAAGTAATAGAACTAGATGAAATTGATTATCTCTATAACAAATTACAAGATTATCGTCGTAATTTAATTGTTAATCGTACAAATTATGTATTATTAATTGTTAAAGCTATGGAAATTATCGAACATTATGAAAATGAATTAAATAATCACACTAAAAAAGATATAGTTATGAAGGCATTAAATCGTTTAATTATGGTAGATCTAGATTTACAAGAATTCGATCAACGCTTATTCCTAAGTAGTATGAGTAATATTATTGAACTAATAATTGTTTGTACCAGATCAAAAGTAAGCTCTAATGATAGGAAAAGTTTTAGTAGCAAAAATGACAATATTGACGATATCGTATTAGCTAACTGCGGACAAATAATTTATTCCATTATCGATAAAATTACTACTATAGTACTCAAAAAGCAATATAATGCTGATAAATTATTTACAAATATTGCAACTGTAACTGATATTTTAATGATATTAGCAGATAAATATTCTTATTTAACTGGCACCGAGAAAAAAATGATAGTATTACAGGCAATTGATAAATTTATTAAAAATAAACTAGAATTTATTATTGAATTACATAGTGATAAAAAAGAAGATTTAGTTAAAGCTTTAGATACAGTACCAATGATTATAGATTTATTCATTTCTGTTCATAAAGGTAAATACAAAATTAATAAAAAACAAAATATAGTATCTAATAAATCAGGATGGTTTAAATCATTATGCGGTAGCTCTAAACAACATAACGAATAAATTGATAACTATTAGCTATTATTTATTAGTTATTATTTATTATTACTACTTACAGTATTACTACTTATAGTATTAATAATTAATTTATTTTTATCAATAGCAATTTTATCAATATATCCTAGAATATTTTTTTTATCTGTTTGATTATTTGATTGATTAGCTTTATTTGATTCATCTTCTTCAATAGGCTCTGGTGGTTCAATATATCCAGGATAATATCTAGCAAACCTTTTTTTATCTTCTTCATTCATTTTTCAATGTATTTTTATTATAATGTATTTTAATATATATTCTAGAATACATTATTTTTTATATTCTTATAATAATTATTTGCAGAGTTAGTTATTTGCAGATTTCATTAATAATACGTGCTGTACCTTTGGTGCATTCTTTTATTAATAATTTTTCTAATTTTTCTATTCTTTTTTCGTCAGTATATAATTCTGGAGATTCTAGAATACCTTTTTTTAATGCATCTATTTTAAGTAAGTTATCTATATATGCCTTTGGTACAATATTATTAATAATAAATTCTCTAGCAATAGCTTTAATATGTAATGTTCTTATTTCTATCAGTAATTGTCCCTCTAAACTTGCTTTAGATGTTCTTCGATATTGATTGCTCATTTCTCATAATATCGTCTAGCAAACCAAATAAAATTATATTTAATAAGTAATATTATCAAAATACTAAATTAATCAAAATAATAATATAAACAATTTTTCAATTTTTATATCTAGAATGACAGATAATTATATTGAAAACGAAATAGATAACATTATTGAAGCAACAACACAAGAAATAGATAATTTGGAAATGGCAGCTTATCAAAACGAGGTACAACAAAATGAAATCCAGCAAAATTCACAGGCAACAATGAATGAAGCAGATATAGAGGTATTTAATACTGCACTTCATCAATATTTACGTGTTAATGAAGAAATTAAAACGTTAATGGATGCAATTAAAACCCGTAATGAAATTAAAAAGAATCTAGGTGAAACACTTAGCAGTTTCTTGAAAACTAACCAAATTAAAAACGTTAATCTAGATGGTAGTTATAAAGGGAAACGTCTAGAAACAGTCGTTAGTACAACTGCAAGTGGTTTTAATCGCACAACAGTAACTGAAGCAATATATAATGAATTGAAAGAAGATCAGGAAATATTCGATAAAATTATGCAGGCATTATCACGGACTAGTGTAATGAAAGAAGTATGGAAATTGAAAATAGTAGAGGAAAAACAAGTGCGTAAAGGGACAGGAGCGGGTTCTGGAACAGGAACAGGAAAAGGTAAAAAGAAACCCAATATATTAGATGAAGTAAGTGATCTATTAAATAATTAAATAATTAAATAATTAAATAATTAAATAATAATTTTTTTAGATTTTTTATATTTGAAATTATATTTTTAATTATATAAAGCTTATCTTCTAGTAATTTCAATAGTATAAATCATATTTGTTCTAGAATAATGGCATCTCAAAATCCTACTATAAATTCACAACCTAATGTACAATCTAATCTAATTAATGATACACAAAAGATAATTGTTGTTGAATATGTATTTATCGATGGTTTTAATACAACACGGTCTAAAACACGTATTATTTATGGAAAAACTTATCCTGGGCAAGAAGAACGTGGTTTAATGTTTCATATTGATATGTGGAATGTTGATGGAAGTAGTACAGGACAAAGCAATACGAAATACAGTGATATAATTTTAATTCCACACACAATTTTCAAAGATCCTTTCAATACTGATACACCAGAAACGAAATATTATTTATGTATGTGTGAAATTGTCAATACTGATGGAACACCACATTCTACTAACAATCGAGCAGTACTTTATAATACTATAGCTAAAATTGGAGAAACTGTTATTGCTTCAGCAGAACCATTATTTGGAATTGAGCAAGAATATGTTATTACAGAAGTTAATGGTAATAAAGATCCATATGGTTGGACTACCGAAGCAATCAATATGCAATTACGCGGTGGTATTAAGAAAACAGAAGAAGGTATATTTTACTGTGGCGTTGGTTCAAACTGTGCATTTGGACGTAAAATTGCAATGGAACATATGAATAAATGTATACAAGCTGGAATAATGATTTGTGGTGTTAATGCTGAGGTTACACCATCCCAATGGGAATTTCAAATAGGTATATGTAATCCGTTTCAAATGGGTGATCATTTATGGATGGCACGTTATATTTTAGAACGTGTATCAGAATTACATAATGTATGTATTTCATATGATCCAAAACCGTTTGGTAATAAATGGAATGGTTCTGGCGCTCATACTAATTTTTCTACAAAAGCTATGCGCAATGATGGTGGTATAGAATCAATTAAACAGGCTATTGATAAATTATCTTTTACACATCTAGAACATATGGCAGTATATGGTAAAGATAATGAAAGACGTTTAACAGGTATTCACGAATCTAGTGATATTAATACTTTTACGTATGGTGAATGTGATCGTAGTGCAAGTATACGTATTCCGATTAATGTTAAAATTGAAGGTAAAGGTTATTTAGAAGATCGTCGTCCTGCTAGTAATGCGGATCCATATTTAGTATGTGCTCGCATAATTGAAACTGTTTGTAATTAATAATGTTTTTAGAATAAATAATGTTTTTAGAATAAATAATTTTATTCTATTATATTACTTTTTGGCATATTACTTTTTGTTCGTTTAATAATTTTTGTCTTTTTGTGGATTATTTCTAATAGATTAAATAATTTTTAAAAATAAATAAAAATGGAATCTAGAATGAAAAGAATAGGTACGCGTGAAGAAGTTTTTAAAGGGATTGCAACAAGAACAGCAGGTGGATTAAAAAGAGAAGATATCATAGAAAAGCAATTTGGTACTAAAATATTATATATCAGCAAAAAACTAAGTGATAAGATGAGGGAAAATTTTAATATAATCCGTACAAATAATCCTAATCATCTTAGAAATAAACAACAAAAACGCACTATGGTTGCTAATAAAAATAATAATAATAATAATAATAATTCAAATGAAACTATTCAAATAAATCAACAAAATCAACCAAATCAACCAAATCAACTAAATCAACCAAATCAACCACAACAAAGGCATCAAACACTTAATCAAGTACAAAGAGCTGCAATAATTGAAAAAAAGCAACAACATCATGCAAAAACGCAAAAATTATCTTTTAAAGTTAAAGAAAATACTGTTAAAAATGTATTTTATCCAGAATTAACCGGAATGGATATTAAACAATTAAAGGAAGAGTTATTGAAGGAAGAAGCAGAAGAAGACCGTGGTATAAATTTACAACCACCTAAAAAAGAATTCAGCATAGAAGAAATGCCTGATATAGATATGAATTCTCTAGAATAATTATTTTAGATTTATGATAATAGTTCGTCTATTTTTTCTAATATTTTGGAATATGATTTATCAATAATGAATTTACCTTCTTCTGGATCAATATTTTTCTTCTTACTTTTACTTCCAAATTTTTTAATATCATCTTGATTATTATGTTGAAACCTTTTTAGATTATAATATATATTTGCAATATCATTTTCGTGTGTTTTTATATAATCAATATTAAGCTTTTTTCTATTCATTGCTTGTTCTTGTCTCATATAATTATATTGCGTATGGTGTCCCAAATTAAAATCCTTAATCACAAGTTGTGTTGATTGCTCTACATCTTGTTTATCTTGTTTATCTTGTATATCTTGTATATCTTGTTTATTGCATTGTTGTATGTTATGATGATATAATATTTTTGATGGAATACCAACACTAAATACATCAAAATAATCTAATAAATCCCAATGTTTATCTAGAAATATACTATTATTCATTAGATCAGCATTTTTAACAGATTCATATATTTTACTTAATATTTTATAATTTTCGAGTAACGTGGTTTTGTTTTTATGATTCTTTTTTTCTTGAATAGCAGAAATAATTGATATAATATTACTATAAAAGTTCATAAAGAATAAATTTGAATCACCAGAACAAAAATAGCGCATTGTATCTAAATCCATATCGTGTGTAATAAAATAATTAATTTTATCTAAAGGTGTTTCTCCATTATTATTAATATTTTTAATTATATTAACATCATATGTAAATTCATCACCTTCCACTATATTATTTGAACATATTACCACCTCGGAACTAATATTTTTATTATCTAAATTTTTTTCTTTTCTCTCTAGAATAACTTGTTGTGTTTTATTATAATATTCATACAATAACATAATAATTTGCCGATAATCACCATTGGCATTTGTGATAATATTATTTTTTTCAGTATCTATAATACTAAATTTTTCCTCTTTGCAAATTTTATTAATTAATTTTAAACAATCTTGTGTACTAGGTTTACTCAAATTTAGTAATATACCATATTTCAGCAATCCTTGTAGCTTCTTTTCCTTAACACTATTAGTTGTACAAATTACAGGGCAAATCCATTTAACTTCTTTACTTTGTTTATCTTTAGATATTACAATATCTATTAATTCTTGTACACCAGATGTTTCACTTGCACCATTTAAACCATCAATTTCATCCATAATTATTGCAGTATGTTTAAATTTATTTTTACTATCAACACAAACTGAAACTTTTGCAATACCACCTATTGTTTCCCTAATTTGTTTTTTACTCCGGGTATCACTTGCATTGCATTCAATAATTTCATATCCGAATTTTTGAAAAATTAAATGGGCTAAAGTAGTTTTTCCTATTCCAGCAGATCCATATAATATTAAAAAAGGTTTTGCATCTTCATCATTATTTTTTAATGCATTTAACCATTCTTTAACTATTTCTAATTGCTGTTTTGATATATAATAATCAGTTAATGTCTTTGGACGATATTTTTCTGTCCAAATAATATTATTAATTTGCTCCATAAATAATTTATTTTATATCTAAATAAACTTTTATAAATTTCTATCTTAATCTCTATATTAATATCTATCTAAATATCTATCTAAATCTCTGACTGGATTATACTTTATTCTAGATAATGTTTTATATTCATTCTAGTTGCTAGAATTATTTATATATTTAACATCAAATTAAAAAAATAATAAAAAAAGCAAATACACTTATGCAATAATCTTATCTATGACCATCACCACCCATTCCCCCCATACCGTGAGCAATGGAACCACTACTAGGCATACTACCAATAGGAATATGTCCATTATGATGATTATCGGGGTGTCTTCCGTGGTTATTATGACGATAATATGGACTACCACCGCTATACTGATTACCTCCACTTCCGTAATAATACCATAATGGATCATAATAATATCCGGGATAATATAGATAACTAGGATCGTATAGATATTCAGGATAATAATATAAACTATCATCTAAATAATTATCAGATTGTAATGTAACATTTGCATTTATTACTGTATTTGCCTTGGTATTTGCCTTGGTATTTGCCTTGGTATTTGCCTTGGTATTTGCCTTGGTATTTGCCTTGGTATTTGCCTTGGTATTTGCCTTGGTATTAGGTATTATAGTAGTAGTACCATTTTTTATAGTAGTATTATATAATGACTGTTCAGAAGATTTGTTATAAATTAGTTTACCCAATATAGTTATTATTATAACTAGCAAAATAATAGTAATTATATTAAAATCCATTATTTAACAAGTATTAGTATTTTAGTATATGGCTAGATAAATATATTTGTGTTCTATATTGCTTTTGATTGTATCTAGATTGCTCTCAATAATGTGCTAACTTGATGTTTTTTATCATTGCTTAATAAATATAATAGATTACGTTTTGCTTCTGGAATTAGAACACTACCACTAGCACTATATCCATTTTCAACATAATCTGACGAAATTTTATTGAAATCGCCAACCATTTCCCGTGTAATACCTAATTCTTGTAATTTTTCATAAACTTTATCAATTTCTGATTGACGTTCTTCCTTAGTCCGTTGAGTTTGTTGTTTCTTTAATAATTTTGCCTCACGGGCTAAACACTTTTTAGATTTTGTAGTATTAGTATTATTAGTTTCTGAATTCATTATTATATTGTATTACATAATTTCAATAAATAAAAAATAAAAAATAAACTCAATGATATTTATGAAAGTTAATTTGCAAATACTAAGTCTTTACATCTGTCTTCTACATCTTCAATTAATGTAATTTTAAATTTATATTTTTCATAACCACAAATATGATATCTATCTGGGTGTGTTTCAATAATTATTAATTCTTCAAGAGTTTCTGGGTAATTAACAAATAGATTGCAATCAATATTTTTACTCATATTTAATACTTTTAAGTTTTTAGGTAATATATTTAAATCTTGTTTAAAATATGTTCCTAAAATTAAAGTTTGTACTGTATCAGGTAAATTATCTAATGGATGATCATAATATATTAATTCTAACACTTTTAAATTTGGTGGAAACTTGTCAATCTTAGTATTATGTTTATAAGATAGTTTTTCTAGAACAGTAAAATTTTCTAATATATCTAAGTTTTCTCTAAAATTAGGAGGAAAATATAATTCTTTTAAAGTATTTTTTACTCTATAAAGTTGGTTATAAATATTCATAATGTTTTCGTACATTGTATCATTACCTATTAAAGATATAACTGAAAGTATAGTTAAATTAGGTAAATCTAAATTGATATTTTTAATATTATTTGTGTATAATTCTAATATTTTAATTTTTTTTGGTAAATGTAATAAATCCTGTGAATATTTATAACAGATACAAAGATATTCTAATGTATCAGGTAAATAATATAATGGATAATTGTAATTGTGTCCTAAATATAATTTTTTTAAATTTGGTGGTAAATTATTTAATTCAGTATCACATCTATTATATATTAATATTGATTCAATATGTGATGGTAAATAAGTAATATATTCTTCGCATAAACAATGTAAATAAATTTCAGTAATATCTTTGGTAATATTTAAAATATCAGATGGATTATGAATGTGCATTCTTTTATTATCAGGTATTCGCATAAATTCTATCATTTTATGTTGTTTTTGATTAGAGTTATACATATATGTATAATCAATTTTTTATGTTATTGTTTTCAATATTGTTTTCAATATTGTTTGTTTTCAATATTGTTTTGTTTTTAAGTGAGTTGAAAATAAATCAGAAAAACATCATTATATAATAGATATTAAAAATATAAGGTAGATATAAGCTAGATATATTTCTGGATATATTTCTAGATATTATATAAAATATATAAATGGGTGCAGGTACATTAGTAGAATTAATTGCACGTGGAACTCAAGATGCCTATATAATAGGAAATCCACAATTTTCTTTCTTTAAATCTGTATATCGTCGTCATACTAATTTTGCAATAGAACCAATACGTCAAATATTTACAGAATCCCCCGATTTTGGTAAACGTGTTACTTGTATTATAGATAAAAAAGCCGATATGTTAAGTGATATTCTTCTAGAGGTAGAATTACCAGCTTTAATAAATAATGTAAGTTGGACAAATGGTATAGGTTATTTTATGATTGATAATGTTGAACTACAATTTGGAGGTGAAATGATAGACCGTGTTTCTGGTGATCTAATGGATGCTTGGATGGAATTAAGTACCCAATTAGGTATTAAGAATTCATTATATACAATGATAGGTAAATATATTACATTTAATAAAAATACACAGACAAAAGAAAGAAAATTATTAATACCATTACCATTTTGGTTTACACGTGGTGTAGAACGTGCATTACCTTTAATTTCAATGCAATATACTGATATAAAAATTATAGTTCAATTTAAAGAGTTTGACAAATGTTGGTATAAATTATCAGGTGGAGCATTACCATCTGGTGTGCCAACTATAACAAAAGCAGGATTATTGTGTAATTATATTTATTTAGATACTTTTGAGAGACAAAAAATGGCAACACAACCGACATTTGAATATTTAATAGAACAATTTCAATCATCTAATCCATTCCAAGTTTCAGAAAACTTTATTAATGTAAATATGCCTTTATATTTCAATCATCCTGTAAAAGAGTTAATATGGATGTATAGAACTACTGTTGCAACTAATACTAATAACTATTATAATTATGCTAATATATTGAATTATGGAACTCCATCAGAAATTAGCAATGTCCCATTTAATAATATGCAATTACGATTTAATGGTAATGATCGATTTGAATATATACCATCTACTTTTTTTTACCTATATCAACCATATAGACATCATTCTTGTGGTACTACCCAATATATTCACGTATATACATTTGCACTTAATCCAGAAGGTGTTCAACCTAGTGGAACTTGTAATTTTAGTAAGCTAGATAATGTTTCATTAAATTTAGTATGCAATTCTAGTATCCAAGATGGATTACTTAATGTATATGCTATTAATTATAATATTCTTAAAATACAATCTGGCATGGCTGGCCTAATGTTCAGCTCATAAATAGAATATTTAAAAAAAAATAACAAAAATTGAAAATAAAATTTATGTATTGTTTTATTATTTCACAACAACAAATCAAGCAATGCTTTCGCAAGTGCTTTTGCAAGTAATTTATCTCTTCGCCTCAGGCGACCTCGATATTTTTGATGTAAAGGATCGAATTCTTCGTGCTCTCCCAACGGGCATTTCTGATTCAATTATCGAGAAGATTGAGAAATTTTTCGACACCGCATCAAATTACACTTCCTTTTACAGGGATGATAGCATTCGCCAGTCGATAGACACCCACGGCATGGCCTCCGAAATTCATTTTCACAATAACCATTTCGGCATCTATGTTTCTGTTCCAGCACGTCACGCGCTTTTCGGGAAGCACCACGACGCTATCAACATGGGTGCTACCTATTCAGGGACGAGTGCTAGTCCCGGTTGGTGGACTTTTGGCTGGGATTATGGTCATCGCTATTGTATGACCATTGAGAATCTTTGTCAGCTGATTGATGCTGGAGATTTCAAGGCCATTGACAGATTAGAAGTCTGCACTCAACAATCTCTTGTCGCGGATATTCAATTGAGATTTAATCAGCTGAAAGAGGCCCATCTTCGGATAACTGGTAGCCCATACACCGCCAAACCTGGTTCTTCTCAAAAAAACCCAAGGCATCGTAAACGTCGGAGACGACTTGTTGACGCAGCAGGACCCTTCCAGCGAGCTTACTGGTCGTAGAGTTTTTACTAATCACACGCACACGCACACGCACACGCACACACACATTATTAATAATCGTATTCGCATTCGCAATCGTATTCGCATTATTATAATACTTTTTTTTGGTTTTACTAAATCTGATTAAAATAAAAAAAAATTAATAAAAATACTGCAAAAATACTAGCTTTAGCTAGTTAAGCGGTTTGGTCGAAGAAACCTCGCGGTTTCCCCGTGCCCCTTCCCTATAACTAAAAGAGGAGGGGTCGTAGGGGAACCGTCGGTTCCCTACCTAGATTTCGTCAATAATATTAATGCTAGTCAGCATAACTTTACGACAACATATACGGAATAATCCTATTTCATCCATAATTTCACCGGCAATTGTTTTTTTAATATCTTTAGCATTAATATTAATAATTAATGGGTCTGAATCGCTATTTAATGCTAATTTTTTACGAAGTAGTTCACTTTCATAATATTCATATTTATCTGCAAGTAATTTACCACAAGTCATACATCTAACTGGAATAATCATTCTAGAATAGTATTAATTTATGTACTTAGTATGGTTTATTATATTTATAATATGTTATTTTTTTATATTTTGTTTTATTATGTTTATTATTGTATTAAAAATCAATTTTATCTATCTAGACTAAATAGTTTGTTAAAATATAAATAATTTTAGATAAATAATATTTAGTATCTAATACATCCTTGAGAT
>Ga0255098_1000447_pt1 | contig 11329 bp, 2 predicted proteins | sample Colum_Atlam_RepC_2_FD_188440 | JGI IMG/M metagenome (GOLD analysis project Ga0255098, IMG submission 188440) | Freshwater microbial communities from Columbia River, Oregon, United States - Colum_Atlam_RepC_8d | ecosystem: Environmental > Aquatic > Freshwater > River | place: USA: Oregon... | reverse complement strand
TTTTCCCATTTTTTACCTATTTTTACCACTTTTTATATTTCGCAGCATTATGGTCGCCACGTGACCACACCCTCGTATCCCCACCCAGAGCATAAAGGTAACCCCGCGGAATTGGGAGGGCGGACGCCGAAGAAGTGATGATGATTGTTTTTTTCAAATCTAAACCTGGATTTTTGAAATTGGACATTTATTTTTGTCCATTTTTGAAAAGTGGGGGTAGAAATATAAAAAATTCATTGCATTCATCACTCAGAGCATAATGCTCTAAATCGTGTTTTTAAGTTTGAAATTTTGTGACGATAATTTATATATTATATGAAAAAGGTTTAGGCGTAAAATATATTCTATACCTATAGTATAAAATAGAATGAAACATACGCCAATTTACGCCGAAAATTTTTGTTGCAAATTATGTGACTTTAAATGCTGTAAACAGAGTGATTATGACCGTCATATAATGACACGTAAACACAAAAATAGAACAAATATGGGTCATATAGAACAAGGATTTACGCCGCCTACTACTTTTACATGTAAAAAATGTAATAAAGAATACACAGCAAGAACTAGTTTATGGTATCATGAAAAAAAATGTAAATCACAGTCATTGCTTATAAAAAAAGACAGTGACATTATTGTAGAAAACGACAACGAAAAAAATATTATTATATCCCCTAGTAATCATGTTACAATAACAAGTGAGATGTTTATGACATTGATTAAGAATAGTGAAGAGATGATGAAAGTTATTAAAGAACAACAAGAACAGATTAAAGAACAACATGAACAAATGATAACTATTATACCGAAAATAGGTAACACTACAAATAACAATAACACGACGAACAATACTACGAACAACTTTAACCTCAATGTTTTTCTAAACGAGCACTGCAAAGATGCTCTGAATATTACAGACTTTATTGATTCGCTGAAGATAACGCTAGAGGATTTACTATTTTCAAAGACAAACGGGATATCGCGCGGGATTACCGATGTGATGATAAAAGGACTCAAAGAGTTGGACATTCACAAACGTCCAATTCATTGTACAGATATAAAACGCGACATCATGTATATCAAAGATGAAGACAAGTGGTGCAAAGATGAGAATCACGAGATGATGAAAAACACGATTGTGAAGATAGCAGACAAGGAGAGAACGGCGTTGCAACAGTGGGCGTTCGACAATCCCGACTGGATGGAAACCGAAAGAAAACAACTGGATTACTTGACAATGGTGCGATCGATTTGCGAACCTATTGAAAACTACGATAACTACGAGCGGAAAATATTAAAAAATCTGGGAAAAGAAATACAGATTGACAAGAAAAGTTAATCGTCTGCTTCTAGTTTCACCCATGTTTCTTTGCGTGTATCGTCGGACAAGAATCCTTTAATACGCCGCTTCACTTCGGGGAAGGCGATATTGATTTTACGTGATTCGCCGTCTTTTACATACTCGCCAATCTCTTTGTATAGGCGTTTAACAGCAGGATAAGATGTATTTATCTCTAATTCGTTTAATTTTTGTATTATGGGCTTTATATCGGAACTTCTTTCCTGCTTTGTTTTTTGGAATGGTAATAATTTTTGTGAGGGAGGATTTGCGGGATTTGGGGGATTTGGAGGATTTGGAGGACTAGATGGGTCAGAATAAGATGACGACGGTTCTTGTTGCATTGCTTATAGTAATAATATAAACTAAATATTTTATATTATTATTTGGAATATTGATATTTTTGTTGTGAGGTATTGCTGTTATTGTTGTTGTGGAGGTATTGTTATTTTCATGTGTACCCTGCTCCTTCTCTTGCAACTCCAACTTGAAAGGGTGTAAATTGATCAGGCATCGGAGAAAAGTTTCTAAACATTACGGTTGGGCAATCGTTTGTTATACGCCATAAACGTAAGTCCACGTTAAAAAAATTTGCAGCTTCATCAAACATATTATTCATGTTTCTAACATTGCTTGTATTCCAATTCATGGTTTGTCTTGGAGTAGTAACAATCCAATAACTTCTGAATGTATCTAATCTTCTTTGGTTGTTGAATGATATAGATCTAAAAGGCGGTATATCCCGTATAAAAAACCGATTATTTTCATCCTGATTTATAAATCCATTAAAACGCCACTCAACAGCAAGACCATTATTAAAAGATTGAGCAAGTTGAAACATACTCTGCATATCTGTAACCTGTGAGGTATTCCATCTACCAATATTTTGGTTGAATTGTTGCGCACCTCTGAACATCCAAGACATGTTTGTAACAGAACCTGTATTCCATTCATCTCCACTTGCTCCACCTGTATTAATAGGTTGGTTAAAATTTGTAGCACCATCAAACATTTGACTCATATTTATAACCCTCGGAGTATTCCATCTACCAATTTCTTGATTGAAATTTGTTGCTTGACCGAACATACCAGCCATTATGACAACATTTGATGTATTCCATCTACCTATGGGTTGATTGAATGATCTAGCATTTTGAAACATATTACCCATATCTGTAACCTGTAATGTATTCCATCTATTTATATCTTGATTGAAAACTCTTGCATCTTGAAACATACCATTCATGGTTCTAACCTCTGAGGTATCCCACCTAAATATGTTTCCGAATCCCCTAAATGATGTAGCACCTGAAAACATATTATTCATATTTCTAACACTCCGTGTATCCAAATTAAGGGATTGATTAAAGGAAGTAGCCCGCAAAAACATAGCAGCCATATCTGTAACAGCGGATGTATTCCAATAAAGAGGACAATTAAAAGCAGTAGCATCTAAAAACATAAATTGCATATTCCTAACATTGGATACATCCCAGTTACCGATACCTTGAAAGCCATCATTATTGAACGCTGTAGCAGTATTAAACATACTACTCATGTTTGTAACACGTAATGTATTCCAGTTACCTATATTTTGGTTGAAAGATCTAGCACCTCGAAACATACTATTCATATGTTCAACTTGCGATGTATTCCATCTTTCAATTCGTTGATTAAAATTAGTACAACCATTAAACATAGAATTCATATTGGTAACTCTACTTGTATCCCACGAAGCAATGACTTCATTGAAATTTTGAATTCCGCTAAAAAGAATATCCATATTCGTCATCAAAGTTGTAACAATATTATTAAATGGAACTCCATGAAAAGTAGTGGTATCTGTACCTCTAGCATAGTTTGTAATTGCTTGATGTGACCTATCATCAACAACTGCAAACGTTTCCACACCAGCCGCCCTTCCTCTCGGGTTTTCATTTGTAATAAATAATGGACTAGATGGAATAGATGTTTCTTGAAAAACAAGTGTTTCAACATTATGTATAACAATTCGTGGAGGGATGGGATTAAATACTCGTAAAGTTGATGAAGTAACTGTAGCAACACTAAAGTTATTGTTTATCCTAGTTCGCGCTGTAATACTAATTGTCCCCTCCTGAGCCATGAAACTTAGTCCAGTAATAAGAACTGAATTTACTAAATACTCAATACTATCATTATTAATTCCATTTCTACTTCGAAATTCTTGATTAGGAGTTATAAATTGAGGAGGATTAATATTAATCGTAGTTCCTCTAGGGACGCCTACGCCTCTTCCAGGATTAGGATCAGTAGCAATAGCGTTGCCATTTTGATCAATAATACCAGCAATAGGTAGAAAAGCGTTCCACTGGGGTTGGAAGCTAGTAATAGCAGGATTAACGGTTACTTTTGGTGAAGGAATAGGTACAGCATTATCAAATAAAACACCGGTGGTCGTCGTGCTTGCTTCAATACGAAAAGTTCCTACGTTATGTATTGTAACATTAGTTCCAATTATACTAGCAACATTATTTACATTTATAGTATTTGTAGGAACTTGTTCAATGATTGAGTAACTGATAGTCACACCATTCGTTGCAGGATCACGAGTATCAGCCGGAATTCTAAAAAATGCTTCGCGAAGAGTATATGGTGTACCAAATGTAACTTGGGTTATAAATGTTGGGGTAGTAGGAGGAGGAGTGGGAGGAGCAGGAGGAGGAGGAGGAAATTCAATAACCGGTATCCTGCGAGTAGTAGTTGTTTCTATAGGTGAATAAAAAAATGTGGACTCGTATCTATCGCTTTTTTCAGTAGTAGCCTTAATTTTAAATTTTCCTATATTATTTATTCTAACTGATGTTGTCAGTGGTGGCGTTGGTGGCATTGGTTGTATCGCCGGCGTTATTGTAATAATTCCTGCAGTGGTGTAACTATATGTAATAGGAAGAATTTCGGCTGGAACAGGTGGAGCAGGAAATGTAAATTCAGGAGGAGTAATAGTCGCAACATCATCAATAATCATAACACGAGGAATCGGGTTCCATGATGCGTTAAATGTGGGTGTAGCCCTATTTACTGTAATTAGTGGTGAATCAATTCGATTTTTTTTAAATACACCTATTGCATCACCCGTTGCAACTGTTCTAGCAATAATTTTAAAAGTACCGTATTTATGTAATTTAATTGTTGTTCCGTCTATTGTAGCAACCTTTGTGTCTGAACTTATATGTTCAATCGAAATACTACTATGAAAAAAAGTATTAGGTCGTGGATTTTGTAGTACTGCTTTTTGAAATGTAGGTATAGGTATTTGACCATATGTAAGTGTATTGGTACTAGAAATACCGTTGATGGAAGGAGCTGAAATAAGAGGAACATTAGAATAAGAACTACGCTGGTTAGAATATACAGTCCGAGCTGCTGTAAAATTATTTGTAGCTTCTGTATAAGCTATAATTTGTATAGGTACGGTACTAGGTTTAAGAATGGTAATTTTTATTCTTGCTCCTTCTAGTGTTACTACCGGTTTTATTGTAGCAATATTTGCGTCATTCGTTTTATATCTAATTTGAGGTAGTATCGTCGTATCAGTAATACCGGGTACTGTAACAACTGCTGGTAAAAAATCATAAGAAGTACCTACTATTAATACATCTTGACCAGGAAATATATTACCTGGGAATGATATAGTAGGTGTAGCAGGATTAACTGTAACATCTAAGTATATATATGTTTTCTCAAATTTGTCTAGTATAACATTTGTTTCAGCGTGAATTCTAAAACTACCAGCTCTTGATATTTTAACCGTTTCGATATAATTTGGGGATGTTCCGGGTTCAACACGAAAATGTGCTGAATTACGAATAGAATGCGTAATGTATAGACGTGATGACTCAACTATCGAAGGACTAGGGTAATAGAAATATGCTGGGGAAAGTGTATATGGTTCACCATATGTAATTACTTTTGTAGGAGAAGGTTCTCTAGGAAAACGTATTATAGGTCTATTTATATTGGTAGAGTATTGGTTCTCTGAACGAACACATATTGCATTATAATAGGTAGTTTCCGGTAATGAAGCTAATATTTGAAATTGTCCTACTAGATTTATTACAGCAGTTAATACTTGAACACTATTTGCAAAAGTAGTTTCAACAGTAGCTATCCGTGATTCTGATGAATTATATGTAAAATTAGAAGGATTAAATTCCGTTAGAAGAGGTATCGGGGTTCTAAACACAGGAGGATTAAAAGTACGCCTTTTTCCTGCTAATAAAGGGTTACTAGGGTCATCAGGAAATAAATACCATGGTTCGAATGTAGCAGTAGCTTTTTGAACATTAAATTTTCTATAAATTGGTTGACTTCCTCTAAATTCAACTGTTGGCACTGTTCCACCAGTAAGCGTAAATTTGCCTGCTTTTGTTTCAGCAATAAGCGTAAATTCGCCTGGTCTAAGTATTGTAATCACAGGAGCAGATATAGTAGTTGTACCCAGGATATTAGAATCGACTATAATATTTTTCATTTCTACCTTAGCAATGTTTAAACCGTCATTACTTATTCTATAGTTAATTGTAAGGTCTGTAGGTATGTTATCAATATAAGGGTATCGAAATTCAGCCGGTTGTTCAACATTATAAACATTCCTAACCCCAAAATCTGTAAAACCATAGGTCAAATTCGTAACAGCAACTTCATCAGGAAAAAATATTAAAGGGGTGTTTATTTCAGTACTGTGTATATTACTAGAGTAGACAGAAACGCTTCTATTAAAATTTCCACTTAGTGGTTCTAGTGTTTGGGCTATTATTCTAAATGGTGCTGCTTTATTGACTTGTATCGATATAGTAGTTGGTTTTATACCTGATGGAAGTATCGTTACTACTCCTTGAGGCTCGCTTCTGTATTCGATTTCTAATTCTTCGTAAGTGACAGAACTAGGTATTGTAACTACTGCTGGTGTAAAATTATATATTCTACCCGTGAATAAAACCTGATTTGGAAAAAGATTATCATCAAAGAACGATACAGTAGGTGTAACTCTTTTAACATTAACTGTTGAGAATACTGGGCGGCTACTAGATGTAAATGTCGGTGGTACGTTTGTAATAGTTGCAATAGCTTGAACTATAAAAGAACCTGCACGTTTTATTGTGACATCGGTACCTAATATTGTAGCAACAGGTACATATGAAGGTAGGATAGGAGCTGGAGGAGGGACGATTGAATAGGCAATAGAACCACCTACAGGAATTCTCATCTCTTGTATCATATTTTGTACTGTATAGCTTCCTACAGATGGAGACTCGCCTGCAATTAAACCTACCACAACAGTAAAGACAGGTGTTTGCGCGGTTGTGCTTATTACAATAAAGTTAAAAATATTATCTGAAGTAGTAGTTACTCTTAAATAGGCTCCAATAATAATGGAACTATATTGTAAACTGTTTAAAGTTATACGTGTTTCTGTTGATGTTACTGATAACGAAGCCGTTCCTTCAATATTTCTAATTGGACTTGGATATACAAACACTGCTTCATCTAAAGAATAATCATCGCCATATGTAATTTCGGTGATTTGGTTATTATTGGGGAACTCGATTAATGGTCTTTCCGGCGTGGAACCGTATATTCTTCGCGACTTTGCCACGCCTACATTATAGTTTTTACTGTTCTCAGTTGTTCTCGCATATATATAAAATCCGCCTTCCTCTAGTACTTTGACACCGGTTGACGTTTCGGATATAACAATCTCGGCTCTTCTTTCAGGTTCAATTGTATATTGGATAGAACGAAGTTCGGATGGAAATGTATCTTCGATAGGATCAGGACTTATTAATGTTGGAGGATTGATTTCAAAAGTTTGACCTATCATCAAATAATTAACATTATTGGTATTAATAAATGCAACCCATCCTTCTTCGAATTGGGGTGTGTATCTTTGAATAGTGATATTTTTGTATAGTATATTACTAGTAGTAAAATTGGCACTGGGAATTGTTTTTACACGAAGTGTAAATTCACCGGCACTATTTATTGTAACGGTTCTGTCTTTTAATGATACAACATTGGTCTCTGGAATGGAATAATAAACTTCGATTTCTTCATGGCGTTCAATAGGATTACGAAATATGACTTCATTTATAGTAAAAGGTGCATCTCTATATGTAAATGGACCAAAATTTTGATTTGGGTCGAATTTTATTAATGGCATACTTAGATTTGTCGAAATCTCTTCAGGTGAATTAACGTAACTAATATTATACCTATCAGACGACGGCGTCTGTGCTTTAATTCTAAATGAACCTACACTTTTTACTGTAAGTGATGGTCTTTCAGATACTGTAGGTTGTCCATTCACTATAGTAACAATATCAGGGTTCAAACTTATATATGTAATCGGAAGAATTTCGTTAGGTATAGTATTGGGGCTAGTAATATTTGCTCTGTTAAAATTGTATGTAGAACCAGTTATTATTTGTATTTTACAAGTAAACAAGTTGTTAAACCGTAGAACCGGTGTAGCTTTATTAACACGTATCAAAGGTGAAGGCTTAGTAGAGTTCATAAGTGTAGGTGCCGGATTTGTTTGATTTGTGTGTGCAATAATTTTAAAAGTACCTGCTTTAAGTAGTGTAACAGTAGTTCCTGATATTCTAGCTACATTAGGTGGAGTAGAAACAATTGTGTAGTGTGTAATAAAAAAATCACGCGGACTAGATATATATTGGATAATATTTGTAATGGTTGCTGGCGTTGATGCGGATATTCCTGTATTATTCCTAATATAAATAACATGTCTACTTACTCCATTTGAAATATCATATTCTATTTTTTTATCTGTTATAGTGTCATCTATGCTAGTTATTGGAGGAGAAGTTGTTCCTGTTATATTTGCTGTTACTCTTCTACCAATGATAAAATAGTTGTACTGTTCTAAACTGACTGTTATTTTAGACCCTGATAACGACGCAGATCCTTCAAAATTATAAGTATCTTTTGGATAAATAAATTGAGCTTCTTTAAGAATATACTCTTCACCGTATGTAACATCAGTTATAAAGTCTTTTGGAAAAGCAACTCTAGCAGTATTTTGCGTAGACACTATTTCTTCTGATGTAACCTCTACTTTTTTATAATTTCGGCTTTCAGATGTTGTAGCTGTAATTGTAAAAAGTCCTTCTCCAACTATGCTAGTCGTAGTTGTTGAACCGATTAACCTTGCAACCTGACTTGAACTTGTATAAGATGTAATAGAAATAGACGCAGAAGGAAAAGATGGACCTGGATAAGGATATTCGAATACAGGAGGATTGAAAGTATACGTTCTTCCGACAAATAAAACGGTATCAATATCCTGAAATAAGTACCATGGTCCTGCAAAAATAGGTGTGGCTTTATCAATCGTAACTGGGGGTGAGTCAATATAAATACTATTGTATACATCTGTTTGATTTGTTTGTGCGCGAATTCTAAAAGAACCGGCATTAAGTATTGTAACAGTCCTTGCATCTATACTAGCTACATCAGAGCGTACATCAGAGGCTACATCAGAGATTATTTCTGTTTCTGGTAAAATAGCGGAATAAGTAATATGTACATCAGATTGGGGTTCCTCAGGAGATATAATCGTAGCTGGGTTGATTTCTTCGATATCATATATTTGCCCAGTTCTGTATGTAAATTTTCTAATAAAACTTTCCGCATCCGGAAATTTAAATTCTATTATTGGATCATTCCTACTCACATATATATTATCTGAGGTAGTAGAAATACTTTTATAATTTTGTGTTTCGATGCTTGTAGCTTTTACACGAAATTTACCATACGATTTAACTAATATTTTAGTACCATACTCTCCAAAATTATCTCCAAAATTAGCAGTATTGGATTCTACTTTATCAGTATTTATAAAAGTAGCAATATTAGATTCTGTACCATCAACATTTATAATTTTATATTGACCATCAAGTTGAATTGAAGATATAATGTTTAGTGGAAAAAAGGGATATGTTTTTTCAATCAATATTCCAATCAATAAGACATTACTCCTTGATATATTCCAGGGGGTACTGAATATGGGAGTAGCTTGAGAAATCGTCAAAAGTGGCGATATTTTTTTTGAATTTCCAAATTCATCATCTACTCTTGCCTGTGTTGCTTCCAAATTAAAAGTGCCAGCATTCTTCAACTTTACGTCGTATGTATCGGGAGAGTCTCTAACAGGAATAATTGTGGCGACATTCGAATTTGTTGCATTAATGATGCTGAGAATAATAGGTGTCATTGTATGAAGACTACTAACTTTAACTCTTAAATCAATCGGTTCAGAGGCGTTATAAGGATATACGTAGTTATCGCCACTTTCTATAGTTAGAGGATCTATACTTATTACTATGTTAGACTCAGGTAAAGTAGTTCCTAAAACGGCATTGCTTTCAATACTTGTACCGTTACCATTTGTCGAAGTCGAACTCATTAAATAATATGTATTTGCACTTAAATGATTAATAATGCTTGTATTTGGGACCTCACCCATAATTACCATTCTTGTTATTATTTCCGATGCGATGGTATATTGAATATTGTGTTCACTATTAGTATATACTGTGTTGCTATCCACACCACTATTTTTAGTACCCATAACCATAGTTTCTGTATTGTCGATGTTATAAAACTCTATTTCGTTATAGTTATCTAAAAAGTTTTCGACACCTTCGCTACTATTAAAAAAATCGCCCGAATCGTCTACATTTCTCAACGTACCTTCGATAGGTCCTATAATATTTATCGCAAAATATGTTACATTATAATATACAACATTACAAATAGAATTTCCGAAGTCTTGCCATGTAAGTGTAATATTATATGCATCTCTGTCAACAATGCTTATTATTGGTGGTGTAGGTATTGTTCCGCGGCAACTATCAACGACCGGTTTAGTTTTTACATAGTAGTTGCTCGAAAGATTCGTTCCTTGATATCTTCCAAGATTCGCTTCCTCGGCACCCCTTGCGCTATAAAATGAACTGCCATTCATCATCGTTGTATCAGATACTAGTTTTCTAAGACGCGTCGACCCCAATACAGCACCCTGTTTTGCAAAGGCGACGTTGCTCGGCTTGTAAATTGTTTCGGATAGACAAGGCTTATTAAATAAGCGCGTCGGTTGGTAGTTAATAGGCGCAACAACTTGGGGTCCATTTCGCGTATCGGTTGGCCAGAGCGGAATCCCTTGCGCGTCGAAATATACACACCCTGGTTCTTTATTTGTCGATATATTTTGCTCGTATGTTTGGCATCTTGTTTCTAGTTTGTCGTTACTATATGAAAAAAATGCCTGGCTTTGAAAAGCAATTCCGCTGCGAATTATATTTCCCTGGGGTGAGCAATTAATACAGTTTGTATTATATATGCCTGTCATTATCTTATACGCCGTCGGGTTTGTAGGGTCGTTTATTTGTGCAGTAGTCGCATCATAAGGCACAAGAGTAAACCCATTATTCTGTATTTTAACATCGAGAACTCCTTTTGAGTAGTCGTCATCCTTTGTTTCATAGCCGAATTTATTATTTGAAATAATATACGAGTTTCCTCCTTCATCGGGGACACAATTGCAGTCCGGTGTAAAATGGTATACGGTAGTCCCGGGGCGGTCGAGTTCAGAAATCGTTGCCGTTCTGGAATTGTTGGCGGGACCATTGTAGTTATATACTTGCAACTGTTTGCGCCAGTGTTTCAAAGGACGCGCTTTAAAATTGGGACCGTTATAATCTTTGTCGTTTATATTTGCATTTTGCCCATTGGCATTAGGGCGATTCCACCCCGGAATAATAGTCATACCTGTTGTGAGCTTGGTGGGATAGTGGGGCACCTTTGTTGTAATAAGCGAGTTTGAATGTCTAAAATTGAGAGGTGCGTTTGAATGGTTCGCGTCATCATTCTCCGGCGGTGTAGCCATATATATGTCTATATATATGTATATATGTATATATGTATTAT
>Ga0255098_1000438_pt1 | contig 11572 bp, 10 predicted proteins | sample Colum_Atlam_RepC_2_FD_188440 | JGI IMG/M metagenome (GOLD analysis project Ga0255098, IMG submission 188440) | Freshwater microbial communities from Columbia River, Oregon, United States - Colum_Atlam_RepC_8d | ecosystem: Environmental > Aquatic > Freshwater > River | place: USA: Oregon... | reverse complement strand
ATACTTTTTGCTGAATTTCAAAATAAGGATTGACATTCAAGTAGTTTAAAACTGGAGTAATAAACTCTTCTTTTTTCAACTTTCCTTTAGTTTTGATAGAAATTTTATGGTGGTAATAATTTTTACTGGTTATTTCTCCCTGCATTATTTTATCAATATCACCATCTTCAGCCATTAATTTGATTAATTCAAAATTATTTCCTTGCTCTTTATTATTAACAAAATTATAAATAGCAGGATATGCCTCAATTTCAATTCCAACAACATCTTTAGGGTTTTTTATACCCAATTCTTTAAAAAAAGAGTCATCTTCTTCCCTTAGTTTGGTGTCAATTTGTTGTATTTTTTGATACAAATACTCATTACTTCCAAAATTAGGAATTACTGAAATTTCATGATTGTAAATTTTTGGGTCTGATAAAAAAGCTAAAACAATTCCAACTACAAGCAAAAGTCCAATAATTACAATCTTCTTTTTTAAAAAAAATATAAAATCAAACATCGAATTAACAATTCCATTAAAAAAATTCTTAATTCCTATACCTATTTGTCCTAAATCGATTTCTTGATCTTGAGAATTTGTACTCATTGTTCTTATTTTATGTTAAAAATTTGTTCTAATATTTTCATGGTAATTAAGTATGTAGGTTTAACTCCTGTTGTACCTAATCCGCCTGAAGCTAATGTACTTCCTGTTTCTAAAGGATTATCAGAAGCATAATATGCGTATCGAACCTTTACATTTGGATTAATGCTTTTTCTAATTTTTGAAGCAGATTGTATGGCTTTTTGATAATAAGCCCCTTCCATTTCCAAACCAATGGCTTGCCAGGTAGATTCGTGGAAAAATTTTAATAAATCTCTATTTTGAAGTGATGTTCCTAAAACGGTAATCATAGGTCCTGCAAAAACAGGAATATCATTTCCTTCAAACATTTCTTTTATTAATTCATTTTCAAAAGGATAATTATCAGCTGTTCCTTCATTTACGTGTGCATTCGGAATCATGATATCTCCTTTTCCGCCTTCTAAAATTCCAGCCTTACCCATAATAGAAACCGATTCTACATTTAAGAAAATTTTATTGTTCTTTTCTTCTTTGAACGGTTTTAATAACTCATCTATTGTTTCAAAAGCTTGTTCGCCAAAAGCATAATCCATTACAATAAGTACTGGTTTTTCTTTGGCAAGTTTAGACGAAGCAAAAATGGTTTTAGATAAATCAATTTTGGCCGTATCAAAAATTTGAACATCAATATTAGTTCCAGATGTATCGGGTAAAGAAATCATTCCTTGTTGAAACGCAAATTCTTCTACTTTCTTGCGTAACTCTTTATTTGACGAGCTACTTAAATCTTCAAATATCTGAAATTCAGGTGTGTTTTTATATTTTTTTCCTAAAACTGGTTCAGCAAAAAGAGAGTTCATTACACTATGCATATTTGCACTAATAATGTGGATAGGTCTATCTAATAAATTTTTTTGTTGTAAAACTTCTTTAATAGTGGTAGCCCAAATATCCCCATAAATATGATGACCTAATCGTTCTCTTAAGATAGGACTAAATGTTATGGTTCTTTTGTTACTATCTATTACTTCTTCAATAGCTAATTTTCCTAACCAATACACTACGTGTAAAAATCGATCTGGAGCTTCCGTTGTAGCAAAATCATCGTAAATAGCTTGTACTTCGGCAAACGTTCTTCCTAATACATTGGCTCCGTGTGAAATTGCTTTTTCTCTTTCAATTAAAGGTAATTTTTTGGTTTGCTTTACTGCAATTTCTAGTTTTTGCCAATCTCTTGAAACAGCTCCTTCATCATCAATTAAAACTCTATTTTTAATTTTATGTGATTCAATGAAAATGAACGTTAAATGGGTTAAAATATCATAAATATCTGAACGACCACGTGTGATTTCCACATTCATTTGCTCGTCGTCAATTCGGTAACAATTTCTTCTTCTTTTTGGTGGAACAATAGCTTTAAAGTGCGAATTTGAATACCCTTCGTCAGAAGTTAAGTTGATGTAACGACATTCTTCAATTCCAATAGGTAAACGTTCAATTACGTATAATAATCCGTTTAATTCTACTTTTTCTTCGGCAATACTTCCGTAAATTTCTGGTCGAAGCGCTAATAAAGCTTCTCTTAAAGTTTCTCCCGAAACACCCATTGGCTTATAAAAACCTCTGTTAAATAAATGTCTCATGGTAATGTACAGTCGCTCAATAGCTGCTGAGGACTCTTGCGCTCTAGAACGCGAAATGTTTTTAATGTCTTTCATTATATGTATTTATCTAACCTACAAAGTTACAATTTTTATTTTAGTTAGATAATATCAGATTTATTGATGGTTCATTTATAGTTAATTTATCGTTGTTATTAACTAGTTGTTTTGTCCATTTTCCATATGCATAAGTGTAAAAGAAATCGCGTTCAACATAATTATACAATACATAGGGTTGATATTTTGAACCTGATTTATTGCTTTCAATTAATAATTTTTCATAAGCCACAAACATTCCGTTTTCTGGAAAAACCAAATCAAAATGGGATATATTAAATCGGTGTTTAATCACACCTTTTTGAAGTGTTACAATATAATCTTTTGTTAATAATTCTTCACCAGGAGAACCATTTTCTTCTACGCTATAAAAATGAAGTTTTATGGTTGCATCATCTATACGGCTGTCGCTAAAAATAGTGACTTCTTTTATAAACTTGGTTTTACTGTAAGACGCTTGATAGGGGAAAAATTTGGCTTCAATTTTTGGTCCGTTATCAAAGGATTGAAAAATAGCGTTTTTAATGTCGCCAATTTCAATTTGTTTGGATTGTTTTTTATTCAGAATTACTACTTCTCTTAAATCGTAAGCCATTGGTTTTAATTGAACTATTGAAATAGCTGTTCCTTTCAATATTTTTCTTTCATAACCTAGAACCGAAATTACAATGTTTTTTTCTTTTGACGCTTCTAAGAAAAAAGTTCCGTCTGCTTCAGAAGTAGTGCCAACTGTTTCGTTCTCAACCCAAATATTTACAAAAGGAATCGGTTCGCCTGAAATGCTGTCTTTAACTACGCCGCGGATTTGAGCGGAAAGAGAACAAGAGATGAAGTATAAAAAAATGAAGTATTTCATTAGTTAGTTAAAATTAGATTTATGGCTGGCGTATTAACTTTATCATTCCAATCTTTCTTAAAATTAGAAGAGTGTCGTTTATTTTTATACCATTTGCCTTTAGAATAAGTAAATGCAATTTCTTCAGTTGAGTGATTGATTACTAATGATGGCGCATAATTTTCTAAACTTACTTTTTCTTTGGTTTTTGTTTCTTTATAAGTAAAAAAGTATTTATTTTCTTCTATAATCAACCATTCTAATCCAATAACAACTCCGTTTTTAGGTAATTCAATGTTATACTTTGAAACATCAATTGTGTTTTTTTTCATACCTCCTTTAACGGTGACAATTATATCTTCATCTATTAAATCATCTGTTGGAATTGAATCGTTAAAACCAAAAATTCTTATTTTAATCTTAGCTCCTTTGATATCACTATTAGAATAAAAAACAATTTTTTTTATGAAAGGTGTCTCTTTATACTTAATATCATAATTGAACAACTTTGCATAAATCCATGGTTTATTTCCCGATAACTGACTTATGTGAACTTTGTGAGCCTCTCCAATTTCTAATTCTTTTGTTTTTTTAGGAAATGTAACCACCACCTCATTCAGCTCAAAAACTTTAGGTTTTAATAAAATGACTTGGTTTTTTGAGGTTGCTTTTTTGCTATGATAACCCAATGCCGAAAAAACCAATAGTTTCTCTTCTTTTATATCCAATGAAAAACTACCATTAGTTTCCGAAGTAGTGCCAACAGTTTCATTCTCCACCCAAATATTCACGTACGGAATGGGTTCGCCTGAAATGCTGTCTTTGACTACGCCTTTGATTTGGGCGGAAAGAGAAAATGAGATAAAAAATAAAACTAAAAACTTATTCATTAAAATATACTATTTGAAACACTGTCAAGCTGAACTTGTTTCAGCTTCTCTTTTTGGATTCTAAAACGAGTTCAAAATGACAAAAAAGTTATTTATTCTTTCTCAAAAAATTGAGCAATCTTTCTATCATTTGAAAGTCTCGGTAACTTATTTTGACCGCCTAATCTGCCTATGGATTTCATATACTCTTGAAAACCGTTTTTTGGAACTTTTGTGATGACCAATGTTCGTAACACATTACCAACAATCAAATCATCATAATATACATTTTGTTTACGCATGGCGTTATCTATTTTTAACGCAAAATCTTCTAAATTATTGGATTGTTCCGATATTTTGGAATCAAATTCAATGAACCATTCATGATAAGGTAAACCTTCGGTTGGAGTAATTTGTGGTGCTACGGTAAATTCATTTACACGAACATCCGTTCCTTCCATCGCTTCTTTTAAAGCAGATTCTACTTCTTTTCCAATAACATGCTCACCAAAAGCGGATATATAATGCTTAATTCTACCTGAAACAATCACACGATACGGTTTTAAACTCGTAAACTGAACCGTATCGCCAATATTATATCCCCAAAGTCCAGCATTCGTAGAAATAATTAAAACGTAATTGACTCCTAACTCCACTTCACCAATCGTATAGCGTTTTGGATTTTCAGTAAAAAATTCATCTGCCTTTATGAATTCGTAGAAAATTCCAAAATTCAATAGCAATAACATTCCTTTTGCTTCCTGAGAATCTTGGTAAGCAAAAAACCCTTCAGAAGCAGGAAATAATTCTATCGAATCAACTTTTCTTCCAATTAAATTTTCAAATTTCGCTCGATAAGGTTCGTAATTTACACCGCCATAAATGAACAAATTGAAGTTTTTGAAGATTTCGCCAACAGGTTTATTTGCTTTTGCTGCTAGTTTCTCAAAGTACATTTGCACCCAAGATGGAATGCCTGAAATCACCGCCATATCTTCATTAATGGTTTCTTCCACAATGGCATTGACTTTAGTTTCCCAATCTTCTATGCAATTGGTTTCCCAACTTGGCATTCGGTTTTTTTGTAAATATTTCGGAACAAAATGCGCCACAATTCCTGATAATCTTCCGAGTTTAATGCCGTTTTTTTCTTCCAATAGCGGACTTCCTTGCAAGAAAATCATTTTGCCTTTTACAAATTCTGCTTTTCCCGTTTCGTGAATGTAACTCAAAATAGCATTTCGTGCCGCTTGAATGTGAAACGGCATTGATTCCTTGGTAAGTGGAATATACTTAGCACCCGAAGTAGTTCCAGAAGTTTTAGCAAAATAGAGCGGTTTCCCTTTCCAAAGTACATTTTCTTCGCCTTTCACGACCAAATCAACATACGATTTCAAACCTTCGTAATCACGAACTGGCACTTTTTGAGCAAAATCGGAAAACGTTTTTATAGAAGAAAAATCGTGGTCTTTTCCAAATTGCGTTTGATTGGCTTCTTTGATTAAAGCTTCAAAAACTTTTTGTTGGGTTTCAACAGGATTATTGGCCCATTTTTGAGTTTTAGCGTGAATTCTTTTAGCAAATAATTTTGCCGCAAAAGCTTTTACTGACATGTTAATTGAAATTGATAAACTGAGTTGGGTCTATAGGAAAACCATCTTTCCATAATTCAAAATGAAGTGTTGCACCCGAATTTTGGACAGTATTGGCATTTCCTGCAAGAGCAATAACTTCACCTGATCTAACAATGTTTCCTTGTGATTTTGTAACCGAAGCCGCATTTTTATAGACCGATAAAATATCATCTTTATGGCGAATAATGACCACATAACCCGAACTCGGAGTCCAATCAGAAAAGATAATAGTTCCAGCTCCAACTGATTTTATAGGTGTATTATTAGTTAACGCAATTTTAACCGCTAAATGTTTATTAGCTACATTGTATTTTTGTAAAATAGCACCTTGAGCAGGTGGAAACAATACAAAGCTAACTTTGGGTTTAGATGATTCAAATACATTGTATTTGTCTTCTTTAATTACTTGTTCTCTTAACTCTTGTTCTTTTTCAGTTGGTGAAAGTCCCGAAACATCTATATCAGAAACATCTAATGCTTTGATAGAATCTTTATTCAGTTTTGCATATTCTAAATCACCCGTTAATACTTTTTTAATAGAAGCAATATACGCATTGTTGATTTTTACCGATTTTTCAAGAGAATCTGATTTTATTGCCATTTCCAATGCGTCTTGTTTTAATTTTGTTGAAGCATACCCTGGAATATATTCGCGCAGAGGCGTAAATGCGATGATATAAGTAGTAACGAAAATGATTAAAATAGCGCCAATTGTTCCCACAACAAAGACATTCATTAAATTTAATTTTAATGAAAAGGTCTCTTCAAAAGTATCTTCGTTAAGAATAACTAGTCTTCTTTTGTTGTATAACTTTTTAAGAAGTAACTGTCTTTTTAGCTTTTTGTTAGCCATTTTTTGAACCAATCTATATCACAAATATACTAAATACAACGGGTTTGTAAATTGGAATAGTATAATTAATCGTTAAAAAATAATGATTTGTTAAATTCTTTATATCTTTGTGCTTTAAAATATTAAAATCATGAATGCATTAACTATATTTTTAGGAGTTGTTGGAGTTCCACAAATTATCTTAATTGCGGTAATAGTTTTATTACTTTTTGGTGGTAAAAAAATTCCAGAATTAATGAAAGGAATTGGAACTGGTATCAAAGAATTTAAAAACGCTGCCAAAGACGAACAACCAGCAAATTCTAAAAAAGAAGAAGAAACTAAAGAAAAAGAATAATTTTTCTTTAGTTCGAGTATAATAAATCCCAAACTCCAATAAAATGGGATTTGGGATTTTTTTTATTGCGTTTTACAAAATCATCGTCAACTGAATGCGCTTTCTAGATTCATCTACCTCAACTACTTTTACTTGCACGTGTTGATGCATTTTTACTACTTCATTCACATCAGAAACATAGCCTTCTTTTAATTGCGAAATGTGAACCAATCCACTTTCTTTGATTCCAACATCCACAAAACAACCAAAAGCCGTAATATTATTTACGATTCCAGGTAAAATCATGCCTGTTCGTAAATCTTTTATAGTTTTTACATTCGGGTCGAATTCGAAAATTTTTGCTGCTTTTCTTGGGTCTAAACCTGGTTTTTCTAACTCTTTTAAAATGTCTTTCAAGGTTAAAATACCGATTTCGGCTGTGATGTAATTTTCTGGTTTTATTTGAGCGATTTTTTCTTTATTAGCGATTAATTCAGTGGTTTTGATGCCTAAATCTTTTGCCATTTTTTCCACAATTGGATACGCTTCCGGATGCACTGCCGAATTATCCAATGGATTTTTTCCATCGCGAATTCTAATAAAAGCAGCGGCTTGTTGATATGCTTTTTCTCCTAAACGCGGTACTCTTTTCAGTTGTTTTCTGTCTTCAAACGGACCATTTTCAGAACGATAAGCAACGATATTTTCCGCCATTTTTTCACCAATTCCAGAAACATAACTCAACAACGATTTACTTGCGGTGTTGATGTTAATTCCAACAGAATTCACGCAACTCATTACGGTACTATCTAATGCTGATTGTAATTTAGTTTGGTCAACATCGTGCTGATATTGTCCAACACCTATCGATTTTGGATCGATTTTTACCAATTCTGCCAACGGGTCACTTAATCTTCTTCCAATCGAAACCGAACCACGAACGGTAACATCATAATTTGAGAATTCTTCTCGTGCAATTTTACTCGCTGAATACACCGATGCACCCGCTTCGGAAACTACAAAAACTTGAACGGGTTTATCAAAAGCAATTTTTTTAATGAAAAATTCCGTTTCTCGAGAAGCCGTTCCATTTCCAATAGAAATTGCTTCAATATTATAGGCATTCACCATCGAACGGATTTTCTTCATCGCCATGGCAGTGTCGTTTTGAGGTGCGTGTGGATAAATGGTTTCGTTATTTAATAAATCACCTTTTTCATCCAAACAAACCACTTTACAACCCGTTCTATAACCTGGGTCGATGGCTAAAATTCGTTTTTCTCCTAATGGTGGCGCTAACAACAACTGACGTAAATTTTCCGAAAACACATCAATTGCTTTGATATCTGCTTTAGCCTTTGCTTCTTGTAACGTTTCATTTGAAATAGCGGGTTCTAACAAGCGTTTGTAACTGTCTTTAATGGCTAATTCTAATTGTTCTGTGGCATCCGAATTTTTATTTTTGATGATATTTTCTTCTATAAAATCTATGGCTTCTTCTTTTTCGATTGCGACATTCAATTTCACAAAACCTTCCGCTTCGGCGCGCAACATGGCTAATAAACGATGCGAGGGCGCTTTTGAAATAGGTTCGTTCCAATCAAAATACTGATTGAATTTTTGAGCGGCTTCCTCGTCTTTTTTAGTTTTAACGACTTTGGTTGTGATTTCTGCTTTTCGTTGGAACAAGCGACGTAAATTTTTACGAATAAAAATGTTTTCATTAATCCATTCGGCAATGATATCGCGAGCGCCTTGTAAAGCTTCGTCTTCGTTTTTAACGTTTGCATTCAAATATTTCGAGGCTAAAAGCTCAATATCATCATTTCGTTGACTCATGATGATTTTTGCCAATGGTTCTAAACCGTTTTCACGAGCAACATCGGCTTTGGTTTTTTTCTTCTTTTTATAAGGTAAATAGAAATCTTCCAATTCCTGTAAATCGAAACTATTTTCAATTTTTGATTTCAATTCAGGTGAAAGCGCCTTTTGCTCTTCAATTGATTTTAGAATGCTTTCTTTACGCTTGATGATTTCATCAAATTGCTTGTTTAATTTCGAAATCGCTTCGATTTGTACCTCATCTAAATTTCCGGTTTGGTCTTTTCGGTAACGCGAAATAAACGGAATCGTACAATCTTCTGAAAGTAATTTTATAGTTGCTTCAATGCTTTTTGGAGCAATGTTTGTTTGGTTTTGAATGAATTGAATGTTGGTCATTTTTGAAATTAAATCAATTTTATTTTACAAACTTAATTAGATTTGGATAAAATAACTTGATTTGTCCTTTTAAAATTGAAAAAGCACAAAACAAAGAATAACATACATTTAATAATAGTAAAGAATAATAAGTAATAAACCAATTTTTAGGATGAAATGAAGTAAAAGCACCATACATTGCAATTCCAAAAATAAGAATATTTATAAAAGAAAAAGCTATTTGAAAATTCAGAATATTCTTTCCTTGTCTGTTTACATCATAAATGCTGTCTTTTTTGTTTATCCATAAAATCAATGGAAATATTATATTTCCTAAAGGAATTATTATTACTGAAAGAACAGAAAAATGTAATAAAAATAAATATTGTTTGTCTTCAATTTTTCCATACTCCATTAACTCTTCAATTGGTGTGTTTAAAACTTCACATATTAATTTCAGTGTATTGCCTCTAGGCTCATTTTCGTCTTTTTCGATTCTTTGTACCGTTCTTAAATTAATTTTTGCTAATTCAGAAAGTTCTTCTTGTGTCATACCTTTTTGCTTTCTAATTCTTGAAATTTTTGATCCTATGGTTTCCATAATTCTTTATTTTAAAATTTAATCAAAATTAGATGGCCTAACTATTTTATCTTGCGGTATGTTTATGACATTGTTATGACATTGTTGCCTTTTATAATATATGGTTACTAAAATACTATCTTTAGACAAAATTATTAGTTTTTGGAAGTACTATTTATTTATTTAATTGTGATAAACAGCCTTTGTTTTTTAACTTATAGCTACGATAAATGGCAAGCTAAAAACAATAAAAGACGCGTTTCGGAATTTAATTTGCTTTTGTTAATTGGTGTTGGTGGAACTATTGGAGGGATTTTAAGCATGTATCTTTTCAAACACAAAACCAATAAATTTTCTTTTATAATCGCTTTTTATACTATTGTGATACTTCAGATTGTTTTATTGTATTTCGGAATTCAAGCTTTTAAAAACTAAACCAATATTCTCAATAACATCGGTTATTAACATGCTTTCTTCGCTTTGCGTTTGAAGTGTAATATCAGCAGCAAATCCATGAAGATAAACACCTAATTTTGAAGCTTCTAAAGTAGTGTAACCTTGTGCTAAAAACGAAGTAATCATTCCGGTTAACGCATCTCCAGAACCACCTTTTGCTAAACCTGAATTTCCGGTAGTGTTTTCAAAAGTATGAATTCCGTCAGTGATAAACGTTTTGTACCCTTTTAAAACAATGACACAATTTAATGCTGCCGCTTTTTGAATGGCAGTAATTCTTCTTTCAGATTCTGAATGATGTTCACCAAATAATCTATCAAATTCTTTTGGATGTGGTGTTAACACAAATGGAAAATTAAAATTTTTCCAATCTATTTTGTATTTGGCTATAAAATTCAAGGCATCGGCATCAAAAACAACAGGAAGTTTATTTTCATATAATTCGTAAATGTATTGCAGACTGATTTCATCTACGCCAATTCCGGGACCAATTCCAATAGCTTGATAAGGAGATAAATCATTTATCACACATGTATTTTCATACATGGCTTCGGGAATGGAATTGAAAAGTACATTTTTGTTTTCAGGAGAAAAAGCTACAGTTAACAATCCAACACCCGAACGTAAACTGGCTTTGGAAGCAATAATAGCAGCCCCCATTTTATCTGTGCTTCCTGCTATTAACAAAGCATGACCTTGTGTTCCTTTATGAGAATCACAAGGTCTTTTTTTATAACTTTTTTGAATACAATTCAAATCTAATTTTACAACTTCCATTTGAATTGATTTTAATTATTTGATTATTTACAAGCGATTTTTTTCACGCGATTACCATGTCTTCCGCCTTCAAAAGAAGTATTTAAAAACGTATCTACCATTTCAATAGCTTGCTGAATTGAAGTATAACGAGCTGGAATACTTAAAACATTAGCGTCATTATGTTGACGAGCCAAAGCTGCGATTTCTTTTGTCCAACACAAAGCCGCACGAATATCTTGATGTTTATTCACTGTCATAGCTATTCCGTTTCCTGAACCACAAATTACAATTCCTAAATCGGCTTTTTTACTTTCTACATCATACGCTACTGGATGACCAAAATCAGGATAATCTACACTATCAAAAGTATCGGTTCCATGATTATATACGGTATGTCCTTTTTCTTCAAGATATTGAACAATTGCTTTTTTATAATCTGGACCTGCATGGTCATTTCCAATTGAAATTTTCATAATATTGTGTGTTTTATCTATGCAAAAATACTAAAGATATAGGAGTAATAATAATATGATTTGTATTTTGATATTTTTTTAACCAAATCATTTAAAATCAATGAATTATATAATAAAGTAAACTAAAAATTACACATTGTTAATTTCTTTATGTAAATCGTTGATAATCAGTTAACCTTAATTTAACATTAATTGTTAACAACTTTGGATAGAAATTTAGAAGTTTTTTTAGGTTGTAATAAAAAAATTAGTAATCCAAAATTGAAATTAAAAATCCTAATTTAGTTTCGTGAATTTTTAGAAAAGTTATCA
>Ga0255098_1000437_pt1 | contig 11582 bp, 11 predicted proteins | sample Colum_Atlam_RepC_2_FD_188440 | JGI IMG/M metagenome (GOLD analysis project Ga0255098, IMG submission 188440) | Freshwater microbial communities from Columbia River, Oregon, United States - Colum_Atlam_RepC_8d | ecosystem: Environmental > Aquatic > Freshwater > River | place: USA: Oregon... | reverse complement strand
CTTCTGCTTCGACTTCGACTTCCTCCTCATCTTCCGTTTCTACATCATCTTCCTTTTTTACCTCATCTTTTGTATTGCTAGAAATGATTTCACTTTTTGTAGGGAATGTTGGTAACTTAACTTCCTCCTCTTCCTCAGCTTCCTCTTCCTGAGCTTCTTCCTCTTCCTGAGCTTCTTCTTCCTGAGCTTCTTCTTCCTCAGCTTCTTCCTCTTCCTCAGCTTCTTCCTCTTCCTGAGCTTCTTCCTCAGTCTCTTCCTCTTCAACTTCTTCTTCCTCTTCCTCCTCAACTTCCTCTTCCTCAACTTCCTCTTCCTCCTCCTCTGCCTCACATTCTTCATTATGGTTTTCTTGTAAAATAATATTCTTAACATTTTGCCCCAATAACATTTTATTTACAATACTTATATCTTCGTTTTTGTTACAACTGCATATACAGTCACATTTTTTTTCTTTAATTTCAAGATTAATGGTTGACAATTCTTTTTCATTATTCATTTGTTGACATATACTCAACTCCTCTTTTAGTTGAAGAATTTCTTGCTTGAGAAGATTTATTTCTGAATTATATTCTGCATTATTATGATGAGGTTCTTCACATTTAACTTCTTTTTTACAAACACTATTTGTAACGATACGAGTTAGCATGTTATTGTGGTTTACTAAATTTTTTACAACAGTTAGATTCAAAACTTCATTATGTGTTTGTTCATATGTTTCAAATTCATAAAATAAAGACTGCAACTTACTATCCAATCCTGTTTGTATACATTGTTCGACATCTCTTAATATAGGAGAAATATCTATTTTCTTATTTTTAAAGTTTTTAGTTGTAGGAGTAGGTATAGATGTACTTGTATATTCCATTTTGACTTCAGACATTTGAATGTTTAGGAAATACGATATATGAACAGTTATATATAAATAATGGTATTCGTTTAATATGATTTAAAAAATATTTAATAAATAAATATATAGTAAATAAATATATTCAATGGAAAATTCGGAAAAAGAGAACGAACAAAAAGTAAATGAAAATCTAATCGAAACAGAAAAAGAAACAGAAAAAACCGAAGATTCAAATATAGTTTTAAATGAAAATGACGTCGAAGTAAAAAAACAACAAGATTTAATAAAAGAATATTATATTAATTTACAAAAACAAAAATATGAAAGATTCATTGTAATCGTGATGAATCAGACCACCTATACAAGGGAGGAAGCTATTGCCGGTCTAGAAAAACATAAAGGCGACATTACTCTTGTAATAAAAGAGTTTTTGGGTGCGGTAGATAAGACCGCCGAACATGTAAAGGAGCAAAATTCAAAATCGCTCCATCAAAAACGGTATGGCGTTATTAGGGAATATATGGATAATGCTTCTACCCAGTTTATGAAAAAACAAGAACAAGAAAAAAGATACAAAGAATTTCTAGAAAGGCAGAAAAAAGCAAAAGAGGCATCCGATGCATCCGAAACAAAGCAAGAACAACAATAACTATTTATATAAAAATTAAAATTACATAATGACTGTTCGTAATGTCATTATGTAATGCAATAGTTCACCACCACCACATATTACCTACCACCCGCCGTAATACCAAAAGCATTATTAATAATATTACTCTTTAGTGGTTTATTTTTCTTGATATTTACAGAATTTGTGGGTATAATTTTACTGTTAAGAAGAAAGTCATTGTTATCTTCGTACAGTTCGGGTAAAATATGTGTAAGAGGCTTGTTTACAATATATATCATTTGCTCGCTTTGAAATAATTTTCTATATTCTTGTATTGTGAGATTTCCGTAGAATTTATTCAAAAGGTAAAAAGGATTTGGTGCAATTTTAATGCTTTTTTCATACTTATATATTTTACCATATAATAAATTCAGCAAATGATACCTTTCGAACTTCGTAGAAGTGTCCACGTTTTCATTCATAAGAAAAGCAGCCGAACACTCCGGTGAACAAAAGCAACCATACACATTATATACATCTTTTGTTAAGCTTTTGGGGATGTAAATTGCAGGAGAATCAAACTCGCACGTACACCAAAAACAAGCCGAACGTTGTGTTCCTCCGATATTTTTACATATGTCGCTTTTATGAAAACTAATTTTCAGTTGATTTATTTTTCGCCATATTTCCTTTTCATTTTTGCATGTACCTGTTATACTGTCTCCGTCATCGCCATCATCATACTCGGTACTATACAAATTAATATCTGGCGAATAGACGCCATTGAACATACCTGTCCTGTTATTTAGTATTTCATTACTTGAACAAGACTGTATGCTAGCAGCAGAATGTGTAATAAATACATTACTATTCTTATTCGCGGTTACATCGCCATTTGTCGACACAATGTCGGGATTATACACTTTAAATAAATGCGACAAACTATCATTGTATGCAGGTACAGACGCCGTAGTAGTAGTAGTAGTAGGTACATTTTTCGACTCTATATTTGGTTGAGCGTTTTTAACAAAAATATCGCTCCCTTTTAACTGAGACGAGTTATTATAACTTTCTATTTGACTCTCTTCTACCCCATTGCAATTAGGTTTGTCACTATTTTTAATGTCATTAAGAGAACATTTCAGGTGTAAAATAATATTGGGTATTTCATTATTATTATTATTTTCTTCTAGTTTTTGTGTAATAATTTTTCCACCTTTTGGTTTTCTACCTCTTTTTTTAACAACTTTTTCTTCAACTGGATGTGTTTGTGCGTCAGGGTTATTTGTGTCTATTATTACATTTGTACCCATATTTATGTCGGTATTTTTAGACTTGCATACTCTGCGTTTTCTTACTTTCACGCTAGAAACTACGTCAGTTGTGTCATTGGTGTCATTAGTGTCTGTTGCGTCAGTTGCGATGATGCTCTTTTTAGTTCTTCGTTTTCTTATTTTTTTTTCAGTAACAGCTGTCTCTGTGGCTGTCTCTGTGGCTGTGTCATCACTCGACAAAACCATATCCGGTTTTATCGTTTTTTTTCTTCCTCTTTTTTTCTTTTCCATAACAACCACCGGATTTACGGTATTTATCAAATTTTGATTACTACTATCTTCTTGCATGATTACGTTATTAAGGTTACTTGTAGGTTCGCTTGTAGAGTTAATGGTATTGGTAGAATCCATATTAAATGATATACAATAATTAAAAAGACAAATTTAAATAGTTTTAATATATGTTTTATTTCAATTCTTAGCATTCGACAGTCTTTCAAAGCACGCACGACAAACCGGTTTATAGTTTTCTACACCGATTACCACTTGCTGTGTTTCATCTGTAATTCTGTAACTGAAGAGCCCCGACTTGCCATCGCGACATTCGCTGCACAGCGACTTAAGTTTATACACATTGTCGCAGTGAGGTATTAAATCAAGCAAAGAACCGATTTTGTTTTTCTTAAAGTCGCCGTCTAGTCCGCAAATATATACACGTTTGTGCAAGTTTTCGACAAGATGAATTACGGTATGTATATCCTCGAAAAACTGCCCTTCGTTAATAAGGATAACTTCCGACTCGCTTACTTTTTCTTTGTTTTTTTCCAGGATTTCTAAAATAGATATCCCCTTGATACAGGGAATCATTACTTTGTCATGAGTAGACATAAATGAAGCATCGCAGTACCGATTGTCGGCTTCATAGTTAATGACCATGATAGGAATATTGCAGTAGATGCATTGGTCATATATTTTTTTCAATGTCGACGTTTTACCTGAAAACATTGGACCGAGAATTAACTCTAAATATCCTTCGTTGTTTACTTTCGCGTTTACATTATTGGATGAGGACGCGTATGCGGATGAAGACGATGAAGCATTCATTTTTGTACTTTGCGTGGTTTGAGCAGGTAGATACAAACAAGTATTTGATAAATCTGTATTGTTCATTTATATATAATATACTGTTTCAATTATATTTACAAAAAAACTTATTAAAACTAAAAAATAAACAACTATAAAGCATATTTTAAAATATGGCGTATACACTAAAAATGGAGAAACATATATCACGTAGAGACTTTGTCGATGAGGATGATTTGGTAGACGTAGATGCCGATAGCGGTAGTGATATTGATAATACGAATAAGTCTCATAAAGGGTGTAACACGTTATATTCGTTTTATAAAAAGATTGACAAAAATGACAAAAATGACAAATACATTGATAAAAAGAATACATATGATGTATTAGAAAATATAATAATAAATTCAGATATAAATCTTGTACGTAGCAATAAAAGCGCAAATACATTAGCGTCAAGTGAAGTAGATGTAAATAACACAGGTTCATGTAGCACAGGAACAAATAATAGTGAATTTTTCAAAAACTCTACGCCGTGGGTAGAGAAATACAGACCGTCGTGTTTCGAAGATATTGTTTTGGACCCATTGAATAAAACGCTACTGAAGAATATAATAGACAATAATTATTTCCCCAACTTATTATTTTATGGTCCGCCAGGTACCGGCAAAACGACGACGATTATTAACTTGGTCAATGTATATCAGGAAAAGATGAATCTTAAAAATAAAGGGCTAATGATTCACCTGAATGCTTCCGACGAAAGAGGAATCGATATTATCCGAAACCAAATAAACAGTTTTGTAAATTCGAAGTCTTTATTTGGAGATGGTATGAAATTTGTAATTTTGGACGAAGTAGATTACATGACAAAGACGGCTCAAATAGCGCTTCGGTATTTATTAAATAACTATAATAATAATTTCAATGTACGATTTTGTCTTATTTGTAATTATATTAGCCGTATCGATGAGTCCCTTCAAACGGAATTTGTAAGAATGCGGTTTAATCAACTCCCGGAAAATGACATACTGAAATTTTTACAAAAGATAAATCAGAATGAAAATCTTAAAATTAAAGACGACACTTTAGTATCAATTCAAAAACATTTCATGTCGGATATTAGAAGCATGATAAATTATATGCAGTCAAACCAAGACCTAATCCACGAATGTAAAATTATAAAAAATGATTTATGGATTCAATTAACTAAATATTTAAAAAAGAATACAACAAACACAAAAAACACAACAAACACAACAAACGCAACAAACGCAAAAAACACAAAAAATATAAAAATAGAGAATATATTAAAAAAAATTAACAAAATAAGCAGGGATTACAATATAGAACCGAAAAATATAATAAAAAATTACTTAAACTATATCATACGAAATTATAAAATAACACCCGAATTTTTATATCATATTGAAAATATTATGCACGTTCAAGATTGTAAAACAGAACACCTTTTAAACTATATTGTTTGTAAACTAAAAATATTTTTTACACCCGGTAGTGCACAATAATTCGGCTTCGTTCATTATATTCTTTATATTCTTTATATTGTTTTATAAAAAATATATAATTGAAATAACTTAAAGAAAATAATAGAAATAAATAGAGACACGTAACTTTTCAAAAAATTCGTTATGTCAGCAGTGGACGATGATTGGGAAAGTTTTTTGACACAAGGAGCTATTATCCTGTCAAACGAAAAAAATAGTGCTAAAAATAATGTTACTAACTCATATCAAAAAACGATGGACTCGACAATGACGTCATATACGCAAATTATTGCCACACGCGATACAAAGAATTATGTTTTAAACCCGTGTGCTAGTACTACTACTACTGCCACTACTACTACAGACGCTATATCTAGTTCAAAAAAATCAAAAAAGGCAATAAATGTATCATCGCTGAAAAATGTAGAGAGTGTTATTCATCGGAAAAAAAATACTACAACTGCGAACCGCGGTAGTGGAGTCGGCGGTGATGGAGACGTGGATGACGTGGACGTGGACGTGGATGTGGATGACGTTCCCATCGAAGATTACGACATGGATGAATGCGGTATCAACCTACCTGATATAGTAAATGCTCCATTAAACGTGGAAGTAAATGACGAAACACGACAACCGGTTTGCAGTAAAATATATATCTCGACTAAAACAAAAATTTCGTATTTGAATCAACCGATTGACATCAAAAAAGTGTTTTGGAGTATTCCTGTTTCAGTATATTCAACACCGAGCGAATGTATTATTAAAAAACAGATAAAAGTTTCTACGACGGATCCGAAAGAGTTGGAGGAAATACGAGAGTTGTTAAAACATGAAAAATATTACCAGGAACAAGAAATAGAACATATTGATAACCCGGAGGGAAGAATCAAATTCAAAGTTCAACTCAAAATAAATGTCGGTCTTTGCAAAAAGGATATTCTCAATTATCGGTGTAAATTAAAGCGCGCATTTTTCAACTGTTTTGTGCTTATTATGCGAATACGCGACCATTCAGGTGACGGTTTTAAGGAAATGCATATCAAAGTATTCAATACGGGTAAACTTGAAATCCCGGGGATTCAAACCGATGAGTCGCTTACTCAAGTTTTAAACCTTCTTATAACTATTCTAAAACCAATCGTGGGACAGGATATTGACTTTATCCCCGATAAATGCGAAACTGTTCTTATTAACTCCAACTTCAACTGCGGTTACTATATTAACCGTGACAAATTATACAATATCCTTAAATACAAATATCGTATAAATAGCAACTATGATGCATGTTCTTATCCGGGTATTCAAAGCAAGTTTTACTATATTCCGGGTTTAGAACACCAAACAGGACAACATCCTCCGGCAAATGAAATTCATAAATCATCTGAAATATCGTTTATGATTTTTAGAACAGGAAGCGTACTTATCGTAGGTCGGTGTGGGGAAAATGTACTACACTGTATCTATGACTTTCTTAAAAAATTACTAGAAGAGGAATACCCGGAAATCGGAAATCATTTGAATATTATTCAACCCAAAAAACAAAACGTAAAACTACGTCGCAAAGTTATTAATGTCGTTGAAAATATTTAGCTATAGAATAATTTAGTAAAAATATCTAATTGTATTTTAATTTTAATTCACTTTTATTTTATTTTATTTTTTTTTGTAATATATACAAATATCATCATAAAATACATTACCGATGATATATAATGAACCTAGGTTAGATAACCAACACCATAAACTACCCCAAGTAAGCGTTTTACTATATAATGCATATGTGACTATTGCGCTAATAGTTACTAAACTTAATATAAACCATTCTTTATTAATAATGAATTTAATAGATAAAAATATAAACCATAACAGTATTGCAATATTTGGATAATTCAACCATTTCCAAGATAAATGACCATTGGTAGATTGAACTGTTGTAAAATCAATCGTACTCCACGGTTTAAATATCATGAGAATTGCTATAAACAGAAAATAACTAACCAACGCTAAATATTTAAGTGTTGTATGATTTGAAATAGATAAAATACCAAATATAGGTTGACTAAAAATAAACAAAAATGCGATTTGAGATAATAACCGATTTGAAAATGTTTTACTCCATATGAAATATTCAATAAGCTGCATAGACATCCAACTTTGTGCGAATAGAAAGCTCGTTACACTTAATTTGTTATTAAAAAAGGCAAATAAACATGCGAATAATCCAAATATATATGTATTGATTGAAACATTTGCATTCCAGCACATATTTGTCCAGTTATATCAGTTATATAATATAAAAATAATAAAAATAAGTCAATATAAATAAAAATAAGTCAACATAATTAAAACTAAGTAAAAACTTTTATTTACCTTTGTTTTTATTTAACTTAGTTTTAATTAAATAATATATGTTTTTTTATTAATAAGTATTTAAAGATTATTAAATTTGTTAATTATATAATATGAGTTCGGCGAATCAAAATCAGCAATCTGGAGGTCAATCTCAAGTTTCTTCTTCTGGCGGAAAATCTGGTGAGTCAGCTTACCGTCTTCCATCTAATGTTTGCCTGCAACACAGTTGCAAGTTAGCGATTGTTCAGGATAAACCCGTTATGATGGATTACTGGACCGCTTCTCTTGATAAGTCTATTATCATTGGTGTTCGCGAATCTGGCGAAAAGCTTTTAGTAAAAAGTGAAGATGAGTACACAAGCCCTATTGCAAATATTTACAAAGTTGAGACTGAGTATATTATTGTAACCGAGAACTCCATTTACCTGATTTCAAACGAGACTCCTTCCAAGAAGATTAGTTGAACTTTTTAGTGTAGCGTGGTTTTATTTCGTTTCGTTTTGTTTCGTTTCGCTTACTTTATTTGTAAATAGCATTTATATATTATTTGAAAAAGAAATTGAACCTTTTTTTGTTATATAGTGTAAGATATAACAAAAAGTGTAACAACTATATCAACGATAAATATAACCATAACCATAACTATATACGTAAACATACACATGACCATAACAATGTATTCCTATAAGAAAACCGAAGAGAATACCGCTTCCCCTATCCACGAAAAATTTAAAATCTGTTCCTCGCATTCGTCGTGTGAGGCAGAATCGCCTACCGCGCAGGTGTATCGCCATCGACACATCAGTAATAAAGACCAGAGATTCGCAAGCATTGCGCTGGAAGAAGCATCCAAGTCGACTCTTCTTATGCAACATGGATGTATTGCCGTTTTAAACGGGAAAGTTCTTGCAAAAGGTTATAACAATATTCGTTGTCATTCGAAAGACGGTTTGCTTCATTTTCGCAAATGTTGTAGCGCTCATGCTGAAATAGATGTTTTACATAAACTTTGTATTATGGAGTTGTCTCCAAAGGTTGTTCAAAAACTGGTTCTTTATATTGTCAGGCGTTCGCGAAGCGGGGACTTGGCTGAATCCGCGCCATGTTTACATTGTACTCTCCGCATGAAAAAATTAAACATAAAGGCAATCGTTTTTAGCAACAGTGAGGGTGAACTGGAAAAAAGACGCATCAATGAATATGATACCGACAAACTTACCTATGGTGCAAAACGTGTTATCGACCCGTCCTTTTATATACGATGAGACACGATGAGACATGATGACCGACCGACACCTACCGTGCACTTTATGTAACTAATACTTTTATGACTTTTATGACTTTTATGACTTTTATGACTTTTATGACTTTTATGACTTTTTTTTAGGAGGAGACGCGTACCCTATTACAGCGCACGCTATCCTCTTGCCAGCATGTCCGGTTATCAAACTGTCGGGTTGCCCACCTTGCCCACAGTCATCTTCATCCGCATGGATAATTAATCCGCGACCTATAATATTTGTTTTCTTTTTACGTAGACTAATAACATCGTCGTAAAACGTATACTTTGCTTCTCCCTTTGCATTCGTCTTGAGGTTCCCGAGGTCGCCAACATGGCGTTCTTTCATACCCGGACATCCGTGTGTTTTATTATAGGGGTTAAAATGGGCGCACATACTGTCGCAGGAGTCGCTCATGTCGCCATACTCGTGGACGTGAAAGCCGTGAAGTCCGAGTGGTTTTAGACCAGTCAATTCTACATCAATGCGAATACGAGATTTTGATGGTTCCTCTGTAAATCTCACTGTTCCTTTTACTTTTTTATCATTGAATACCGCTATTGCTTGAATTGATTCTTTTTTTGTTGCCATAGATGATTTTTATATTATATATACCTTTATCTTATAGTTTTTATATATTATAGTTTTTATATTTTATCATGATACATATTATTATATTCCAGTAATTATATTCCAATATTTATATTTCAATAATTATATTCCAATAATTATATTTAGTATATGTATATAGTACACCAGATTAATGGAAGCTCAAGAAAGAAGTCCTAGAGGAAGTCCTCGTTCGCGAAGGTCTGGTTCGGGTTCGCGAAGGTCTGGTTCTGGTTCGCGAAGGTCGGGAAGTTCATCAGTAAGTTCACGCTCGTCAGGAAGTTCATCAGTAAGTTCACGTTCGTCAGGAAGTTCGTCAGTAAGTTCACGCTCGTCAGGAAGTTCATCAGTAAGTTCACGCTCGTCAGGAAGTTCATCAGTAAGTTCACGTTCGTCAGGAAGTTCGTCAGGAAGTTCACCAGATGTAGATGTAAGGGTACCTCAAATGGGTGATGGTCCGGAAATGTTACTATGGCGTGCAACAGTAGACCCTTTAAGAAATATTGGTGCACCAATCAGTGCTGAATGGGCTTATCTGGGCGACCTTCCAAATACCGCACAAGAAAATCGTAGTAGTATTCGACAAGCAGTTGCCAGAATGATGGTTCTTGAATATCCCGGGGGAGGAGAGGGTTACTGGACTCCCGGAAACGATGTCGAAACCGTTTTTTTCCCTTTTTTTCCTCAAGAAAGTGGGCAAAGCTGGCATCATGAAATTCCTGGTCCAACTAATCAGCAGTATGAAGTATATCATAGCACCAGTATGCCTCTAGGTAAAGGATATAATAGTCAGTATCTCCCACCGCAGTATTATCATATGGACTGTGCTTCGGAATTAGTATCAGAAGTCCTAAATGATATGACCCGAGAATTATATGGAAAAGGTAAAAAATATATCAGAAGTTATGTAAAGCGTTACTTTGTTACACCTACTATTTCCGACGAATTTACCGCGGATGCGGATAAAGAAGCAAGAAATATGATAGTTGATATTTTTATACGAGCAAAACAGGAAGAACCTGGTGAAGTTGAGCCTTTCGTAGAGAATGAATGGGATAATGAAATTAGAGAGAATGAATTATTTACTTTCATATTTTTTAACGAAAATCTTTTACAGGATGATGTAGATGTGAAAATGTATAATAAAAAAGGGAAAACATTAAGACCAGCAAATAAAGCCGAGCTTAGAAGAGGACTTTATGAAGGTACTCAATATGTACCACGATTTAATCCAAGCCCTACTTCGCCCTCGAGGAGAATGAGAAGAAGAAGAACGCAGCGAAAACGCGATAAAAAAATAATGAAAGAGGAACAGGCATTCTTGGAAAGTACCAAAGATAATCCTAGTGCAGTTTATGATGGCGGGCGTAGATATAGGAAGAAAAAGAGCACGCGTAAAAAATGAAAAATATGTTACTTACCTTGCATGCATTATATAAAATTATTTTATGTCACTCGGTGATATGAAATATTTAACTTTGTTTCTTCGTGTATCCTTCGCGATACTCTGGGAATCCGATTTTTGCGAGTAGTTGCAGATGACGCATTGTATGTGCCATGCTACCACCTGAGTGTCCAACTTGCATATTATACTGAACGGATTCAACAACTAAATCGCCGCGACTAAACATGAATCCTTCTCCGCGGGGTGGTTCATAGGTCGAAAGGTACGTCCATACATCGATTTTTTGCTTGATGATTTCGGGTTTGTCTTGGGCTAAAACGACCGCATTCATTGCGTCGCGGAGCATATCAGCAGCCCACGTGTCATTTAGAAATGACAAATCAAGCGCGGCGACTTCTTGGAGTGAGCGAGGGTATTTGGCTTCTTCGACTTCAGCGCGAGGAGTAGGAGGGACATCGACATCGATGTTATCGGTGCCGATGGTAGCACCAGCAATAAGAGTGTGGATAGACATTTTGCGACGGGTACTGACTTTTGAGTTCTGTATTTTATGTATTGGCTTTTATTTGTTTCAATTTTATATACTGGATAATCGAAAATATATAATATCTCCA
>Ga0255098_1000433_pt1 | contig 11626 bp, 11 predicted proteins | sample Colum_Atlam_RepC_2_FD_188440 | JGI IMG/M metagenome (GOLD analysis project Ga0255098, IMG submission 188440) | Freshwater microbial communities from Columbia River, Oregon, United States - Colum_Atlam_RepC_8d | ecosystem: Environmental > Aquatic > Freshwater > River | place: USA: Oregon... | reverse complement strand
AAAGGGACTAAAAATGAGTTCTCCCGTATCACTGCCCATGCTGAAACCTAAGAAAAATTCTTGATAAATCTTTGCATAAGAGGCAGTGAATTGCTGATCCAGAAATGAGACAAGATCTTGAAACCAACTGAACTCTGATATTTTAAATACAGAAATCCATAAGTAAACCATGCCTATGCCTAAAAAATGTGTCACCATGGCAAACGCTAAAGATGGTAGCACTTTTCCTTCGGCGGGTAGATCTTTGAACAAGGTGATCGGATGAAAAATGAGGCTCCTCAGCGTATTGACGTAGTTTTTAATCATATGCAATCAGGCTCCATAATGGGTGGGGATTGATTTAAATAAATTTATATTTATAATAAATAGAATAACAGACAGCGCCCATACACTCAATAGATTCCCCAGTTTCATGTTGAAGAAGCAAAGTTCTGGTTTCTGATCATTTATTCATTATTATCCCATTCGCAATAAGTTTAAGAATGTAATTGAGGTGATGAGTTTAATTCACAGTGAGGATCTACTTCTCATTCATCATATTAATTCTGTGAGACATAGGTTTGTAAATATATCTGTGCCTAGACGTGTTGAATCCTCTTATAGAGGATGGGAAGAATGAGGTTGGGGTAAAGGAGGTTTTATAGAGGTGAGTGGTTTTTCAAAACTACAAAATGAAGCTTGAGGAATCTTTAAAGCACCGCACCCTAAAAGCGCTCGAATCGTAGGGTGGTGTGAAAAGAGCATTTCAACTCTGATCTTAGGTAGAGGATGAAATTCAAACTCCTCAGGGTTCTGATGAGGGTCCTTTCGCTCGTGGTGAGTGGGTGTGCAAAGGTCTCTGACTGAGTTTCTAATTGCGTTTTCCAATGGGAGTTTTGGGTATTCTTGAGCAAACGTTTTGAGGGAAAGACTCGTGATTTGAACAGCAATCCAATCGGCAAAGACCTCAGCGAGGTGATCATGAGCAATGCATTCTTTTCGTTCATGATGAAGGTCAATCAGTCCATGTTCAAGGAAGCAGGCGTTTAAGTGATCAAATGCGGGGAAAGACAAACCTTCGTCCTTGATCTCACAAATATCAATGGCATGTGCAAGTTCGTGCGCAAAGGTGAAGATCAAATTAAACCAGGATTGTGAGGTCAGAATATATCCCCCGCCCACTCTTAAAAGTCGCTCTCCTTGCTCAGTTTTTTCATAGTAAACCTCATCACTCGTGAGTAGATCCAACTGATCTGCATAAACACTTGCGGGAGGAGGAAGTTTGAGTCTTGTTTTTAGAATCAGATCTTGAATGCGGCTTTTTTCTGCAGCTGTAAATATGGAATCTGATTGTTGCTCAAAAAATAAGATCAGCTCACGTTTAACCCAAGTAAATGCCTTCTGAATTCTTGCTTGATTCTTAGAGTTAAAAATAGTCTCTGCGAGTTTTTCCTGTGCTTCTGCAGGAGTGAGTTTAGGGTGTCGTTTTTTGATCTCATCTAAAAGATTTTTTGCAGCCTGACTAGCCACAGTAGAAATGTCTAAGCTCCCAGTGGGATCACTGAGTTTTTGCTCCTGCTCACAAATGAAGGAGTAGAGATGGTCACAATCCGTACGAGGAAAGGTGAGTTCTTGGGGAGAGCTCTGAATTTTGCGTGAACGACTCGTAACGCTTGCAAGATCTCTTGGGTTTGTTGGTTTTATATTTTTGATCTCACCTGAGAGAAAAGCTTCTGAGGGAGTCTTTCTCTGATAGCTCAGGTAGAAGAATTTAGACTCTTCGTCGGTGGTAATAAAGGACCCGAGTTGTACTAAGAGCACAATGAATGTGCCCATGCAGAGCAATCCTAGCCAATGAGGAACCTTCAATGATTTCCTCCTCCCCCTGAAAAATGCGATAGGCTCTCGACTATTGGGTCATGATTAGAACTGAAATCAGGACCAGGGTGAGAGCGAATACCATAAGTATTCCAAATAATATCAAAATTGGGAATAGATAGATAGCAATAGCTCTGAGGTGACTTACCCTATAAAAGGCTGCTATCCCTAAAATATTGAGGACGAGTGTGTAGATGAAAGGAATAAACGCCCCAAACAGGGGAATTCCAGTGAGGATGGACGGAGAGATGGTATAGCAGACCATTCTGATAGTTGATTTTAAATCAACTGGCCTGTGTTGATCGCCTGTTTTTTTTGAGACGAGGAACCAAGCTCCAATAAAAATAGATAAAGCAGCAAGAAGAATTCCAAAGAGAGTTTTAAACGGATCAAGAAGAATCAATCCAAATCCTGTGCCCAGATCTAGACTCATGAGCCATTCTTTTGCCTTCAGGGTGTAAGAGCTCTTACCTGAATAATGCACTTCATCTTCTAGTGTTGAGAAAAGATCTGAAAGCCAATTGATCTGAGAAAATTTAAAGATCGACACCCACAAAAACTCAAAGAATGCTCCCAACCAGTGCGTGACTAGAGCAAAGGCCAAGGGGGTTGAAATACCCCCTTGGCTGGGTAGGTCTCTAAAAAAAGCTCTCGGATGAAAGAGCACAGACTGAAGAGTGGCAAAGTAATTCTTAATCGCGTTCATGTGGAACAGTGCTCATACATCAGTTTCAGGAGGAGTGCTGCTTGCACTTCCTGTTTTTTGATCTTTCTCCGGGGTAGTTGGCTTCTTTTGTTCCTCTTTTTTGAAAAAGTCTACAGACTGAGGCAGCACTTCTAGGAAGTTTTTCTGAAGAACAAAGGCTTCCTTGGTCTTGGATTGAAGGTCTTGAGCAAAGAGCTGATCACCCTGACTCCAAAATACCCAGCTCTTTTGTGCGGGATTTTTGTCATCTCCTAGGGTGAGTTTCAACCCATCTTTTGAACCGCTGGGGATGTTCTGAGCGCTTAAGAATGACAAGATTTTGGTTTGAGAAAGTCGATCTAAGAGCTTTTGAACCTTAGAAGAATCGAGCTCAGAGTCATCATTCGATGCGGTCCATTTTCCGGCTTTTTGAGACAGAGAAAGGCTCTGGTTTTTCAAAGCCCCGCCTGTGAATTCAAGTCTTTGAGCTGAGAATCTTTGCATCGTCGTGATGAGCTTGGATAGGCGTAGATCCTGAACGTTTTTCATTAAGCGCTCTTTTGTATAGGAATCCACTACGAAGAGTGGGTCGAGGTTTGAGACGGTTGCATAGAGAATCATAGGTGCAGGCTTATTTTTTTCTGCAGCAGATGGCTTGTGGTTTTTTGGCTGAGAATGAGCAGCGTGAGAAGTCTCGATTTTATTCTGCTCTTGATCTTTCTTCATGCGCTCAAGATCAGGCTTCTCATAAAGGGTGAGAGACATAGATTCCGCAGACTGCGCTGCAGCTCCGGTTTCTTTAACGAGAGTGAGCGTAAGTACTTTCTTTGTATTCTTGAGGAGGCCTTGAGCAAGTGCATCCGTCTTGTTCTCAGAAGCAAAGGAGCGGGCAGACAAGAGAGTCGCAGTACTGAGGAGTGAGCCCATCTGATCAGGGTCCCCTGAAAGCTCACCTGTGGGGGAGTCCATCGTCCACTGGGTGTCTTTCTTTTGTCCATGTACACTCCCTTTTGAGCTTTCGAGTTGAAAGCTTCCTACTTCGTGTGCAGCCAGTGTGAAGAGTTTTTTGTTTCTCCAATGCGTGAGGTCTTTTTCTAAATTGTTTTTGAGATATGTGGGCAATAGATACACCACTTCATCCCTGACTTTTGCTGACGGTTTTTCTTCTCCCTTGAGTTCTTCCTTGACTGCAAAAATCCCATCCTGGATAGGGTGATTTGCCCCCAGATAAAGAACCGAGGTTCCTTGTGCTGTTTTGACCTCAATTCTTGGGTTACTCATGAGCTGGCTTGGATCCAAGCCGTACTCCTTGAGTAAGGTGACGCGCTTCTCAGGGCTTTCATCCTTGAGGCTGATCACGTCAGTGGGATTGAGGTGATTTAAATTCGAAACCAATGAGTTGGAGTTGGAATCATCAGCCTTCAGTTTTAAGGGCTCAGAAAGCTCCCACTTAGACTGATCTCCTGGCTTGCAGAGTTGAGTAGCCATATCCGAGCAGATCAACTGAATCATCTTTTGATCCTGCTTGGCTGAGAAGAGTCGGATGGATTGAATCTGAGTGTCTTTCAGGTGAAAGACTTGCTTAGATTCTGTTTCCTGTTGTTCTTTCTGAGGCTTGTACTTGTACTCGAGAAAAACAGCTCCCCCTCCAAGTACGAGCAAGATTGCAGCCAAAATAGCCTGACGATTCCAACTCACGTGAGTCATTGCTTAGGTCTCCTTTAGAGTTTCTTTCTCAAAGCCCAGATTACAATTCCGCCCACTGCAATGATCAATGGAATGGCCACAACAGTGAGTAAAAAGACGAAGGTTCCTGCTTTTTGACTGAGTTCGATTCGGCCAAAGCTTGAATCCTTCGCTCGAATTGAGATTAAGCTCTCGTCTTCGAGTACCCAGGATACGGAATTCACGAAGAAGTCCAGGTTACCTGCATAGCGAGCAAAGCTGTTGGTTGCAAAAAACGAGGAAGCAAACGCAACGAGTCTGGTGTTTTTAGTTGCTTGCGAGTCCTTGAGTTTTCCCTCCACTGCAATGGCTGCATGGAAAGGCCCTTGCTTATCTTTGGCAGGATCTAGTTTGACTTCACCTTTGGAGATTTGAGCAAAGTTGGTGATTGCCCAGCTCTTAGGTGTTGTTTCTCCTAACCATTGAATGTGCAGGCTTGCTGGAGCATTCGTCATGATTTCCAGAGGTCGCGCAAATGGGAACGCGCAGTTAGGCTGAAAATCTCGTGTGATCGGGTGATCCTTGGAAAAGCTAGCCAGGATAGCAACTGATGAGTCCACTCCAAACATGCGAGAGATAGGGTCGACTACAAAAGCGACCTGGGGTTTGACATACCATTGCTCGAGAATTCGAACTAGCTCAGGTGAGTGCTCAGATCCTTTAAGATTAATATCAATCGCAATGATCGCCTTGCCACCTTTTTCTAAGTACTCTTGAATGGCTTTGGTCTCTGCCTCAAAAAAAGATTTGGAAGGCCCAAGAATAGCTAATGCATCACAGGTGGATGGGATTTTGCCTTCTTGCACAAGGTTGAGCTCAGTTACCTCATAGGATTGATCTGATAGAGCCTTCTTTACAGAAGAATAGCCCTCAGCATCGTTGCTCGCAAAAGCCTTTTCTCCATGACCCATGATGGAGCAAAGAGTGGGGCTTTTTTCCTTAAGGATTTTAATCAAGCTATTTGTGAGTTTTTCCTCTGTGGGGTCTTCAACCTTAGCTTCATGAGCACCGTTGACCATGACTAGGGTGCCATACTTTTTAATGCCAGCTTGCTTGGCTCGCGTGGGTTCGCGATCCGGATCTACATACTCGACTTCAAACTTAGGGCTTAAGCTCTTATAGTTCTCAAGTAATGGCCTAAACTGTTCCTTCTGTTGGACCTTTGCATAAAAGACAGTCTTGATGGGAGACTTTAAACCCTTGACGACCTTAATCGTCTGATCAGAAAGGGTGTGGATCTTATTATGGGTGAGGTCAAGTTTTTGTGGGTAGCGATATCCAATGAAGTTGATTACGCCCACAATGCCAAAAACCAAAAGTACAGTGATGGCTGAGTTTAAGCCATAAGCTGCGGTTTTACCCGTTAAGGATTTGCGGTTGAGGTAAAATAATCCTCCAAGATTTCCTAAGAGGATGACGGATACTATAATCGTTAACCATTGATGCTCTGGATACATCGTTACAGCGACCAGTAGTCCAAAGAGAAATAGAGCGGATGTAATCCAAAGGATCATGGATAAGTTCTGAGTTCTACCTAAAGATTTATTATTTTGAGTCATGGATGTTTACCTCCAACGAAAGGAGTCAAGAACACGATGCGTCATGAATAGACCGAAGCCAATGAATGAAAGAAAATAACAAACATCGCTTGTGTTGATGAGTCCTTGTCCAAAATTATTGTAATGACTAATGAGCGAGAGATAAGTCAAAACATCTCCCCATACGCTCCCTGCTGCCTGGCTTGCCCAGCTCACTAGCCAGAAAAACAAACCTGCAGCAAACGTTAAAGCTCCTGCTACGATTTGGTTTTCAGTGAGTGAGGAGAAGAAAATACCTAGAGACAAATAGCAGCATGCGAGCAAAAGAGTTCCAATGTAGCTCGTGACAATCGGCCCAAGCTCGGGATTGCCGGTTATGAAAAGAACGACAGGATACACAATGGTGAGGCCTAACATGACAGAGACCAAGAAAAAAGAGGAAAGGAATTTTCCTAAAATCATATCAATCAGACTCACGGGTGAAGTCATGAGGAGTTCAATCGTATGTAGTTTTTTTTCTTCTGCAAACAGTCGCATCGTGATGAATGGAACTAGGAGAAGAAAGATCACGTTCATGTTGCCATAGAGTGGTCGAATGATGCCATCCGTGATACTCACCCCCTTGCCCATATTGAACTGCTGATATTGCATGTTTTGGGCATTGAAGTGAGAGAGGTTGAAGAAGAACATCCAACCCATAATGACCATAAATCCCGCAATGACGATGTAGGCAATGGGGGATGTAAAGTACGCTCTAAAATCCTTTCGTGCGATGGTCCAAATATTTCTAATACTCATGCCGTAGCTCCTGTGGTTTCAGAAGGGTTTTCAACCGTAGTCAACTGGAGGAAGATTTCCTCAAGGCTTACTTTCTCTGCGCTAAACTCAAGAACGCCCATCTGGTGTTTGACTGCAGTTTCAATGACCTGATCACGAACTTCCTGAGCGTGTGGACTGATTTCAACGACAAGCTTAGGCCCAGCTGCTGTTACACTGTGGATTCCTTGGATTTTACGCAAAGCCTCAACTCCAGTTTGGACTGGATTTTTGACCATCAATGAGTAGATGTGTCCTTTTCTGATTCGTGCAGTCAGCTCCTGGAGCGAGTCCTCAGCTACAATTCTACCCTTATTAATGACGATGATTCGCTGGCACGTTGCAGTCACCTCGGGTAAAATATGGGAGCTTAAAATCACCGTATGATCTCCAGCAAGACCCTTGATGAGTTCTCTAATTTCAATGATCTGCTTGGGGTCGAGACCCACCGTAGGTTCATCTAAAATCAGCACCTGAGGATTATGGATGAGTGCTTGAGCAAGCCCCACTCTCTGGCGGTATCCTTTCGATAGATTACCAATGAGTCGTTTTCTCACCTGAGTGAGGGCAGTTTTTTCCAAAACTTGAGTGATGGCAGATTGTAGATTTTTTTTAGGAATCTGATGAAGTCTTCCTGAAAAATCTAAGTAATCTTGCACGGTCATGTCCGGGTAGACAGGCGGGTTTTCAGGGAGAAAACCTACATTCTTTTTCACTTCAATCGGGTTTTCAAATACATCAAATCCGGCCACTGAAACCTTGCCTTCAGTTGCGGGCATGAATCCAGTGAGGATCTTCATCGTCGTACTTTTTCCAGCACCATTAGGTCCTAAGAAGCCTACGATTTCACCTTTTTTTACTTCGAAATTCAGATCACTCACGGCCGCATGTGGACCGTAGAGCTTGGTGAGATGGGAAACTTGAATCATAGAATTGCCTCATACTTGTTTAAGTTTGCTCATCACTATGTCAGATAGTTGTTAGCTGGTTTATTCCATTTTTTACAGTATTTTATTTCAACTGTGACGTCCTCCTTTGCCTAAAGGCTGGCTTTTGACCACCTGCTCATTGAGTAAAGGATTCCCTTAAGCAATTTTCATTGCTCTTAGCGATTCACGTCCGAATCGGAGAATATTCCTCGCTGCGCTGATGTCACAATCGTGTGGAGCGTGACGGGCGCTGCAGGTCCACTCTCTTACTCCAGGGTCACTGAGTCCACTCGGACCGGTCTTTGGGTGACAAGTCGAGCAAGTGACGGCGGAGAAACTCTCAGACACCTCAATACAATCCTCTAAACGCCTGATGGCTTTATACTTCAGAAGATCACGGACGACTCCGCTTGAGGGGTCTGTTAAACTTGTTTTAATCTTCGTTTGTAAAGGCTGCTCACTTTCGTGGCTAATCAATAGGGGGTGGTACTTCTTGAACCCATGGCCTTGCGTAGATTGTGAGAATGAATCACAGAGGACTCTGCCTTGAAAAGGTCTGGATAGCCAAAGCCTAAAACGATGCCCAAGAGTGGTGACTTGCTCATCATCTTGGATCTGAAGGGAGTTTGCGTTGAACTGGAACCATCCTAGAGCATGCTGGGAGGTATGAGACTCTCTCCAATGGAGGATTTGTTTTTTGAGTCGATTGTGATTGAAGGTGAGTTTGCCACAAATCTTTTTAAGGGTTGAACTATCCATCCCAATTGTAGTGGTGATTACATTTAGATTGATTAGCTTCTTGTCAGCTATCTGCTGTTTGAGGTTCTCAGCTGCCATTGCAATCAATCTCGCATTGGTCTATGAATGAGTCAATGAAAAACGTGAAGAGCCCAAGGAATAGCCCAGAGGCTATTAAAAAGCGCAAAACTCCAGGAATTAGGCATGGAAGGCATTGTGTATTTCTCATGCATGTACATTTGGTGTTTGTAGCAAAATATCGAAAAAAGCTCTTCACAAAAGAAGTTTTGGAGTTCATGGAATCAGTTTTTCGAGAGGTTTGCAAAGATTTTGAATCTGAGCTGAAAGAGTTCAACGGAGAGGGCGATTACGTTCATCTCCTCATTCATTACCCTCCAAAAGTATCTGTATCTAAGCTCGTGAATAGCCTCAAAGGTGTTTCATCTCGGCATGTTCGAGCCAGGCAGTTTCCAATCCTTCATCAAACTATTGGAATGGATTCTCTTTGGAGTGGGAGCTACTTTGCAGGCTCATGTGGGGGGGGCTCCTTGGATGCGATTCAACAGTACACAAAAGATCAGCAGACGCCGCAGATAGGTGCATAGGCCTGAGGTCATCGTTTTGTGCGTCTTACATTGAACTAATAGCGGGCGAATTCTCCAAGTCTTGAGTGTGGTATTTGCTGAGAGAGGTTTTCCCTGATTAGAGTGACAAACGAGGAGACTGACCTTGATTGGAGTTGAGTTCACGGCAAGAGTATGACTTTTCCTAAACTTTCTCGGCCTTGGAGGTGGCTATGGGCTTGGTCTACTTGGGTGAGTGGAAAGGTTTTTCCTACAATCACACGGTATTTTCCTTCTTCAAATTTCTTGAGGACCTCATCAAATGCTGTGAATATGGGATTATACCTCTCAATGGAGGGTTCATCAAAGAGCTGGAGCATATTCAAGCCATAAACTCCTTTATTATCCATCATCAGCTTGTAAGTCGTAAAAAACGTAGAGTTGAGAAAAAAAGATAAGATGCGGCCAAACGATCGTTTTGGGCCCCCCACCAAGCTTGATGCTCCAAAGTGGATCAAGCGCCCGCCTGAAGATAATCTGCGATAACTCCTTTTCAAGCTCTCGCCACCTGCTGCATCCAAGATGATCTGAAAATCTTTTTGAGGAGCACTTTCCTCAAACTCCCATTCCTCTTGAGTGATGACCTCTTGAGCGCCTAAAGAACGGACGAGTTCTTTTTTTGAGCTCGAGCCTACAACACCCACGACATGCGCTCCTTCCTGAGCTGCAATTTGAACAGCGGCCGTACCGACTCCTCCTGCTGCAGAGGGAATAAGAACTCGATCTCCTTTTCTAACTCTCCCCATCTCATGAAGGGCAATCCATGCGGTGAGAAAGTTTACTGGAATTCCAGCAGCTTGTTCATAAGACAGATGGGCAGGGATACGTCGTACGTGATACTCCGGGGCAACGATTTCGCTGGCGTATCCACCAAAGCGAGTGCCAGCAAGTACTCGGTCTCCGGGTACTAAAGTTTTTACTCCGGCACCAATTTCAACGACTTGTCCTGCAACCTCATATCCGGGGACAAACGGGAGTGGAGGTGCTTCAGGGTATAGTCCCATTCTCATCATCAGGTCTGCGAAGTTTACGCCAATTGCTTTGACCTCAATTCTCACGCCTTGAAGAGTGAGAGTTGAGCGGGGTTGATCAACCATCTTGAGGACTTTTGTGTCACCAAAGCGTGGAATTTGAACTGTTTTGATCATGACTTGAAGTCCTCCGAGGAAGGGTTCTCACTGAGTGAGTGAGTCAATGAGAGTTGAGCTTGAATCTTGGTTATTACTATTGCCACAGCCTCTGAAAGTGTACAAGTCAGTGCTACTCCTGCTGCGTATTCATGCCCGCCACCTCCAAGCTGCATGGCCAGCGTATTGACCACAACTCTTCCCTTAGACTTGATTGAAACACGAATTTGTCCATGATCCTCTTCTCTAAAAAAACAGATGATCTCAGCATCTCGAATGAGGAGGAGAAGGTTTAAGAAAGAGAGAGTGTCATCGGCTTGGGCTTGGTAGCGTTGACGAGTGGGGCGATCAAGTTTCATCCAGGCAATTCGACCATCTGAGGACTCCTCAATGTTTTGGAGAAGGTGACCTAAGAGTTTCAAGTGCGAGGTTTCCTTGGAAGAATAAATGGCTTGATAAACTTCTTCAGGCTTCACTCCATGTTCAATGGTTAATGAGGCAATACGATGAGCTTGAGGAGTGGTTTGAGCTGTTCTGAAACTATTGGTGTCTGTCATGATGGAGACGTAAAGGCCTAGAGCAATTTCAGGAGTGAGATGGAAGTGCGTTGAGGATTCAAATACTTCATAGAGGAGCTCGCCAATACTACTGAGTTGGGGATTAGAGATCATTCCTGCATGTTGAGGGATAGTGATCGGAGTATTCGGAGTGAGGTCTGTGTGGTGATCGAGAAAGACCATTTTTTTAACCTGAGAAGGAAGCTGGGTCCAGAGTGGACCCAAGCGACGTGGATCATTCGTGTCGAGGATAATCCAAAGATCCCAGGTCATTTCGCTGGGTGAAGAGTGATGGATGAAGGATCGGTGGGGATCCAAGAATTGATATCGTTCGGGAATGTCATCAGGATTACAGATCTTCACTTCCTTTCCTGCTTGTTTGAGAAAATGATAAAGGGCTGTTTGAGCGCCTAAACCATCGCCGTCAGGAAGTTGATGGGTCGATAGGAGAATCGTGCGTGCATTTTGGATGAGCTCTTTAAATTCTCTCAAGCTCAGAGGTGGGATGCTTAGATTTTTTTCATGATTTGCTCTCAAGCTACACCATTCCTTTTCCGAAAAATAAGGCAAAGGAGTCAATCATGCGCCAATCCAGGGTGTCAAAAAATACAACACAGATCGATCCTCTTTTTGTTATTTTTGAGCAACACATTTGTAATTTCTCTGATCCTGAGCTCAATCGCAAGGAGTTTATTCATAATGTCATTCAAGATTACCTTCGATTTTTAAGTAAACTCAAGATCGTCGTTCCCCAATCCTTAGCTGAGCCGATGATTGAAGAGTTACAGAGTCAGGTGAATGTGATGTTGATCAAGAAAATCTATGGGTATCTCTCGATACAGGAATATCAGAAGAATCTGCCAAAAACCCAACGTGAAAAGGTGAGATCTAAGTACAAGCGTCTAGTTACTCAGAGAGGATAAGTTTCATGGAATGCACTCAGTCTATGGGGTATTTCCTTGTAGGCGTGATTGAACGAGGGGTGATCCTCAGTGCAATGGTTGCGATTTTTTGGGTGTGTAGTGTTGGAG
>Ga0255098_1000428_pt1 | contig 11788 bp, 6 predicted proteins | sample Colum_Atlam_RepC_2_FD_188440 | JGI IMG/M metagenome (GOLD analysis project Ga0255098, IMG submission 188440) | Freshwater microbial communities from Columbia River, Oregon, United States - Colum_Atlam_RepC_8d | ecosystem: Environmental > Aquatic > Freshwater > River | place: USA: Oregon... | reverse complement strand
GTAAGAGTGGGACGTGGGATATTGGGCGTGCACTGCAGAAATTGGTGGCGATAGTGGGGATATTGGCAGCGGAGAAGGAATAGTTAAAAAATTGATGGTAATTTAATAGATTTTTTTAAGAATGATTATCAAACTGCTTCTGTCGAACAAATGTCCGCATCCTTACGTGAACCTACACATGAAGAAATTTTGGCAGCAATGGACCCCAACATAGTTGCATACATTGATCGTGCACTGCCAGAGTTTGCTCGAGAATACGGGCGAACAAGGATGCGTCTTATGCCACAAGCTGTGAAGGATGAGAAAAAAATCAGAGCCCAGGGAAGAATTATTGATGAAGATCGAAAGAAGCTTTCTTATCTAGAATCACATGGTTTGACACACTTTATGGTTTTTTATTCAAGAGTTGATAAGTCAGGTCCTCGAGAAGAAGTTTACAAAAACCTGCATAAATCTTTTTTGCGTTCAAAAACATCCTGGAAAAAACACCCAAAAGATCCTTTACGTGAATATCAGCCCTTGCAGCAGATCCGTGAAGGATTTGTTACCATGTTCAAAAGTGAAAGTGAAGGTGAAGCAATTGTTGCTTCACTTAACCAGATGCTAGACGAGATCTACGCTTTATGCGTCACAGAGTTGGAAAGCAAGATCAGGGCTGAAGAAGAGAAGCTCTCGCAAATGATGTAAGAGAGATTTGATACTTCCAAATCGCCTTAAAAATTTATAAAAAAATTTGATTTAAAAAAAAGCGTATTTAAACTAAGATATACAACGATACAATATGCCACCGAAAAAAAGTCCCGCAAATAGCCCTGTAAAGAGCCCTGTTAAGGCGCAAACTCAGGAAGACAATCATATTTGTCAAACTTATATTAGAATGGATCAAAGAGAGCATGTCCTGAATTTACCGGACACTTATATGGGCTCCATTGAGAAAAGCGAGACTGAACTATGGATTTATGATAAAAATGAGAATAAAATTGTCAAAAAAACGACAAGCATTGTTCCAGGATTTTACAAGATTTTTGATGAAATTCTAGTGAACGCATATGACCAATATGTGAGAACTGGGACAGTCAAAGAGATTCGCGTGGAAATTACCCCAGAATTTATCAGTGTGATGAATGACGGTGACGGCATTGATGTCGAAATCCATCCAGAGCACGATGTATATATTCCGGAATTATTGTTTGGCAACCTACTAACGAGTGCAAATTATCACCAGACCAATAAAATCACTGGTGGCAAGAATGGTTTGGGTTCCAAAGTGACGAATATTTTTAGCCGTCGATTCATTGTGGAAACAGTGGATGGGAAGCGCAAGAGATATTTTCGCCAGGAATTCTCCAATAATATGTTGGAAAAAACCGTGCCCGTTGTGGAGAAATACACGAAAAAATCATTTACGAAGATTACATTTTACCCTGATTATCCGCGTTTTCACATGGATGGTTTGGATGATGACATTGAAGGGCTCCTGATCAAGCGTGTGTATGATATGGCGGCGATTACTGACAAAAGTGTGAGCGTATATTTGAATGACCAAAAAATTGAGTTGAAGGATTTTGAGAGCTATGTTGATTTATACATTGGCGCAAAATCGGAGACCAAACGGGTTCATGAAGAAATGGGCGAACGCTGGGAAGTAATTGTTTGCGACAGCCATGACGACAAAATGGAGCAAGTCTCTTTTGTCAATGGGATATACACCTGGAAAGGTGGCAAACATATTGAAGCCCTGGCGACTACTATTAGCACCAAATTGGCGAAATATGTTGAGGGAAGAGGAAAGAAGAAGATTCAATTGAAGCCGAGCGTTATTCGCGATAATATGCGGATATTCGCCAAGACGACAATTGAGGACCCTTCTTTTGATTCCCAGACGAAGGAGTATCTTACGACTCCACCCGCAAAATTTGGCAGCAAATTCACGGTGTCCGACAAGTTTATTGAGAAAATCGCCAAATTGGACATTGTCGAAAAGGCGATCCGACTTAGTGAATTCAAGGACTCCAAAATTTTGACGAAAACCGATGGGAAAAAGACGAATCATATTCGTGGAATTCCGAAATTGGATGACGCAAATTGGGCGGGAACACCGCAATCCTCGCAATGCACCCTTATATTGACAGAGGGAGATTCAGCCAAGGCTTTCGCCATAGCTGGATTGAGCGTCATTGGGCGCGATCGTTATGGTGTATTCCCTCTTCGAGGAAAGCTATTAAACGTCCGTGAAGCCGCTGACGAAAAAGTAAGCAAGAATGAAGAGATAAAGAATCTCAAGATTATTCTGGGTTTGCAACAGGGCAAAGAATATGAGACCACTGGAGATTTGCGCTATGGAAGTATTATGATATTGACGGATGCGGATGTTGATGGTTCCCATATCAAAGGCTTATTGATCAACCTATTCCACAATTTCTGGCCTAGTCTGCTGAAACAGGATGGTTTTATCAAATCAATGATGACGCCGATTGTGAAGGCTAGGAAGAGGGATGATATCCGCGTGTTTTACACACTGACGGAATATGAAGCGTGGAAGGCGTCCCCTGATTCCGCGGGATACGAAATAAAGTATTACAAGGGATTGGGTACTTCTACCTCCACTGAAGCCAAAGAATATTTCAAGGATTTGGACAAAAGTGAGATCCGCTATTTGTGGAATGAGGACAACGCCGTGGATATTTCGGTGAATTTGGCTTTCAACAAGAGCAAAGCTGATGACCGTAAAGAATGGCTCGGAAATTATGACCGGGACTGCATCATTGAGCAAACACAGAAGGACATTCCCATTGAGGACTTTATTAATAAGGATCTGATCCATTTTAGTAAATATGACTGTGAGAGGAGTGTTCCTTGCATTGTGGATGGCTACAAACCGTCCCAAAGGAAGGTGCTTTATGGCACCCTCTTGAGGAACTTGAAGAAGTCCATTAAGGTTGCGCAATTTGCTGCCTATGTGGCGGAGAAAAGTGCATACCATCATGGTGAGCATTCCCTGAATGAATGTATTATTGGGATGGCACAAGATTACGTGGGTTCGAATAATATGAATTATTTGGAGCCCGAAGGAAATTTTGGATCCAGACTTGCGGGGGGTGAAGACCATGCAAGCCCAAGGTATATTTTCACGAAAATGACCGAATTTTGTGAAATGATATTTCACCCATCGGACAGCCCATTGTTGAACTATATGGACGACGATGGAGAACAAATTGAGCCCGAATTCTATATGCCCGTTATACCTAATATTTTGGTGAATGGGTGCAAGGGAATCGGCACTGGATTTTCTACTTCGATCCCATCTTACAATCCACTGGATATCATTGCGAACTTACGTCGCAAGATGCGAGATGAGACGATGATTGAGATGGTGCCATGGTTCCGTGGATTTATTGGAAAAATTGAGAAAGTTGGCGACAAGTATGTTTCGAAGGGGCTGTATCGAGTGATTGATACGAGCCGCGTGGAAGTATATGAGCTGCCGATTGGAGTTTGGACCGATAAATACAAGGAACACTTGGAGGATTTGATGAATTCCGACAAGGACGGCAAGAAAAAGAAACAGCAAATATTGCTGAAATACGAGAGTCAATACACGGAGTCAGTTGTGAAATTTATTTTGCACTTTGACAAGACGGAATTGGCGACGATGTTGAATAAAGGAACATTCGAGAAGGATATGAAACTGATTGATTCAGGGAATACCAATACGACGAATATGCATTTGTTCAATGAACATGGACAGATAAAGAAATATGATAGCCCTGCGATGATTATGGAGGAATTCTATGAAATTCGGAAGAAATATTATGTGAAGCGAAAGACGTATTTGGAGAACCGGTTGAATCGAGAATTGGAATTATTTTCGGCTCGGGTGCGGTTTATACTGGCAATTCTGAATGACGAGATCATTTTGAAAGGCAAGGATGAAGAGGCTTTGGAGGCTGAATTGGAAACCTTGGGATATCCAAAATTCACGAAAGGAAAATTGGAGTTTGACCCGAAGTCGGAAAATGAGAATCCGAGCTATGATTATTTGACGAGTATGCCGATTCGTAGTATGACTCAGAAGCGTTTGGAAGAATTGATGAAACAATTGGATGAACGAAAGATATTATTTGAGAATTTGAAGAAGCAGTCGATTTACGACTTGTGGACCGCAGATTTGGACGAATTGGAGCGCGCCTACAAGAAACACTTGGGTGATTACACGAGTGTGAAAGGTGACGCGCCTGGTGTGTCTTCTTCTATGTCGAAGCCGAAGAAGCGAACTGTGAAGTCAGCATAAAGCCTCAGTATGTATATAGCCTGGAATTTCCGGGTGAATTATAATTTTTAGGAGATTCAAGCAATTGGTGGCAGTTTGCCAGTAGTAGATGGTTCTGGAAGATTGAAGATATAGAATGAATCGTTGGATTCATCAAAACGCCAAAGTTTTCCATCGCATTCAGCGGAGAACTCTTGTTTCCCTACATCGTCATCACACAACCACACCTCAAGACGAATCATCATCTCCAGGTATTTGAAAAATTGTTTCTGGTCTTCTTCATTCGATTCAGAAACGATCCGAATATCCATCCACCCATCAAGTGGCTTTTCGCGATACAACTCAAGAGCTATTTTCACGAATTTATATTGATCCAACGCCTGAAAAAAGCTATGGATTGTGGCTGGATTTTGATGATACAAGAGCTCAACTTCATATTGGGTTAAGAACATTCGCATAACTGCAAACATCCGTTTCAGCTGCTGACTTGAGCTTTGTTGAGACTGCTGTTGCAAAAACTGCAAGAATTCTTGAGACAAAAGCGCTTGAAGCAACCATTTCGAAAATCTTGCTGATTTTGAAGTAAGAGGAGTGCAAGGAACACTAGAGGTGCATATTTCCCTGGAAGTGCTTGCCACTTGGGTATGATCATGGGACTCTTGTGGACTTCTCACAGATTCCCTTGGTGTTGCCAATGATTTTACTTCAATTGACGCATTCATCAACGCAATTAAAGTTGGAGTTGCATAATGATTCTCAAATGGTTTTGAGACAACAGGAGGTGGATCATTCAGTGCGGGTGTGTCAGACTTAAATATCACTGGATACTCCTGGTACATTTTTTGTGGCAAACAAAAATCGATTCCAAAAAGTTTTCTGTTAATCTCCTCACGAATGAGAGGATCACGCGATCTTGAACAGCTGAACTCGGGGAGACAATAAAGTCTTGCGGTCGGACCAGGAAAATTGTCTTGGTTCAAATCAGAAATGACGACCTGATAGAAACTATACAATTGAAGCAATGTCCAACTTTGCCCCCATGTCCCACCGATAATGTATGTCCGATTTTCAGACAATTTTTTCAGAATCGCATGAAGGCGATTCTGGTAGGACTTCTTTTCAGCCTCTGTAAGCGTCTCGTACTTAGAGAGATAATCATTCGCCAGGTTGACAAAGGCGTACATGTCATTGTAGAAGTTGCACCGAAAAGTCCTCTTTTTGAATTCAACAAACGCCAGAATCAAGAGAATAATTCTCATTAATATGAGAAGTCTCTCGCAATCAGTCAGCCACTTCGACAGACGATTTCCAAGAAAACATCTCAAAAAAATCATCTTTCCGCGCTTAATCTTATAATATTGTGGGATTTGAACCCATCAATTTTTTTTATGCTTGTCTGCAATTTTTGCTGCCAGCTGGAGCTAACTTTGCCAGTATTTTACGGGCTGCTTCGTCCGCAATGGCTTAAATCAAGAGTTCAATAGCATTCAGCTTTTGAGGCTTGTCTCGCAAATTGTCGACACGAGTCTTAAAAAGGAGGTCTTCAACTGGCTGGTTTTTGCCCTGCTGAACGCCAGCCCATATCGCCATCTTTTGAATCAAGATATTCACAGATGCCAGCACATTGCCGTACTTTCTCGAACCTTCAGGCCAGGCTGATCTTCCAAAATGAAAGAACCCTTCATGCCCGCCAAAAAACCCAGAATCGATGCCATTTTGAGACATCGCCACAGAGACGATCCAGAGTGCAGAAAAACCACGGACCCACTGGAGCATTTTTGCGGGATCACGCATGCAAAATTCGTAAAGAACAATGGTGTTTTTCAACACCATGATCTCCCTGTAAAGGGCATGCTGTTTCTCAGTCAGAGTTTCGAGCTCCGAAATGGTATCCAAAAAACCATCCAAAATTTGGATGGTTCGTGTGAATATATGTGTCATTTTCAACTCCAGTCTAGTCAACCGGTTGTCAACATTCACTGGAATGTCACAAAAATCGGCATATTCTTTGAGCTCGCTGAGTTGTTTCTCACTTGGGCTCAAATCTGCAACAGATTTTGTGACTATAGGTATTGACTGTTTATTCCCCATTTCGAGAAAGGTCGACTATATTCCCTAAAATATGAAAAATAAACCCATCAATTTTTTTATAATATTATACAAAAATTGCATAATTTATTTCAAGTAGAACCCAAAACCTAAATTGGATCCACTATTTTTTCAAATGTTTTGGTCGTGGTAATATGCTTGAATCTTTCCAGAATTCTTTATCCAGTGCGGTCAAATTATCCATGTAAGTTTTCTCAGAAAAGTAGTTTTGAGTCGTTAGAATATTCTTCTGGGAAATTCCACCGGTATTTACAACAACATTGCTGCATTTCACACATTTTGGTGTATTTGTTTCTTGATTACTCGATTTATCAACAGTATTCGCCGGATCACTTGAGTTTTTAGAATTCTTCTGTGGATACTGGTCAACCAGCACATATTTTCTAGGCGTCTCATATTGATAAACTTTCTGCCAAAATGTGACCGGTTTATAATTTCCAATCTGAACATATTTATAAGCCTTTGGAATCTGGGGTTTATACTTCAAAATTATACGGATTGCATTTTCAAAATAGGAGTCTTGCCATGTCGTTGGATCATTTTTGTCCGGCTGAACATTATTTAAATACTTTATTGTCGGCGGCAAATAGCCCATATCAGAGTAAGTCACAGAAAAATCATGTGGGATCAAGACAACTGGGTTCGTTTCTTTTTGAAAATAAGAAATACTATTTTGAGTGCCCGCGTATAAAAAACTTCCGATTGTATCATTGGCAAATGAAAAAGGTGGAATTGCATATTTTCCAAATGTTTCATTACTGTAATGAATTCCAGCTTCATCGGGAGTTTTCACAGGAGGAAAAAGAGCTGTTAAAACACCACCACTTAAACGTCCATCAATATTCCCAATAATAAACGCCTTCGTATTATCCCCCAGTTCTCCATCTCCCTTATCTCCATTAAATTGATTCGGGAAAATATCACCGGCACTTCCAGCATTCAAATCAGTCATAATTATAACATTTGCTCTTCTTTGTGGTGTTCCTCGTAAAACAGAATTTGGAATTACCTTCTCCATTTCTGCTGGATCTATAAAAGGATAATTTGTTTTATACATTACAGGATTACATGGATTCCTATTTGGATCAACAGATTGGTTAAAATAATTACGCTTTCCACCCACAGAGCAAGCGACTGTATAACATAAAGTCACACTTCCACCTCCATTTCCGCGGTTATCAAAAATAACATCTTGAATTTGATATGTAGTAATTAGATAATTCATAATTGTTCCAATCAATAGATAGACATAATAATTCTGATTTCCAGGAATACCAAAAAATATACGTCCAAACTGGTCACTAAATGCGTAATCGGGAAAATAAATATACCCAACTCTATTTCCATTTGTTCTTGATTCATTAACATAACCAAAAATGACCTGTGAATTCAGAGAATTATAACCTGGTGGAATGGCTCCAATATCTCCAACTATAAAAACAAATTCTCCATCAAGGGTTTCTTTATAATAAATTGTTTTTACGGATCCTTCAAGTAAATAATTACTTATAACAATATTGTAATTTAAAGTGTAATCTAATTGAAATGGATTATTAATATCAAATGATTGATATGAAATATTATACACATCTGGATTTATATACATACTACCATTACATTGGACAAAATGACGACTTCTATAGCGAATATTTACAACATAGGATGGGTTTGTATCCAATAAATCCTGAATTTCTTTGTATGTTTCTGGAACTATTGGAGGTTTATTAACATCTTTAACAAGTGCAATATAAAAACCACGAGTATGAGTTGAAAAACCTGTACTAAAAATTAGTTCTTCCAATGCAACTATCATATCACGATATGAACTTTTTTCATTAATGCTTTTATGATATGACCTAATCTCGCCGGAACCATGTTTGTTGGGGTTGTATTCTGGTAAGTTTCTTGAATCAAAAGGAATAACGATATAACGTCTATTAGAACAAGTGAATGCACGATCAGAAGGATATGTTACTGAATTGGAATAAGTATATGGATCTATGTCCCATTCGCCATTTATAACCGCCCACTCTCCCTTATAACCACTAATAGTAACCTTATTCGAACTAGTTATTTTAGTGTATTTACAAATAAATAAAACGGTTCCATAATAAGAAATAGTGGGAGCAGTCTGTGACATATCGCCAAGTATAATAACTGGTTTATAAGAAATTGGAATATTAGTAGACTTATATATCCATTGGATACAAGCTTTTCTAAGAACTCCTTTTGAACCATCTAAAAATATTTTGGCGATTTCATTGAACCTTTTAACTGTGAAATAATTTGTTCCAGAATGAGGGACTAAATTGTAGCTACATTTGAAATGAGAAATCCAATAATTCAGAAGTAATTTTGGATTATTCCAATTAATCGAATTTGGAAAATCTCTACTTTGAACTAAAGTTTTTGGGATTTCACTTATTCGCTTAAAATAAACTGCAGAAACATATGGTTTCTCTTTAAAAGGGAATCCAAAACCTCCATTATAAGTTGTAAATTGTAGTCTATTTTTATTTCCTTTCACAAAAGAACATATCCAATAACCAGAACCAATATATAATTCATCTCCAATTATTTCATAAGGATCTTGAAAATATGGATCTATGCCAAGATAAGTTAGCTGTGTATCATAGTAACTATTTACTCGTGTATAATTAACTGGACCTAGATAAAACCTAATATTTTCTTTATCAATAATCATAAATGTTGTTTCAAAATAAATACTTGATCTTGTTTCAATAAACCAATATCCATAAAAATCAGATACTTTAAGCATATGTATTATAATATAAAAAAATGTAACTAAAGAATAATAATGAACGCAGAAGATTTATTATATACAAACCAATTTGTAAATACAGCCCCACTTACACAACAGCAATTAAATGAAAATGCAAATAATTTTATTCCATATCGAACTATTAAAAATCAAACTGTAGATAATGTCCGCGATAATCTAGAAAGAACATATCAAAAAGACAATCCACTAACACAACAACATTTACGGAGTTACGGATGGAATAAAGGTAACTATGGAAATGAAAGACCGGTTCTTTCTGATTTTGCGCGAGACATTGGAGAATCGAGCTATTATAGATATAAGACTTCATATATCAACATTGATAGTCGAATGAGAGATGTTAGCTTGTATCCATATCCAAATAATTATAAGATGTTTTTAGGAAGAAAATATCAGAATATTGAATGCATAAAATTAGTAGACTATTTTTTTCCTGAGTATACTTATCCAATTAATGATTTAAATAATGAGATTGTTTTTTTTACTGTGCCATGGGATATGATTGCAAATAAAGGAGTAAATAATTCAATTGATTGGACATTAATTATTACAAATGAGATGATCCTTTCTTTTTTAACAGATTTTAAGTTATTAGCTGGTTCTCTAACAGATTGCGAAAAAGTCCAGGCAAAAGTAAGAAATAATTTATATAAAAATATATTTTCATTAAAAATACCAGAGGGAAATTATACAACAACTGAGTTGGAAAAAGAAATAGAAAATCAATGGAATTACTTGCAATTTTTTAATAGTCATACATTTATTAGAGATCCATATATTTTCGCAGATGGGGACACTACTACAAAAAGTCTTTATAATCGACCGCAATTGGTAGATGTTCATATTGATCCAGATACTTCTTATGTAAATATATTATTACGCTATGAAAAATTAAAAGTAGAATATATAAAGAGTTATTATGGGAAAAATTATTTTGATGTAATGATAAAGACTGATGACCCACTTGTGAGTAGTCAAGAATATTTAGATTTGGCGAATAATGAAATATACCCAGTTCATTTAACTGGTTTACCAGATTTAGGTGGTGTTAGAGAATATAACATCAATATTGGATATGTTCCATATATACAAGTATGTCTATATAATTCTTATAATAATCTTCCGGATTGTCAAGCAAATAGTCCACTGACTTATAATTTTAATTATTATGAAATTGTTAAAGACCCAGATACTGGAAATCCTATCCCAAATTTACTACGTTTTTATTTATTCAACCATTATTATGAAAATAGACGGTTTAATATATATGCACCGGTAATTTTATCAAATTCAGAAAAAATAAAATATGATGATCCATGTAAATTATTGTGTGATGCTAGAATAGGTAGAGAAGCCCCTTATGCATTAATTACTGGGAATGAAAATCCAATTAATCAGTTATTACTACAATATAATAATAATATTTATAATTTGTTTCCTGTTATTTGTAATAATTACAATTGCACTGTTGTGGCTCCAGCTTGTCCAGAAGTCTCTGATAATTGTCTAGTAGATCCTCCTGATCCATTTTGTAAATGTTGTAGGTGTCAAATTAATAATACAAAACCATTCTGTAGAATTGTTGATGATATATTTACAGCTAAATTTAATAATTTAATAAATAACATTGACTGTTCATCAAGACTATTAGTAAATATTCTAGGTTTTTTCAATACATTAAATAATCAAAGCACAATTGGGCAGGCTATAGTATTTGCGCGAGGGTATCAATCAAATGCATATTATTTATTAAATTCATTCATTAAATCAATTACTACTTTAAGCATTGCATTTGAAGAGGCTACCAAATTTCTAGATTGCAAAAAAAGTCTAGATCCTCCACAACAGAACGAATTTACAATATCATATCCAGGTAGCAATACCATAAATTTTAGACTTCCTATTTGTAAAAATAATAATGGAACTTATAGTTTTTATTTTGAAAATTACATGTTTCTAAAAATTTTTAATAATGGGACATTAGCTAATTCAGCTGGGACAGAAATTCAACAAATAAAACCGACACAATATTTTGCAAATGGAACAAATGAACAATATATTTATACAGGAGATAGTGTAAAAGGATTTGATTTAGAAATATGTTCAAATAATTTTTCTTTATCCGATTTTTGTCAAGAACCTGTAAAAGATGTTAATAATTGTGATCCACAGAATTCAACAAGTGCTAGCACTTTCCAGAAATTATCGAAAGATGTGGAAAATATTTTTGCAAAAATAAAGTTATCTACGATACCAGGAGCTTGTGCTGTTGATAATGTAATGAAGAATGAAGTGATCTTTTATGATGGTTCATTGACAAATATGGACGAAATAGTTATTCAATTGATTGATTATGAGGGGAAAATTCTTGAATTAAAACGAGATCATAATTTCACATTGATGATAGTTGAAAAGATAGAAATTCTAAAAGAAACAAACTTGAATACTAGGACTGGATTTATTAATACAATGGGATCAATTCCAGTGAACCGCAACTACGGGGGGGGAACCTAGGTTCCCCCCCTTACCCCCCCCCAGTTCCGGGGGTGACCTACCGGAACCCAAAATTGCAGAATTAGGCAAAAAATACTGATAAAATACTTATG
>Ga0255098_1000425_pt1 | contig 11900 bp, 12 predicted proteins | sample Colum_Atlam_RepC_2_FD_188440 | JGI IMG/M metagenome (GOLD analysis project Ga0255098, IMG submission 188440) | Freshwater microbial communities from Columbia River, Oregon, United States - Colum_Atlam_RepC_8d | ecosystem: Environmental > Aquatic > Freshwater > River | place: USA: Oregon... | reverse complement strand
AATTTTATATTAAATAGGTTTGATTTAGAATGAATAATATTTTTAATATAATTCAAAATACTCCTATAAATCCATTAACATATAATACTAGTAATATATCATTAAATCAAATGAGTAAGCTAGATAGAAGATATCCTGTATTATTAGTGGATACTAGTTTCTGGTTATATTATCGTTTTTTTGCGTTGCGTAATTGGTATAAGAGAGCGTATCCCGATATTACGAGTCAGCCAAATTTTAATCTAGAACACGATTGGTTAAAAGACGAAATATTTATTACTAAATACAAAAAATTATTTATTGATAATATTAAAACTATTTGTAAAAAATATAAAACTGTTTTAACCAACGTTGTATTTTGTATAGATTGTTCTCATAAAGATATCTGGCGACTAGAAGAAAATAAAGATTACAAAGGTACTAGATTAGATTCCCATCTGAAAAATGAATTTAATGCTTATAACTTATTTACCCATATTAAAAAGCATTATTTACCAGAATTACAAGTATTATATGGCGTGAAAATATTTTACAATAATAGATGTGAAGCTGACGACATCATTGGACATTTTTCCCCATATTTAGTAAATAATAACTTTAGTACAGTTTATATTCTAGCAAACGATAATGATTATTTACAAATATGCTCAGAAAAAATTATTATGATTAATGGTAATAATAGGAAACCAATTGGTAATGGTAAAATAACTGTATCTAGAAAGAGAAGAGATTTAAATAATACATTAACAACAGTTAATCTTGCATCTATTGAAGATAATAATGATTATAATGAAATTTCAACTATTGTCGCAGATGAATGTGCAGATGAATGTGCAGATGAATGTGCAGAAGATGATGACATAAATTATGGAATAAAATATTTAATTAAGAAGATATTATTAGGTGATAGTAGTGATAATATTAAGTGCTGTAGTATTGATAATGGTTATTTAGATACTGGTGTTCCAACAAATCAATATAGAAATGTTTATAAAACTCTAGCAACGGCAATAGTAAATAATTCTAATAAATATGAATTATTAAAGGGTATTCTAGATAAAATTCGTAATGGTATTATTAAAACATCAGATGATAGTCAAATTGGTTTTGTTAAGAATTTTTATAACAATGCTAGACTAATGGATTTTCAAATGCTACCATCTAATCTAAAAAATGAATTAACAAATAAGTTCAATAATTTTATTTAGTACTAATTTTATTTAGTACTAATTTTATTTAGTACTAATTTTATTTAGTTTTTATTACATAGCGTATAATTTTTAATAGTTTTATCAATATAGTATATAGTTAATTAGATTTATATAGACTAATAGACTAGTAAATAGTTATAATTAAAATTTATAATGTTAGATACTGAAAAAATTCGAAAGGAAGTTAGTGAATTAGCCAATGATACACGTATATGGCATTCTAAGCGTGAATTTGGAGATTTAAATAATGATGAATTTACTGAAGTCATGAAAGGTAAATATGAGTATTTATATTCAAATTCATCAACTTTATTTGAACGTTCTATGAAAGGTGATCTAAATATGCAACAACTAAATTTTATGTTAGATATGATTGAAAAAGTAAATGCAGGTGCAGATTATCAAACTACAAGTACAGTAGTAGGACAGCGACTAGTTGATGTATATGTCAAACCATTAATTGATGATAAGGAAAAGAAACAATAAAATTGTAAATAATTATTTTATTTTATTTAATTTTATTTTATTTTATTTAATTTTATTTTTTTTTAATAAATTATTTAAAAAATAGTTTTCTAGATAAACAAACAAATAAATAAATATAATTAAAAAAATAATTTAATATGGTAGATATAGTAGATAAGGTAGATATGGCAAATATAGATATGGCAAACGTAAAAAAGATATTAGATTTGTATGAAAAATATGGTAATAATGATTATATTGGCGAACATATAACACAAATTGAGCACGCATTACAATGTGCAGAGTGTGCAGAAACAGATCCCCGGATGGCAATATATGATGATTATATTAAAAATTGTGTTATTGTAGCGGCATTATTGCACGATATTGGTCATTTAGTTGGTATGGAAAAAGGAGAAATGGAAATGAAAATGAAAGATGAAAATAGTATAAATGATGAAAATGGTGTAAATGGTATGGGTATTAGTTTGGGAATAGTAGGACACGAAGGAATAGGAAGTGAATTCCTAAAAGAATGTGGAATGCCATATTTAATATGTGAATTAGTAGGTTCCCACGTGCAAGCAAAACGTTATTTGTGTACTACCAGTAGATATTATTATGATAAATTGAGTGATGCCAGTCAGGAAACTATGAAGATACAAGGGGGGTTAATGTCGCCGGATGAATTGCGTGATTTTAAAAAATCAATACTCCCAGAATTAAAAATATATCTAAGAGAATATGACGATTCAGGTAAAAAAATAGATATAATTAATACTACAATACCTAATAGTATTGAAAAATATAAAAAACAAATAGAACTTGCACTAATACACGGTAAAGTATTCTAGATTAAATATTCTACAAATTATTTAATATTTTATAGTTTTATAGTTTTATAGTTTTATAGTTTTACAGTTTTACATTTTATGTTTTATGTTTTATGTTTTTATTTACCAATCTTACTAAAGAATTTTAATCTAGCAGCACGAATTTCTTCCTTTGTTTGTGGAATTAGCTCTTCACCTTCACTTTCTTGAGCAATTGGCTGTGGTGTCCGTGGTGGCGGTTGTAGTGGCGGTTGTAGTGGCGGTTGTGGTAGTCTGCGTTTCAATCGTTCTTTCTCTTGGTCTTGTTTTAAAACTTCTTGAAATTCTCGGTCTTGACGTGCTCTTTCTGCCCTCCAATTATCAGTCTCAATTTGTTTCTGGGCTTGCATCCGGATATCTTCATCTTGTTCATCTTGTTGAGCAATTAATCTGTCCAAACTAAGAGGTTTTGCATACGCATTACCTTTTTTCTTCAATTGTTCCTGGGCTTCCATTTGTCTAATTTGTTCTAGAACATCATCCATATCATCCCCTTGTTCAGCACCCTGAGGTTGCGGATTATCTTCGGCAGCCAATTGTCTTGCCAATTCAGCATCCCGCAAATCACGTTCCTCTTGTTCCTTAATTTGACGCAAAATATCAGATAAATCATCTTCATTTTCTGCATCAATTAGATTGTTTGTTGCTCCAGATTGCATATCAACTTGTGTATTTGCAGTGTACGTTGCAAATGATTCATCAATTGCCATTGCAAGTTCATTATCTTGAATTTGTTGTAATATTTCGGTCATATCATCAACTGGTTCTGGAATTGGTTCTGGTTCTCTGGGAAAAGGTTTATCTTTATTAGGAATTCCAAATCTAGAATTTATAACAGTAGATTCATTGTCTTCTAGATTATTATTTTGTTCTGTTTCAAATTCGGGTTCTGGTTCTGGTTCTCGAACTTTGGGAGGACGACCTCTTCCTCTTTTCGGCGGAACTGGTAATTGATTCGACATTGTAAATAAATCAAAAATATAATTGATTCAAAAAGCGTTGTAATAAGATTTGTAATAATATTGACATTAATAAACAGTTTTTTTCAATTTTTTTAATATTTTATATTTTTAATCTGAATTTATAATTTTTTCAAATTCATTTATTTTATCTATTTATTTTATCTATTTATTTTATCTATTTATTTTATCTATTTATTTTATCTATTTATTTTATTACATATATATAAGTAGATTACTTTAATAATCAAAAATATGGCATTAACAGGTTGGATTTTACCTACTCTTATAGGATTAGTAGCGGCAGTACTTCTCCTAACAATTTTATATAATGATTCTTATATTAGAAGCAAATTTGCAGATTTAGGTGCATTAATTCAATTACAAACATCGCGCCCTGTATATTATGGAGCTGGATGGGTACCAGTAAATATGGACAATCAATTACCCCCTGTACCTGCAACTGGAAATATCACATCATTCAATTCACCACTCTATGTTGATGGAACTGTTAGCCCTGTTTATAATTATTATCCCCAAACACCATTAAATCCTACTGCAGTACCTACTAATAAACAAGTTTCAGTAAAAAATGCTAATACTACACAAGAAAAAAATAACCAAAATTTGGCATTTGCTAATCCCAACACAGCATATGATTCTCATAAAGCATATTATTGGGCATTATCAGGCGGATATCCTTATCCTTATCCGATTTTATATCCACCTAATGATATGAATAATGTACAAGGCGTCGAAGACAGAATATAAAAAAGCAAAATCGAAAAAGCAAAATCGAAAAAGCAAAAACAAAATTAAAAACATAGTAAATACATAAAAAAAATTGTTTTCTCATCAAAAGAGAGTAGTTTTACGATGGGATCCGCTGAAGTTGCACTTAGCCCCGTGAGGACAGTTTTCAGCATTACGACACACCTGTCGCTTATGCACAAAGGGGCAGCGGATTCCATGTTTGCATCCATTGATGGTATTGTAAAAGACGCAAAAGGGCTTTGTCTCTGACGAGTGTTTGGGTGCTTCCTTTGGAAAGGAAGAGATGTTCTCACTGCACTCATTGCAGATAGACCCAAACGACTGCCAGCGACCGCACTTTGCACAAGAACAAGAACCCATTGTAAGGACTTAGATAATAATATTAATAATATTCAAATAAATCATTTTTTGTTAGAAAATTTTTTTTTGCCATTTTATTATTTGTAATGCTAATACAAAACTAATACAAAACTAATACAAAACTAATATAAAACTAATATAAAATTAATAAAAAAAATTGTTTATCTTAAAACTGTGATGGACGGGATTTGTCAAAATGGAATCTCACAATTCGGCCAGTGTTAGTAGTGTAGGTAACATTTTCGTTGTTCAACTTTTGAAATGTTGTCGAAAACTCACCACCTTCCTCGTGATGAGCGCTAACAACCGCCTTTTCATAACAACAGTCCATAAAGCAGGAAAGTGCTATGGCTTGATGGCGGTTGGCATTCTCGACCGATGGTTCAAAATCAATGAATGGCTCACCATTGTAAGACACAGTAATAAAACCGAGTTCACGAAACACCTTGAAAAACCCGTGTGTTTTCCAATCATCATACAGTTTTGCAAACGACCATTCTCTACGGTTGGGTGGATCGGAAAATCCGTCATCCATCCGGTCATACAAACCATAGCGACTGTATACGCTTAGATGAGGAATAGATTCCTGTTCGTTAGACATCTTATGCAAATTAAATTTTAATTCAATATTCAATATTAAATAAAATCAATTTTTAATGACTTTTTTCAATTCAAATAAAAAACAATAAAGTAATAAAATAAATAAAAAAATTGTTTTGCTTAGAATGCTTAGCAAGTAATACGGAAGAAGACCTCTGCTTCAGTCTTGTTGTAGTACTTGACGGTGTTGTTGTCAACGCGAATGAACTTCGCCACGAACTCATCACCGAGGGCGTGAGGGATACGAACAATCATCTCTGATCGTTCAGAAGACAGAAACACACTGAGAGCATTCACTTGGTGAGCGTTTGTGTAAACCTCAACAAAGGGAGCATAGCCAGAGCCATAATTAACATCCACACGAAAAACAGCACCTTTGGGGGCACTGTTCTGAAGGGGGGACGCGCTAACGACGGAAGCAAGAGCCATTTGTTAAAATCAAGGACAAACCAAGAAGGAATAATTTAGTTATTTGAGAAATAGAATATTCAATTTTTGTTTAAAAAAAAATTTTCTGTTTTTCCATTTTCTTCATATTTCTAATAATTTAGTATATGAATTGTGATGGAATGTTGTTGTTAAAATGAAATTGCACAACATCACTCATAGTTGTCCTAAAAACTATATCTTTGTCAGATATAGTTTCGAATATGGCAGAGAAAATAATATCTTGTTCATGAGGACAACATATATTTACTTTATCATAATGACACGATAAGAAGAAGGAAAGAGCAACAGCCTCGTGGCGGTTCTTATTCTCTTTATTTGGACTAAACTCAACAAATGGCGAATTATTATATGACACAGTAATGAAACCATAATTGCAAAATACATCGAAAAAACCCTTCGCTTTCCAATCATAATATAATTGATCAATAGACCAAAATCTACGATTAGGAGGCTCAACATTACTCATCATATCATACGATGAATAACGACTAAACACACCAATATTCTTGACATACTCTTTCTCAATGATTTCTGGCATTCTTCAAAATTCAATAAAATTCTGAAAATAATAATATAATATTTATAAAAATACAAAAAAATCAATTTTTGTTAAAAAAAGCAAAATATGTATTATTTTTAAATTAATTTTGCCAGTTAATTTCATTACCTAATAAAGTCTCTATTTTTTTAAATATACCAGAATTAAAGAATCCTTGATATGCACTTAATGGTGATGGATGAACACCTTGTACACATCGCGCATTATTCTTAATAATTTTAGTTTTATTTTTAGCATAACTACCTAATAATAAGAATACACACTTATTATTATTTTCAATAACATATTTAATTACATCATCAGTAAATGCTTCCCATTTTTTTATATGTGATAAAGGTGTTGATTGTTTAACTGTAAGCGCACTATTTAGTAAGAACATATTTTCTCTAGTCATCCAAGGTGTTAAATCCCCATTTCTAAAACAATAATTTTTTTCTGGGTATTCATTCTCTATTTCTTTAAATATATTTACTAACGATGGGGGTATTTTAACATTACAAGAGACAGAAAAACATAATCCCATTGCTTGCTCCATACCATGATAACAATCCTGACCAACAATAACTAATTTTATTGCTGACAAATCACATTCGAATGCTTTAAATACTAATTCTTTTGGTGGAAATGTTTTAATGAGTGTATTAGGATTATATACCTCTATCAGAATATTATCTATATCTTTTTGCCATTTTTCAAACAACGGATACCAAGAACAATGCACACCATATTTTGCCATATTATCCTCATACACTCCTCTTATATTCCTCCTATATTCCTCCTATATTCCTCTTATATTCCTCCTATATTTTTATATCTAATGCATATAATATATTCTTTTTTCAATTTTATTTATAAAATTTAATAAATAAATTTATATATTCTAGAATAATAACATTCTAGAATAACAAAAATTTATAATGTCTGACACAGGTTTATGTAAGTATAAGAACATTTTTGGAGAACTTGGAACAGGAGCACATAGTATCCGTATATTCAATATTGCAATAGTAGATGTTTTATTGACACTATTACTTGCCTTTTTTATACATCAATTTATTCTAGATAAATGGTTAAATATACATTCCGTCTCAATATGGTTAGTTATTGGATTATGTTTTCTATCAGGTATAATAGCACATCGTCTATTTTGTGTTCGTAGCACAGTAGATAAATTATTATTTCCTAATTCTTCCTAATTACCATAATCAAATATTTCTAGAACTTAAAACTTTATAACAATATTAAAATAATTCAATAGCTAGAATAAAAATGGAAAATATAGATAAAATGGAAAATATAGATAAAATGGAAAATATAGATAAAATAGAAAAAATATATTACATCAATCTAGATCATCGTATAGATCGTAGAGAACAATTTAACAGGCAAATAGAAACACATTTTAAGGATGGTATATTAGAAAGCCGCATAGAACGTTTTCCTGCAATTAAGCACGATCACGGACTATTAGGATGTTCTATGTCCCATTTAGAAGTAATTAAGAAGGCTAAGGCAGATGGTGCGCGGTATGTATTAGTATTCGAAGATGATTTTGAATTTATTGTCTCTAGAGAAACATTTGAAAATAATATTATAAAATTATTCGAACAAGTTGCAAATTGCTCCCTAGATTTTAAAGTTGTTATGCTTGCTTATAATGCTAATAACCGATGCGAAATTGCAAATAATGATATTCTAGATAGTACTACTGATGTGCAAACTTGTGCCGGATACTTAGTTAATAGTGCATATTATGACGAATTAATACAATGCTGGGAAGAAGGTGTTAGACTATATCAAGAAACCTGGAAAGATTGGGTCTATGGTTGCGATCAATATTGGAAAAAATTACAAAACGAAAAATGGTTCATATTCAAAACCAGAATTGGTAAACAATGCGCCGGATTTAGCGATTGCGGGAAACGCTTTATAGATTATAAATGCTAAATTTAATCTAGCAATCTAATAATTTTACTTAGCTAATAATTCTACTTCATAATATATTTGTTTTTGTATTTTGTCATTTTCATTATCCTTATCTGCATCATCATCATTTATATCTGCAATATAATATTTAATATCGCTTTTGTTAACGTGCTTTTGGGAATTTGGAATGACATCGCATTCTAGACGCTTCATAATATATTCTAAATTAATATTATCAGAAATAATATCGAAATCATCTTCATAAATATGGATAGCAATTTTATTCCATGGTTTTAATCCCATATGCTTCCGTGTTTGTTGTACATCCGCAATAAAACGTTTTAAATGCGCCAGCTTTTCTATCTGGGCGTCATAAGTAAAATCAATCTTAATCAAAATATTATTCTGGGCATTGCTATCAAATATATCTCCATCGTTGAATATTGGCTCAAATGCAAATTCTTCTTCTAGAATAATATAATTCTCCATACTAGTAGAAGGCAAAGTTATTTCTAATTGTTTCATACAATTAATTTTATTAATAGATGTATCATAATAAGTAATTGTTTCCATCACTTTATAAATTTCATTTGCTAGTTTTTTATATTTTTTACCTAGCAATGGCTTATTCGGGACAACTTTATATTTCAAATTCCCAGAAAGCATCGAATACTTAATATCAATTACATTCAGTTCGGATTGAATTAAATCTATACAACTTGCAATCTGTTCTAACATCTTCGGAGAATCCATACATATTTCACAAAATTTAATTGGTGTCTTTGAACTTGTATGTGTTTTGGTATTCATTCTAGCAGATCGTACTAATTTTGACACCTGCTTTAATAATTCAAATGTCTCCAAATAATTATTACCATTACCATCAATAGTTTCGTTTTCAATAAATTTATTATAATCTTCCATATGCACAAATTGCACTCCACTAGAATAAATTGTGGACAATTCCTTATAAATCGATTGTGATATGAAAGGTGCAAATGGCGCCAATAATATAACATATTGTTTAATAACTTGAAATAATACTGATGTGGAAATAATCCATTCCTCATTACCACATTTACCCTTTAACCGATCGCGATTAAATTTCAAATACCAATTTGTAATATCTTCAATTAATTCAATAATCATTCTAGCGGCTTTTGCAATTTGATAATTATCCATTAAAGTTATGACTTGTGATTGAATATTATTTATATTTAGCAAAATCCATTTATCCATAGGATTAGTAGTTTGCTGATATGCTAGAATATTAAAATTAACATTATGATGTTTTTGATTAGTAATATGTTCTACCAAAAAGGCAACACTATTATTAAACTGAAACAAATCTTTATTAATAATCTTAATATCATCCTCCTTAAAAGCCAATGGCTCCGCATTTGTGATTACAGATTGCAATAAATACAGTCGAATAGCATCCGCACCATAATTATCTATTAAAATAAGTGGATCAACATAATTTTTAGTCTTTTTAGAAATCTTTTTACGATGTTCATCTAATATTGTCCCTACCACCATAATATTATGTGCCGGTTTCTTATCAAATAACGCTGTGCTCAAGACTAATAATGTATAAAACCATCCACGGGTTTGGTCTAAACCTTCTACAATGAAATCACTTAAACTATTTAGCGTGCTGAGTTTTTCTTCGAAAGCGTCTTTATTTTCGAAAGGATAGTGATATTGTGCAAAGGGTACAGAACCACTTTCAAACCAACAATCAAATATATCTGGAACTCGTTTATATGTTTTTCCATTAGTGGGATGTGTGATTACAATATCATTAACATATTCTGGATGGATATCATTTAACATCAATCCCGAATAATTTTCCAATTCCCTAATAGATTTTATAACTAATATATCATCTTCACTATTATCTTCACAATTACCATCACCATCACCATCTACCGACATCCATACAGGAATAGGTGTACCAAAATATCGGCTTCTAGAGATACACCAATCGCGTGCGCCTTCTAACCATTTATGAAATCGTTGTGTGCCAATATTTTCCGGATACCAGTTAATTTGCGTGTTCAATTCAATCATACGTTCTTTAATGTTCTGCACATTTACATAAAACGCATCACACGCTCTATATACTAATGGTGTATCAGTACGATAGCAATATGGATATTCGTGGCGAATTTGCTGTATTTTTAAGAGTGTCTTATTTTCCTTTAATTCTTTAATAATTAGGGCTTCTGCATCAAATACTAGCATACCGGAATATTTTTCCACCATAGGTAAATATTTACAATTGCTGTCAATTGGGTTCATACTCTTAACAATTGCGTTAGTAATTAAACCTTTTTCCATACATACACGATAATCATCCTCACCAAAAACTGGTGCTAAATGTACTATATTAGTTCCCGTATTACCAGATTCTTTAACATAATCATCCGCTACAACTTTATTTAAATTAGTGCTTGGGTGGTTTGTAATAGTTTGTTGAATGGTAATATTCGTATATGTATTGTAAATAGGTTTGTATCGAATATTAATTAGATCGGCACCTTTAACTGTTTTGATTAGTTGTTTAAATTTAATTCCTGTATTTTTATATGTGTCTTTGCCTAGGATATATATATTACCTTGGTCATCTTCTATATATTCATATTCTAGAGTAGCATTAACGCATAAGGCAATATTTGCAGGTAAAGTCCAGGGTGTAGTGGTCCACGCAACAATATATGTAGTATGTGTAGCAGTTTGGATGTTGTGTTGTGTTTTGTAATGATATTCTGGTAAAAGTTCAAAGCGGACATAAATAGATTTGCAATCTACTTCCTTATAATTTTGGCTGGCTTCGAAATTACTAATGGGTGATTGCAATGCATATGAATACGGTGTAATTTTATAGCCACGGTAAATAAGACCTTTGCGATAAAGTTCGCTAAATCCCCACCAAACGCTTTCCATAAATGGTGTATCCATTGTTTTATAGACATTATCAAAATCGGCCCATCTTCCGATACGATTATAGATTGGTTCCCAATCGCGCTCACATTGTTTAATAGTATTTTTGCAGAATTCGTTAAATTTTACAATGCCTATTTTATCTAAGTCTTCTAGAGTAGAAATTTCCAATGCTTTGTTTGCAACACTTTCGATGGGTAAACCGTGGCAATCATAACCTAATTTATTGTGGCAATGAAAACCCATCATAGCTTTATAATTTAAAATAGTGCTTTTAATTGTTCCAATGGCACAATGGGCAATATGTAGGTTTCCACTACAAAATGGCGGTCCATCAATAAATTTATATTCTTTATAATTGCTTTGGTTAGTATTATTAATATTATTAATATTGTTAATATCGTAAATTTTGTGCATTCCGTAGGTGTTCCATTCTTCTAAAACTTTATTCTGGTAGTTTGCAAATGTATTCATTCTAGCGTATGAGTTTTTAATAAGTTTATGTTATTGTTTGGGTATGAATATAGTTTATAGTAATTAGAAATAATAAGTATTTGTAATCAATTTTTATATTAAAAATAATAAAAATAATAGTAGATATAACAATAAAATGTTTGGTATAGATATTCTATTCAGACGATATGGATTACGTTGATGTCCATAGTGGAAATATTGGATGAATTTGCATTAGAAAAATATACACATACGTGGAAATTAATTGATTTAGGTAATGGTAAAACAAATAAATTTTATTTATAAAATTTTTGCAATAACTAAA
>Ga0255098_1000424_pt1 | contig 11924 bp, 12 predicted proteins | sample Colum_Atlam_RepC_2_FD_188440 | JGI IMG/M metagenome (GOLD analysis project Ga0255098, IMG submission 188440) | Freshwater microbial communities from Columbia River, Oregon, United States - Colum_Atlam_RepC_8d | ecosystem: Environmental > Aquatic > Freshwater > River | place: USA: Oregon... | reverse complement strand
TAATAATGTTGTTTTTTATTCTTCCAATAAATCAGGTCTTCTGTTTTTAGTGTGTTCGTATGCCATATCTTCTCTCCATTTTTCAATTTTGGCAAAATTTCCACTTAATAAAATTTCGGGTACTTTTAATCCGTTATAGTCGGCTGGGCGAGTATAAATAGGTGGTGATAATAAATTGTCTTGAAAACTATCAGTCAATGCCGAAGTTTCATCACTCAAAACCCCAGGAATCAATCGAATAATGGCATCACAAAATACAATAGCACCAATCTCTCCGCCACTTAAAACATAATCACCAATCGAAATTTCTCGGGTAATGTGCATATTACGTACTCGTTGATCAACCCCTTTATAATGTCCACACAAAATCAATATATTTTCATACATCGAAATCGAGTTTGCCATTTTTTGATTCAAAGTTTCCCCATCTGGTGTCATATAAATGATTTCGTCGTAGGTTCTTTCGTTTTTTAGCTTCGAAATACAAGCGTCGATTGGCTGTACAGACATCACCATTCCGGCGCCACCACCAAATTGATAATCGTCTACACTTCTTTGTTTGTTAGTCGTATAATCTCTTAAATTATGAAAATAAACTTCCACCAATCCTTTTTCAATGGCGCGTTTCATAATAGAAGCCTCAAACGGACTTCGCATTAATTCGGGTAAAACTGTAATAATATCAATTCGCATGGTGCAAAGATAATAGATTATTTTTTAGTTGCCGAAAGTGAATACACCATTGGAATTTTGTTTTCCAAATGTTTAATTCGAAATTTTTTTTCCGATCCTTCGGAATCAAATTCTTCTGTTTGATTGAAACAATTGTATGGGGAATAATCAAATTCGTTATAACAATTTAGTTCCAATCCATTTGTAATTAAGGCATTTAAAAGTTCTGAGGTGGGGTGATTCCAAGTAACCGTTTGTACTGAAATTTCTGCTTTTCTATCTGCATAAGTACCCGATTCATCTTCAATAATTTCTTCGGTATTGAAATAATTATAAAAAATTTCTTTGAAATCATTATCAAACATCCAAACTACGGGATGAAAATCAGCCATGACAAATTTTCCGCCAGGTTTTAAAAAATGCGAAACCACCTTAGCCCATTGGTCTAAATTGGGAAACCAACCAATGGTTCCATAACTCGTAAAAACGATATCAAATTTTTCGTTTAAATGATTCGGTGCGTCATAAATATCGCAACAAACAAAAGTGGCGTCTAAATTCAATTTTTTATTGATTTCTATAGCTCTTTCAATAGCTTTGTCTGATAAATCGACACCTATAGCTTTTGCTCCCATTCTTGATAAAGTCATAGTGTCTTGTCCAAAATGACATTGTAGGTGTAAAATTTTTTTCCCTTTTATATCACCAAGTAATTCCAATTCAATCGAATTTAATGTTGATTTCCCATTCAGGAAACTTTTCATGTCGTAAAAATCAGAATCGATATGCACATCGACTTTGTTGTTCCAAGTTTCTTTATTAATGTTGATGTAATCTTTTGCTACCACAGTATTCAATTTTTGTATATCAAATCTACTATTTATTTTGTAATTTTGCACTTTAAAATTTAAAATCAAAACAATGGAAAACGGAATATACGCTAAATTTAACACGGCAAAAGGTGCTATTTTAGTAAAATTAACGCACGATTTAACACCAGGAACTGTAGGAAACTTCGTAGGATTAGCAGAAGGTCAATTAGAAAATTCGGCTCGTCCAATGGGAAAACCTTATTATGATGGATTAAAATTTCACCGTGTAATTCCTGATTTTATGATACAAGGTGGTTGTCCTCAAGGACAAGGAACTGGTGGTCCAGGTTACAACTTTGATGATGAATTTCATCCAAGTTTAAAACACGATAAACCAGGTGTTTTATCTATGGCTAATGCAGGACCTGGTACAAATGGTTCTCAATTTTTTATTACACACGTTCCAACGAATTGGTTAGACGGAAAGCATACTGTTTTTGGTCATGTAATTGAAGGACAAGAGGTTGTTGATGCTGTTGAAGGTGACGATGCTTTGGAAACTATTGAAATCATTAGAGTAGGTGAAGAAGCTCAAAAATGGAATGCAGTGGAAGGATTCAGAACATTTGAAGGTTCTAGATTGAAAAGAATTGCGGAACAAAAAAAAATGGCAGAGGAAGCTTTGGAAAAATTAGCCGCTGGTTTTCAAAAGACTGAAAGTGGTTTACGTTACCAAATTATTCAAAAAGGAACAGGTAAACAAGCAGAAAAAGGTAAAAAAGTATCTGTTCACTACCAAGGTGCTTTAGAAAACGGACAAGTTTTTGATTCATCTTACAAAAGAAAACAACCAATTGATTTTCAATTAGGTGTTGGTCAAGTGATTGAAGGTTGGGATGAAGGTATTGCTTTATTAAAAGTGGGAGACAAAGCACGTTTTGTGATTCCTTCTTATTTAGGATATGGATCAAGAGGTGCTGGAGGAGTAATTCCACCAGATGCAACTTTAGTATTTGATGTAGAATTAATGGATGTGAAATAGAACGTAACGTTAAAATTTCATCATAATTAAGAATATAAATCCTGAAACATTGTTTTAGGATTTTTTATTTTCAATTCAATTTTCAGAGAATAATTATCTTTTTAATAATAAAATTAATAAATTTGATCATTATATGTTGAAAATCACCTCACTTACATGAAAAAAATTGGCATTTTTTTGTTTTTAAGTTCATTCCTTTTTAGTTGTAAAACAACTAATACATACAAAGATGAATTTAAAAATACGGAAACATATAATAATATGCCCAAAAGAGAAGTGTATCCAGGTTTTGTTTGGGAAAAAGTTTCGGGGGCAGGTATTGAGTTTTGGGCTCAAAGAAGTAAAGAATTTAGTGTAGGAATTAGCGAAACATTGCCAGGTGCTTTTGTGGAAAAACAAGTTGACGGAAGTCCTGTCGCTTTAGGTCTGGTTATTCAAGTTTTTCATTTAAAAAATCAAAAAATTGAAGACGTTTTTGAAGTGCTTCAAAAGGATGAAAATTGGAATCAAACGGATGCCTGTGTTTTTCATAAGATTGATTGTAAGCGAAAAGGGGTAACTCGTTATGAATTGAGACCTTCGGGAGAATCTCTTAAAGCATATCAAAAGCAAGCTGAAGAAGGACCAGTTACTAATACATGTGTTATTTGGGGTTCTGGTAATAGCGGAATTAGGTATTTTGAAATTCACGATACCAACAAAAATAAAGCTATTTTTATTGAGGTAGGACAAGAAGCTCCTTTATTTGATGAAGAAAGTATAGTTGTAAAATAAATTTGAAAAGTTAAGATATGAAATTTAAAATTTTAATGTTTATCCTAGCGATAGCAACGGTATCATGCAGTAGTGATGATTCTAATGATGAGCCTATTACTAAAGCAAATATTACAGGTTCTGTTAATTTGTATGACGAAGGAACTACTGTTTTAGACGATTCAAATATGTTGGTAAAAGTGGTTGGAACAAATCCATTAATAACTGCATTAACAAATAGTAACGGACAATTTGTATTAGAAGACGTGCCATTTGGAACCTATACGATAGAATATGAAAAAGCTCAATATGGCGTTTTTAAAAAGTTTAATTTTAATCACCAAGGGAATGCAAATGTAATTACTGAAATTCCCTCATTAGGTAAGACATCTTCTACTCAAGTAACAGACTTACAGGTTAATGTTGCTAATGGTCAGGCAGTTATTTCTATTACAACTAGTCCAGCAGGAAATAATTCTAACAGAAGATATGTTAGATATTTTTTATCTACTAGTTCTACTGTTAGTAATACAAATTTTATGTATTATTCTCCTGTATTTGTTTCGCAAATCAATCCCTATCAATCAACAATAACTCAAAGTAATTTAATTAATGCCGGATTTACATCCGGTCAAACGGTTTATGTAAAAGCGTATGGAGATTCCTATTGGAGTAATGAATATTTTGATGTTAGTTTAAATAAAAAAGTATTTCCAAATCTAAATACGGTTTCTGCAAATGCAGTTTCTTTTGTTGTGCCATAAAATTAAAAGTCATAAGTCTAGTAAATTATCATCAGAATTAACTTTAATATCAAATTAACAATTTATGAAAATTAAATTATCAGCAATCGTTTTTGTTTTTGCCTTATTTTATTCTTGTTCGCCAAAAGTTATTCAACCAGAAGCTCCAAAAATTGATGTTGCTCCTATTGTTATTGAAGCGCCTCTAACGGCTGAATTAGCAGAAGGTAGAACTCTTTTTGAAAATAATTGTGCTAAATGTCACGATTTATATAGTCCTAAAGATTTTAATGCAGAACAATGGAAGCCAATTATGTTAAGAATGCAAAAAGAAGCTAAAATTTCAGATGAAGAAAGAGAAAAGATTTACGCTTATCTAACAAAATAATAAAATTATCCGTCAATAGCGGATATTTTTTTTGGTATTGTTTTTGTATTTTTACGACCAATTCAAGTCTATGAAAACCAAATTATCTTTTTTCTTTTTACTATTCTCTTTGTTCTCATTTGGGCAAGTGCCTCATTGTGGGTTTGATTTTACTTCCTATTTAGTAGTAAAAACCCATGAAGAAGGAAAATCAGAGAATATTCCCGATTTAAAAATAACGTTGGTCAATGAAAAAGGGGAAGAAATCATCAACGAGAACAACAAATACAGTTGGAAATACGGCAATCAATCTCTAGTTTTTACGAGAAATAACTTAATTAGCAAACCAAACGAAGCTGAGAAATGGTTTTTTCCGTATGCTGGTGATACTTATTTACTCTCGGTAACCAATACGTTTCCAGCAGATCAATTCTTTATCAAAATTCAGGATACAAAAGGCAAGTTTAAAGAGCAATTGGTGCAATTACAAGCTTTTAATATGTATATTTTATGTTCAAGTGAAAACGAACGCCAAGCCAGAAGTTTCGGACCTAGAAGTAATAATCCGATTGAAGTGATTCTGGAAAGAAAATAAAGTGGTCAGTGGTCAGTTTTTAGTATTCAGTAATTAAATCAACTGACCACTGAATACTTTTCTACTTCCACTTAATATTACACCCAATACTCGGTTTCTGTTCTGGATTAATTAATCGATTCATAACCACACCATCAATAGCACTTCGTAAATCTGAACCACTTAAGGGAATTCCGTTTGCTGGTCGGCTATCGTCTAATTGTCCTCTATAAACTAGTTTATTTTGATTATCGAAAAGGTAAAAATCAGGCGTACAAGCGGCATCGTAGGCTTTAGCTACTTCTTGAGATTCATCGAATAAATATGGAAATTCAAATCCGTTTTCAAAGGCAAATTCAGTCATTAATTCGGGTGCATCTTGCGGATATTTTACCACATCATTACTGGAAATCGCTACAAAACCAATTCCCTGCACACGATAATCGTTCACCACCTTTAGTACTTCTTCCATTACATGATGCACAAACGGGCAATGATTGCAAATGAATAGAACAACCGTTCCTTTTTCACCTTTGCAATCAGCAAAAGTTTTAAAATTGGTAGCATTAGTGTCTTTCAAATTGAAATCAGGAGCAATGGTGCCTAATGGTAACATGTTAGAAGGAGTTTGAGCCATTTTGAAATTAGAATTTAGAGGTTAGAATTTAGAAGTTTTAATCTTTCTACTTTTTACTTTTCACTTTTTACTTCGTTAATTATACGCACCAAATCTTTTATTGTTACAAAATGCACCAATACTTTTTTTTAGGATTCCATTTTCTTACTTTTGCACCACAACACAACACACTATGTACAAACTATTCATTCGTCCGTTACTTTTCTGTTTCGATCCAGAAAAAGTGCATTATTTTACTTTTTCATTCATTCGATTTCTGAATAAAATTCCAGGTTTTTCAAGCTTATTTCAATCACTTTACGAAGTAAAAGATGCTCGTTTAGAAAGAGAAGTTTTCGGAATTAAATTCAAAAACCCAGTGGGATTAGCAGCAGGATTTGATAAAGATGCGAAGTTATATCAAGAATTATCGAATTTCGGTTTCGGATTTATCGAAATTGGAACGTTAACACCAGTTGGACAAGAAGGAAATCCTAAAAAACGTTTGTTTCGCTTAAAAGAAGACAATGCGATTATAAATAGAATGGGTTTCAATAATGGTGGAGTAAAAGAAGCAGTCGAACGTTTGAAACAAAATAAAGGCGTTTTAATTGGTGGAAACATCGGAAAAAATAAAGTTACGCCAAATGAAGAAGCAGTGAAAGATTACGAAATCTGTTTTGAAGCTTTGTTTCCGCATGTCGATTATTTTGTCGTGAATGTGAGTTCGCCAAACACACCAAATCTTCGCGAATTACAGGATAAAAAGCCTTTGACTGAGTTATTACAAACGCTTCAAAATCAAAACAACGCAAAACCAAAACAAAAGCCAATTTTACTAAAAATCGCTCCCGATTTGACGGATGAACAACTTTTAGATATCATTGACATCGTTAACGAAACTAAAATTGCTGGTGTAATCGCTACGAATACCACCATTTCTCGTGAAGGTTTACAATCGGAAAACAAATCAGAAATAGGCGGTTTGTCTGGAAAACCTTTAACGAAACGTTCAACTGAAGTGATTCGTTTTCTTTCGGAAAAAAGTAATAAGTCGTTCCCAATCATAGGAGTAGGAGGAATTCACACTGCGGAAGATGCGATTGAAAAGTTGAATGCAGGAGCAAGTTTAGTACAATTGTACACTGGATTTATTTACGAAGGTCCAGCTTTAGTGAAAGCAATCAACAAAAAGATTTTGGAAAACAGCTAAAATTTCTATCTTTGAAGCTATGAACGAAATCAAAATTATCGAATGTCCACGCGATGCCATGCAAGGCATTAAACCTTTTATTCCAACCGAAAAAAAGGTGAAATACATCCAATCGTTGTTGCGTGTAGGCTTTGATACTATTGATTTTGGAAGTTTCGTTTCGCCAAAAGCGATTCCGCAAATGCAAGATATCGTTGAGGTGCTGGCACAATTGGATTTATCAGCAACGAATAGTAAATTATTAGCGATTATTGCCAATACACAAGGCGCTCAAAATGCTTCAATCCATAAAGAAATTCAATATTTAGGTTTCCCCTTTTCGATTTCGGAGAACTTTCAAATGCGAAACACGCATAAAACGATTGCTGAAAGTTTGGTGACCTTACAAGAAATTTTAGAAATTGCTGATAAATCAAATAAAGAAGTCGTGACTTACATTTCAATGGGCTTCGGAAATCCGTATGGAGATCCATGGAATGTTGAAATTGTGGGCGAATGGACTGAAAAATTGGCGAATATGGGTGTGAAAATCCTATCGCTTTCGGATACTGTTGGAAGTTCGACTCCTGAAGTAATTGATTATTTGTTTTCTAATTTGATTCCGAAATATCCACATATTGAATTTGGAGCACATCTTCATACTACACCAGACAAATGGTTTGAAAAAATCGATGCTGCCTATAATGCCGGTTGTCGTCGTTATGATGGCGCGATTCAAGGTTTTGGCGGTTGTCCAATGGCAAAAGATGATTTAACAGGAAACATGCCTACAGAAAAATTATTATCGTATTTCACTACCAAAAGAGAAAATACAAACACCAGTCCGATGAGTTTTGAAAGTGCTTATAACGAAGCAACAAAATTATTTGGCGAGTTTCATTAATTCGATGTTCTTCGTTTAAAAAGTTTATAAATTTCTATCCAAAGTACCGAAATACTTCCCACTAAAACACAAATTCCAATTTTGGAACCACTTACCATTTCAAACAAGAAGAACTTTGAAAAAGCAGGAACAAATAGCAATAATCCTGTGACTAAAATGGTTACTCCAATAATTAATCCTACCAAATTATTTTTGTACTGAATTGTTTTGAAAATTGAATAATAAAACGAACGATTCGCCAAAGTTAATACGATATTAGAAGTTATTAACGTTAAGAAAATCATAGTTCTAGTGCCTTTTTCAGTCAGGCTTTCTCCTATGGCATATTGATAGATAAATAACAATCCTAATGTAATAATCAACCCTTGAAAGATGCTGATAAGAACTTCTTTGAAATTAAAGAAAGTTGTGGTTAGCGGTCTTGGTTTTTGTACCATCAGATTGTCTTCCATAGGTTCGTTTTCGTAGATGATGGAGCAGGTTGGTCCCATAATCATTTCTAAAAAAATGATGTGAACAGGTGTGAAAATATTCGGATAGATCCAGCCCAAAGCCAAAGGAATAAACACAATTAAGATAATTGGGATATGAATTGAAATAATATATTGAATTGCTTTTTTGAGGTTGATGTAAATTTTTCTTCCCATAGCGATGGCATCAGTCATTTTTTCGAAGTTATCGTCTACGAGAATTAAATTGGCGGCTTGTTTAGCAATTTCGGTTCCTTTTTTACCCATGGCAATGCCAATATGTGCCGATTTCAAAGCAGGTCCGTCATTTACCCCATCACCCGTCATGGCTACAATTTGGTTGTTTTCTTTTAACGCTTGAATAATTTTAAGTTTGGCTTCAGGAAACATTCGAGTGAAAATAGCGGTTTCCATTACTTTTTCTTTCAAAGTCGCTTCATCCATTGCCATTAATTCGTCGCCATTCAAGACTTTATCTGCATTTTTAAACCCGACTTGTCTTGCAATAGTAGAAGTAGTTTCGGCATTATCGCCAGTAACAATTTTTACTTGAATTCCCGCTTTGTAAAACGTTTCAAAAACCGCTTGAATATTGTGTTTTGGTGGATCATAAAACGCAACCAAACCTTTAAAGTTGAAATTCAATTCTTGTTGAGTTTCCGGATAATCGGTTCCTGAAAAGTCTGAAACACCCACGCCTAAAACTCTAAATCCTTTTTGCGTCATGGCTTTCATCGCAGTTAAAACCTGATTTTTTTCAGCTTCACTCAAATGACTGACTTCTATTAACGCTTCAGGAGCACCTTTAGCCGCAATGATTTTTTTACCTGATTCGTTTTCAAAAACATGTGTCATCATCGGTGGTTTACCACTTAACGGATATTCGTGAATCATTTTAAAATTATGACGTTCGTCTTCGCTTTCAAAATTTGAATAGGCTTCATGAATTGCAATTTCCATCGCATCAAAAGGAATAGGCTCGCTCGACCACATGGCGTAATTCAGAACTTCTTCTGCTTCAGGATTAAGTTTTTGTGTAGTTTCAACTATCGAATCGGATTTAAAAAGATACAATTCAGCCAAACTCATTTTATTTTCGGTAATTGTTCCAGTTTTATCGGTACAAATTACGGTGGCACTTCCTAAGGTTTCAACCGTTTTGGTTTGTTTAGTAATGATGCCCATTTTTAGCAATCGCCAAGCACCTAAAGCCATAAAAGTGGTAAAAGCTACCGGAATTTCCTCTGGAATAACACTCATTGCTAAGGTTAACGCTTTTAGTAAACTATCTAATAAGACTCTGGAATTGTAATAATTAATGCACCAAACGATTCCGAAAATCACTAAACCAATGATGGACATTTTGGTAACGAAATTGTTGATTTGGATTTGCAAAGGTGTTTTTTCGTCTTCAATCGCATTTAAACTAGAGCCAATTTTTCCTAATTGGGTGTTTTTTCCAATAGAGGTTATTTCACAAATAGCAAGTCCAGAAGCTACAATCGTCCCTTGAAAAACCTGTTTGTTTTCGGATTCATTAGATTTAAAAACTGATAAAGATTCACCTGTTAAAATAGATTCGTTGACCGAAAAATCGTTGGAAGAAAGAATAATGCCATCTGCAGGAATGAAGGCGCCTTCTTCTAGTTGAACGCAATCGCCGATGACAATTTCTTCGGTTGGAATTTCGATGATTGTATTGTTTCTAATAACTTTACACTTGGGTTGGGATAATTTTTTTAAAGCTTCAATCGCATTCCGACTTCTGGATTCTTGAAAAACAGAAATAGCAATGACAAAAACAATCGCAATGGCCATAAAAATACCATCACCATAATCTCCGGATATAAAATAAACACTTGTTGCGGTAAACAATAAAAGAAACATAGGTTCCTTAACTATATCTAATAAAGAAGTTAAAAAATGGTTTTTTTTAGTGTGTTCAATGGAGTTAGAGCCGTGTTTTTTTGCGGATTCTAATACTTCTAAATCAGTTAAACCTGTACTTATTTTTTTAGAATTGTTCATTGTAGAGAAAATATTATTTAGGCAAGTTACATAATTTACTATATTTGCACGCAATTTAACAACAACTATAAATTGCACCATGAAAGCACACACAACTAAAATCGTTGGCGAAGGACTTACCTACGACGATGTTTTGCTTATTCCAAATTATTCAGAAATTTTACCACGTGAAGTTAGTATTCAATCGAAGTTTTCGAGAAATATTACTTTGAACGTTCCTATCGTTTCCGCAGCAATGGATACGGTTACCGAAAGTTCTATGGCTATTGCTATGGCACAAGAAGGCGGAATCGGCGTATTGCACAAAAACATGACGATTGAGCAACAAGCTGCAAAAGTTAAGAAAGTGAAACGTGCGGAAAGCGGAATGATTATCGATCCAGTAACGTTACCTTTAACAGCTACGGTAGGTGATGCGAAAATGGCGATGAAAGAATTTAGTATTGGTGGAATTCCAGTAGTAGATGAAAACGGAATTTTAAAAGGAATTGTAACTAACAGAGATTTACGTTTCGAAAAAATAAATACCCGTTCTATTTTAGAAGTAATGACTTCTGATAATTTAGTAACGGCTGCTCAAGGCACTACTTTGCAAGAAGCAGAAGGAATTCTTCAAGAAAATAAAATTGAAAAATTACCTGTAGTTGACAACAATAATAAATTAGTGGGTTTAATTACCTTCAGAGATATTACTAAACTAACGCAAAAACCAATTGCGAACAAAGATAGATTTGGTCGTTTACGTGTGGCTGCGGCTTTGGGCGTAACAGCTGATGCTGTTGAAAGAGCAACCGCTTTAGTAAATGCTGGTGTTGATGCTGTAATTATTGATACCGCTCACGGACATACAAAAGGGGTGGTGGATGTGTTAAAAGCAGTAAAAGCAAAATTCCCAGAATTAGATGTAGTTGTTGGAAACATTGCTACTCCAGAAGCAGCATTATATTTAGCTCAAAACGGAGCTGATGCAGTGAAAGTTGGAATTGGACCAGGTTCTATTTGTACAACCAGAGTTGTAGCAGGTGTTGGATTTCCACAATTTTCAGCCGTTTTAGAAGTTGCTGCGGCTTTAAAAGGAACTGGAGTTCCAGTTATTGCTGATGGTGGAATTCGTTACACAGGAGATATTCCAAAAGCGATTGCTGCGGGTGCTGATTGTGTGATGTTAGGTTCACTTTTAGCAGGAACAAAAGAATCACCAGGAGAAACAATTATTTTTGAAGGAAGAAAATTCAAATCATACCGTGGAATGGGTTCTGTTGAAGCGATGCAAGAAGGTTCAAAAGACCGTTATTTCCAAGATGTAGAAGACGATGTAAAGAAATTAGTTCCAGAAGGAATTGTAGGTCGTGTGCCTTATAAAGGAGAATTAAACGAAAGCATGCAACAATTCATCGGTGGTTTAAGAGCCGGAATGGGTTATTGTGGTGCAAAAGATATTCCAACTTTACAAGAAAACGGTCGTTTCATTAGAATTACTGCAAGTGGAATTGGCGAAAGTCACCCACACAATGTTACGATTACGAAGGAAGCTCCGAATTATTCGAGATAGTTTTTTAGCATATTTTTTTTATATAAAGAATATAAGCCTGGTAGTTTTATACTATCGGGCTTTTTTATTGTTTTGTCTTGTCCTGAAAAAAGTTGACTAAATATTACATAATATGTCAACAAAAAAGAAAACTTCAAAAATTGAGAGTACTCCACAAATTTATAGTGAAGCATTTAAACGGCAAGTAGTGAGTGAATTT
>Ga0255098_1000423_pt1 | contig 11944 bp, 7 predicted proteins | sample Colum_Atlam_RepC_2_FD_188440 | JGI IMG/M metagenome (GOLD analysis project Ga0255098, IMG submission 188440) | Freshwater microbial communities from Columbia River, Oregon, United States - Colum_Atlam_RepC_8d | ecosystem: Environmental > Aquatic > Freshwater > River | place: USA: Oregon... | reverse complement strand
GCCAACTCATTGCTCCCCACAAGAGCAATCGACGAAAACCACCAACTCAAGATGGCCGATCTCTTAGACGCTACAGACGAAGATGGGTGGTCGAACGATTCTTTTCCTGGATCCAATCTTTTCGGAGAGTAGAAACAAGATACGACTATTATCCTGAAAGTTATTTCGGATTTGTGCAACTAGCCTCAATCATTATACTTTTACGTAGGTTTTGAAATGGGCTCTAGTTACTAATGCAGGTTTCGGAGTGATTTTGAATAATCAAACCACTACTTCCGAGTGATGCTGTAATGATGACTGCAATGGGCTTTGGTATCACTTCGCGATTTATAAAGAGATCTCTTCCCAAACAACTCAGATGTGGATCTCAGATTGAGTGATGTTGAGTGAGCGGTACCGAGGAAATTGAGGGGTGATTGGCGCTGATCTTAGAAATGAAGTTCGTGCTGCCCGATTAGGAGACACCTATCTACCGCTCTCTCCTTAGTGGGGTGGTGGTGGAGAACAGGATTGGCAACAGGGAGATCAAATAGCAGGAATTGAAATTCTTAAGGTGAATCTAGAACCTTTGGTCATTGTGGAGGGTATGAACTGGAGTGGAATTGCTAAGTTTTTTGATCTTGTTCCTGATTGGCTTTTAGGGCGAAGGTCAGTCCTATCTCTTGTGAAAGGTCTTCCTATCCATCTCAATCCACCCAATAAGTTGGTTGACTCTGTTCATCAATACGCATTTACTGGTTCAAAAGATACAGCCGATCGAAGATCTTCTGGTGCTCATCTTGCTTACTCTGAGTTCTCCCAAGCGAAGTGGAAAGAGGTGATAGAGCAGGAGTGGGGATATCTCCTGAACACTCGAGAAGAGTATAAGGCTCCTGTTGAGTGAAGTGAATGTGGAGCTCTTCTCACTGGCGTGAGCGATCAGGGGCAGGCTTGGTTCGAAAGATTAGTGGGTTATCTCATAGAGAATGATGTAGATTTTTTTTTGTCCGTTAATGGGAATGATTCATAGGGCTTAATGACAGAGGACTGATCTCATATCTTGGATCAAGATTAGCGATTTGATCGTTTGAGGAAACTGATTGATTCTCCATGAGCTGGGTATCAGAGTGATTTCACTAATTGATCACTTTGATTTTTAAAATGTTTGTGAAATTTGTTTTGAAATCGTTTTGATTCGAAAAGATTTGAATTGAATAAAAGTAATAGATAAAAATATATTGTACTCTGAGATTTGCTTTGATTAATGAGTTAAAAATTTAATGAAATAGAGTTTTTTCATCTATTGATGATACGCGAGTTTTTCAGTGAATGAGGCTGATGAATTCCTCATGATTAGGAAAAAGCTTGAATTATTGATTGGAGTTTTTCTGATTCAAGAAGAATGATAAAAAAACATTTCTATCAGGATATGATAGGTGATATAGACGTAGTTCTCCGTCTTTTGCATATGAAAAGAGGAGACGATTGCTGATTAAGTTTTCATCTTATGTTTTAATAAGAAGAGGGTTAGTCAGCGAAAAAATCGAGTGAAATAACAATCCTTCCAAAAGAATACTCGTCGAGTGAACTCCCTGATTTAGTTATGTTCTTTTAGGGTTTTATCATGAAGAGGTGTTTATTATATGTGCTGGTTTTGGATTTGTGCTGCTAGCCAAGCTGCTTCGAATGTATTGACTCCGGTTGCACCGGCTCTGTCAGGTGCTCCGGTGGCTCAGGTTGAGCGGGTTACCCGTGTGTCCCCAGAAATTCAAGTAGGCCAGATAGTGTATGATTCTCGATGTGAGCGACTGACCGTCTCTAGTGTATTTGAGGATGGTACGATTGTGGGCAGGGATTCCCGTGGGGTCATGCGAAACTATCCAAAATCTATTCTTGGAGTTGGTTTCGGATCTGTTAACGGGGTTTCGGTTGGAGATCGTGTCTATACTCCAGGTGGATCCTCAAGTTCTGTGAGATGTCTCTTTGAAGATGGAATGGCATATGTTGAGGAGTCCTATAGTGGTCATGGCGCTAAATTGCCCGTGAATCACCTTGGTGTATGTTCTGGTTCTTTAGAGGGCTTAGCAGTGGGTGAAAAGGTTTACACGCCTTCCGGTGTTTCTTCAGTAGTGAAGTGCTTTTACCAAAATCAAACCGCACTCGTAGAGCAATCCTATAGTGGTCGATTAGAGATTGTTCCTGCAATTTCGCTCGGCTTATCCTCAGGAAAGTTGCTTGAGATGAATATAGGTCAATATATTTATACTCCTGGGGGAGTAGCTAGTAAAATAAGAAGCTTTTACAGAAACGGAAAAGCACTAGTTGAACATAATTATGACGGAAATCTTGAAATCTTAGATGCATCTGCCTTGGGTTTAGATCAAGGTTCCATAGGTCTTGTTGCGGTCGGGGATTATGTTTATACCTCCCAGGGTGAGAAATTGAAGGTGAAGGCCTTGTATCGAAATGCAACGGCTTTATTAGAAGATACATATTCTGGAAATCGCAAGATAAAAGCTGTTCAATCTCTGGGGATTATGAAGTGTGGAGTTTTTGATGTAAAAATTGGAGAGGAAGCTATTAGTCTTGCTGGGCGCTATGGTAGGGTGGCTGCTATCTATCCGAATGAGTCAGTATTATTACAGTATACTGATCATCAGAATCATTCGTTTGGTGGCATTGTCTCCATTGAGCACCTGAAATTTAAGACCCTAAAAATCAAGAAGTCTATTCCTACTTGTGAGGTTGTCTCTCCTACTCTGCCTTCTTCAAATACAGCTCCTGTACCATCGGCACCGCCTGCTGAACTTTTTGAGTATGAGATGCCTGAATCATCAGCACCATTAGCGAATGTTGTTGTGGTGAACTCCTTTGATTCAAGCGGAGGAAATCATACCTTAGTAGAAGCTTCGAATGGAGATGCTGGAGTAAGTATAAATACGGATCTGGATCAGGTTCAAAAGATAGAAAATACAGATCAAGAAAATTCGACTTCAGCTGCAGAGCCGATAACTGCGACACGTGAAGATGAGGTATGCAAAATTTGCTTAGAACAGCCTTTGAGTGTGATTCTCATTCCCTGTGGACATTATGTTCTTTGCGATGAGTGCTCAAAGTCTATACAAATGTGTCCAATTTGTAGAGACCCAGCCACCTCCAAGCATAAGGTCTATCGCTAAAAAATAGATCACTTGAGTTTTGGTGCTCACACTTAGGCATGTGAGAAAGAATAATGGGGAGCGGGAATATTATTTCTCTCTCCTCTTTAGTTTTTACTGATCCTATAGTGATGCATTTATACTGATCTAAAAGTGACTAACGTGCAGCCACTTTTTTCTGTGGAAATAAGGCTAGAGTTTGTTTCTGAGTCTGGGAAATATTTTCCAAGATGGTTTCTACAGATACTAAAACATCTTGCTCTCCATGAAGAATGAGGGATCCTTCTCGGGTAGGTAAAACAAAGTTTTCGTACGCTTCTTCGACTATTGGAAAATAAGAGATGGTATCTTTAAGGCTTTGATCCCGCTCTTCTCCTGCCTTTACGGTTCTTGAGTATCTTACTTCTCGAGACGTATCTACAAAGACAGTAAAGTCAAAAAGGTGCCTAATTTCAGGATTGAGTGCGTGAATTCCTTCAAAGATCAAAAAATCAGGGCATTCAATCATTTCCGCAGATTCTAGGCACCTTTTCCCACCTGTACCAAAAAAATAGATTGGAGGCCGGACAGATTCTCCTTTTCTGATATAGGTGAGTTGAGTTTTCATTAATGTCCAATCCATTGCGGATGGGTGATCAAAGTTCCAATAAGTTCCAGTGATGCCCTTGTAGGAGTATACTCGATGGAGTTCCTTAGGTTGTTCAATAGGGTTAAAGTAATTATCTTGGGATAGGTGAGTGACCTTGCCAATTCCTCTGGCTTTGATTTCTTCAGCAAGGCGTTTTGAGATTGTTGTTTTCCCAGATCGAGAGCCACCACCAATTGCGATCATGATGACGGCAGGCACAGGTTTTTGAAAAGTGCGTTTGAGCGCGATATCAACGATGGATACTGCGTTTTGATTTTCGAGCTGTGAGTCTCTCATATATTCGCTTCTGGATAGAAAAAGTTTTAAAACGTATATCGAAAGATCAGACATTTATCAACTCGTACTTTGTAAGATTCTAAAACTCTGAATCAATGCGGCATGTTAGGGTGAATTCTGAGTTTTCAACTCTAAAAGTGTTTGAGTGACCCGTGAAAATGCTGCTTAGGGTAAAGTTAGTCCGTATTCATCAAAGAATCGTAAAACAGCAGATGAGATAGCCCTGGGGTTTAGCTGTAATGAGATGATAAAGGATAAGATAGGCTACTCTTCGGAAACAGGGTCCATTAAGGGTTCTTTGAATTCAAATTCTTCTCTTCTTCCTGAGGGGGAGCAAGTAATACAGAAGACCTTGCTCTCACGAAATTCAACTGCATAGCGCCATCCTTGTACTTGCATAAACTCATAGTAAGAAACACGTAAGGACCTTGCTGTATGAACAGCCCAGTTCCAGCGATTCACTCTAATTTGTTTGACTAAGGTTGCTGGAGGAGGGGTGGGGACTTGATCTGAAGTTTGTGAAGGCAGAGTGGCATGCGTGTTTTGAGTCAAAAAGATTGCAGTGAAGGCCACTAGAGCTACATGGAGATGAGTTTGTTGCATAAGTTTCTCTCAAGAATTTTCTAAGCAATTAACACTTTTAGTTGCGAAGCTAAAGAAAAAATCATGCTCAGATTTATTGTCAACTGAGAAAGTTGTTTTGTTTGTGAGCGTACTTCGCGTTGATCTGGGTGGAGCGGGATTCAGGAGGGGTGCCTTGTGGGATTTCAGGAGAGCCTCGAGTGAATAAAGAAATAAAACTTGAGTTTTTTACTTTTGTTATTTAGTGTACGCCTCATGCGAAAAAGTTCGGTCTTTGGTGTGGTGGCTTATTTTTTCATCGTTTCTATCGTCATGGTGAATCATGTGCAAGCAGCACCACTCTCTAGAGCTAGAGCTCATGAAGTAGCTCAACTCTATCGAGGTGTGATGGGTAGTTTGCTCGAGTCTCCGACTCCGGCAACTCGGTCTTTTTTCTACCCTAATGAGGTTCTCACCGCTGAGAGAGTGGAAGCAAACACGCGAGAATTTGAGGAGCTCTTGACTCGTGTGAGCTTACCGCAAACAGTGAATCGCATCCTAATACTTGATAAGCTTCGAAGGGGGCATGTTCTTCATTCTCGTGAGAAATATACTCTACTCATGGAGCTTGATCGTGTAGATCAATCGATTCAGACTCATTTAGATCGTCAAGATCATTCACTCCAACGTCGATGGATCCTACCTCAGTTTTTGGGCTCTGTTGGAATGATTGCCTCAACGGCATTTATGAGAGCCATTCCACAGGCGGAAATTACTGAGGGGAATTGGGCATGGCCAGTTTTTGGATCTTTGGTAGCTGGTGGAGTAGGACTCATGGGTCACGCTCTTTACCAAAATAATTATTGGACTCCAGAGTCGTTTACTGACTCTCGCAGTTGGAAGGAGCAGTTGATTCAATTAGCAGCAACCCATGAAGTTCGAGCGAGAGACATGATTGAGCATCGGCTTTTGGGTACAGTGTTTCTAGTAGATAGTGAGACTTTCCCCCCAATTCCAGATTATTCATTTATCCTTGAGTGGGTCGGGTCACTGCCTCATATGGGATCTCTGAGTGACTTGCATGCGAGATTAGAAGTGGCAGGAGATGGTCCGGCTCCCGTTGCTGCTCATCTTGCCATAGATATTCCACCTGTGGCGCAAGATGGCGCAGGTGTAAATCCTCATCATGAGTTAATTCAGCGTTTTACTCAACAGTTTCGATCACTCGATCTTTCTGATAGTCAGTTCAGTGCCCTGAATCGAAATCAATTCCAAATCGTTGTGAAAGCTTTGGCTCAAGAAATTTCACAACAAAGATACTCTTTGTGGAGTCATATTGCTTCAAGAAGGCTGTTATTTATGGCATTGCAAAGAAAAGAAGCTTATGCATTGTTTGATCTTCTGAAGGTTCAAATTTCTACCATGTATCCTCTAATGGACTCTCTTTATAAATCTTTTTATAATAAAGTATTTCTGATTGCGGCAGAAAAGAATCATCCACAACTCCTCAATCTGTTGTATCACTCAAGACAGGGACCGGGTGATGTATTAAATACAATATTTTTACTCGAGCACTCTACTCTTGATCGAGTAAGACAGATTGCAGAACAACGAGGTTATGAAGAGATTTTAAATGTTCTCAATCGTGCCCATCGCAGATTTGATCCAATCGCTGTATTGCATCAACCTGGAGTTGATTTACTTCAAGCTGGACCTAATAATCCTCAGCGCCAGATTATGAATAATGCCGGTCATGATGGAGTTTCTCTGCATGTGATGCAATCCACCTATGATGCCCTAAGGGCCCGATATAGAGTGGAGCTTGAAGTGAACTTTCCATCAGGTAGTAATCAGTACTTGGTTATTAGAAAAATTGAGCAGCTCCTTGAGGGACTCAAGGCAGCGAGTAAAATCGATGAAATGACAGATCTTTCTTCAAGGGCACTGTTTGCTCGTATTGAGGCACCCTTTAATGAAAGGGATCCCGGTTATGATCCGGATCATTTGTTCTTATGGAATACAAATGAGAAGAAGGCAAAAACGCTAAAATACCTTCAAGTGGCTTATGCAGCTCTTGAGGATGCAGCTGCATATCAACAACTCACAGGTCAAGAAATGACGGCAGCCGATCGAGATGATCATTGGGTGAGTTGGATTAAGAATGTTCTAGTAGATAGCGCGTTTGCTTATGCTATTGATGGAGGTAGGGAGATCGATCTTGAGCGACTTTCAACGAGTAGTTCGTGTGTTCCTGGTGTGGATCACCGTATTATTCATGGGCTGACCGGAATTCATCCTGACGTAAGTATTCATGGCGGGCATCAGCAGTTGATGAATGAAGCAACTTGGAGAGCACAGGTTGAAGCAAGAAGAGAAGCCAGCAGAAGAGAGAGAGAAGCGCAATTTAATAACTCAGCCTTTAATTCACTGGTTCTGGAATGGGTGAGACAAGGCGGGGATATTACTCAGTCACAGGCACAGATCCTCGATGCTTACCTAGCGTATTTGAGAGAGAAGGCAAAAGCTCAATTTGGCGAAGGTTTTATCGCTTCAGAAGAATTTAGAACCCTCTTGGAGACCATTGAGTCCTTTCCGGAAAAAATCATGGATAAAATTGCTGAATCAAGACCTGTGTTGTATCAACTCGAGGAGATCTCCTCTTAGTACTTGCTAGTGCGGGGAGCGTGCTGTGATGTTAGGTAAATGCTTGTAGTTATTTAGTTCTTAGCTTAGAAATATCTGTGTCCGTAATTGAAAAATGTATCTGCCCATGCTTCAGGTTTTCCTATCAAGGGAGTGAATACACCAAGAGAATGGTCTGTTTCGACAATTTAAGGATCTAACTTTCCAGGCGCCCTTTGTTTCTGAGGCTGTCCCAAAAATAGAAATTAGTTGATAAAAAATAAGAAAGGCGTTTCTTTTTAGGTGCTTAAACCGAACAAAAGAGAACGCCCAATGGAAGACTTACACCTAGCTCGAGCAATTTGGAAGAAATTTAAACCGAGGATTGAATCGCCAAAAAGATTGATGGAAGCCAAACGAGGGCGACCCAAGGCAAGTGAAAGAATGGCCTTTTTGGGGATTTGTTATATGGTTTGGAACAGATGCTCATGGAGAGCTCTTCCGTCAAAGTTTGGAAAAAAGAGCACAGTTCATCGGTACTTCAAAAAGTGGGCTGATTCGGGGCTATTTCAGAGGTTTTAGCACACAGTGCTTGTTTTTCTGAATCAGAATGGCCGACTCAAGAACGAACCTTATCTTGTTGATGGTTCGCAGGTAGTGGTTCAGTATTTTTCTAAGAAAATCGCCTTTATCAGTAGCAAGCTGCGTCCAAAAAAGAGCGATCAAGTTTTCACTACTGGTAGATGCCCAAGGAGTTCCACTGGCCTCAGTACTTGGTTCTGCGAATGAACATGATATAAATCTTCTTGAGTCGACGATCAATCAAGAAGTCATAAAGCGGTTAAATTTTTGTAAAAGAGTCCTCCTTGGCGACAAGGAATATGTCGGCCCTCACCAACAAACCACTGCGATTCTGCATGGATATCATCCGGTATTTTGCCCTAGAAAGTACCACTATGAAGCTCTCTCCAAAAAAGAAAGAATGATTTTGACATCCAACAGGTGGATTGTTGAAAGAAGTATTAGCTGGATAAAAACCCTCAGGAGAGTCAAGGTTTGCTATAAGAAATCGTTAAAACACTTTCTGTCATTTCTTGATCTGGCATGTCTTATGATCTCATTCCATAAAGGATATCAGTGATTTTTGGGACAGCCTCAACTTTATAATAATTATAATTTGACTCAAGTACTAAAAGAGCATAATTAGGCGACTGTTGTTAAGTCATAAAAATAAGGGGGAGTCATGAAAAGGGAATCGTTAGATTGGCTACTATTCGTAATAAGCTGTTTGTTGTTAGTTGCTCTTACTCCCTTTTCTCATGCAGATGATCAGAAATTGGCAAGCGAACCTCATTATTGTAGTGTTCAGTATTTTTCGAAGGCTGAAATTTATTCATTTAAAAACAATAACAGCCTTGTTCGTGCAAGAGGATTTAAATTGGGGCAATCAGTTCTTTTGGGAGTAGCAGTGGGCAAAAGTGATGTAGACGAATTAGTTAAGTTATCTGATTCCTATAATCAGGGGCAGGAAATCGGAAGTAAAAAGTATTGCACTTGGTATCTACACACTCCAAGTATGAATCCGATCGATTTTTTTAATTCTATTCTTGCCATGCAGACGTTCAATTACACTCCGATTGAAAGAAACCCCAGGGACCTTTCCTCGACTGAGGCTGTGAGTGAAGTCATGCAGGCAGTGCAGTCATCCTTCTTTGATAGAGATCCTAGCTTTGTTTCATGTCTAGTAAAAAATAAGTATTTGGCAGTTGGGTGCCAAGGAATGAGGCATCGTGGACCCACTGTAATTGGTGCTATTTTAGCTTTCAGTGGGTGCACGCCACAAACTTCTGCTGAGATTGTAAATAGACTGTGGGGACTAAATGATGTCGCCCCTGAGGTGAGGTTAGCAGTGATCGAAGCAGCATATGTCTATGGCTTAATGAATCCAAAGGTAAGCAAAGAGCTATCGATGGTCTTCAGTCAATCGCAGTAAAATTGAAAGAACTTATTGCATTGACTGGGATCAGGTTCTCGAGTTTTAATTGTTTTGAGAATATTTACTTTTATTAGGATCTCAGTCCACTGATTTTCAAATGTTCTCGACCCAAGGCGATGGTTTAGCTAAGTTTTGAATCTGTACGTCGCAGTTTCAGCGATTCTCCACCGATAATACCTAACCTTCCTTTTCGAACAACTTGGAACTAGTGCCCTAATGCCTCGAACCAAAATATCCCTCATTTTAGGCTTTTTTTTGAGTATCTGTGATGCTGAGTCTTAGCTCCTCCGTTTATGTGAAAGACGGCCCAGCTCTTGTTGGTCTAGGCCCACTCAAAACACTTTTTATCGTCGCAGGCCCCATCTCACGTGACATTAGAGATATTCTACGGATGAACTTGATTCCTGCGTCATGGCAGCACCTGGTTAGTCTTGAGGTCGTGAGCTGTCAAAACTAGCCCTTAAATGCGGCAAATTGCCTTGTTAATTGCAAGATGGAGTTCGCACCAAGTTCGCCTCTCGAGATATCAGTGGATACGAACCTTCCACTCTTCTTCGCCATTCACCTTTAGACCCGTGGCGTCCACTACCTCATAAAGTCTATTGCTGTGCTGGATATCCTGCTAAGGTATTAACCTCAGAGATCCTAAAACTAAAAACAGCGAAAGAGAGCTAGGGATCTCAAGATTTAACCCCAGCAACTCAAAGGCTCACTTCGTAAATTCTCCAACTTCTTTTTAATTAGTACGAAATTTGAACCTGAATACTGAAAATAACTCAATTACTTTGTCAGTATGAATCCTCTCGTAATTCTCATCACAGTATTAATATAGGTCAGCTTCTCAGGTACCCAAAGGTGAGTTTAACTCCATCTATTAGTGATCTATTGTACCCGGATTCTTCAATAGCGTCGCTCATGTTGTTCTCTCTAGCTGTAGTAAACTGAAGATCGCGCATGAACAGCTTGTGTTCAATATTATTTTTGATTTACTGAAGAGTAGCTCACAGCTGACACAACAAGGCTAACATGAACTATAGGAATAAATTGACACAATTAAAAGTTCGAGCTTAGGGTGTGTTTTTGCCGTATTTGTAGCACAAACATGTTTCCAATTTCTGTCGATTTTATTCTACGGGCTTCAGGATGTCAAAAAACAATGGAGAACCCTCACTCGCAAAGAAGTTAATGTTCATGATCTCTCCAAGTTTTCCTAGGTCTGATGCTTTCACAGAATCTAAAGTTGACCCGTCCCCTTGATTCTGCGCAAGTGGGGCGAAGGCCCTGTTTCGTGTATTCACACCACATAGTTTCCTCTGCCGTAATGAAATAAGGAAGTTTCTCCTGAGGTAAGAATCCGTCGGTGGCTGTGTTTTGACCTGCGCAGAAAGATGAAGATTGAACAAATCAAAAAGCCTTCGCATCGAGAAGCCTGAACCGAGAGAGGGGTTTTCACGAGGGTATTCTTTTGCATGGAATACAATAAGAAGGTCTTTGAGTTTACGGTGATAAATGAGATGTCCATGAAATAAGTCGGAGCGAGATAGAACTGTTGGGTTCCAGGGTATAGCACTTTCTGTAATTTTTATAAACAACTCTTCAAAATAAGTTCCAACCCCCTTGTTTTTAGGAACTCTATAGTTCTTGTCATTTCCTCCAGAAAACCAGGACGGTTTCTCAAGATTGGAGAAGCTCACTCCTAGTTCCTGAGTCATCAGGTAGATTGGAGAGGGCAGATCAATATCCTGAGTTCCGTGAATAAGAGGCTTTGTTTGTTGAATGATTAGATTTCTTACTTCTTCAGGAGGCGGTGGCTCTACTTGGGAAATCTGCTCAAGGACTGAGGTGAGTTCATCCGGGGTTACAACCCCAGCAGGTAGTGAGGTACAAAATCCTGAATTCTCCATCGCTGAAGATTGATCGAGTACCATCTGAAGTGCTGTGGTGCGGGTTTGTACCTCGACAGGATCATCCCCAAAAGCATTAAAACTGATTAGAGATAGAAATAAAAGTGTCCATTGTATTTTAGAATAATTTCCCATCTTTCCCCCCGCGGACTCGTTAGCACAGGGAGATTAAAAAAGTAAATTCTTTTATGAATTTTTATTTGAAAAAAGATGTCTTTTAAGAGTTATATAGAAAAAATTTGAAGATCTACACATTATTTTAAAAAGTTTATATGAGCCTGTCCCAAAAATCTAAATATAGTTTTTAGAATGAGATCAAGAGGCATCCTAGGTCTAGAAATGCTCAGTAGGTATCAAATGATCTTTCATAGCAATACTTGATTCTCCTGTAGCTCTTCAATCAACTGATGATCCTCTCTACTTTCCATCCATGTTGATTGAGTAACTTTCTTTGAGAAGGTTTCAGTTGATTTAAGTGATATTTTCTTGGGTGAAAGATAGGCTGGTATTCATGAATAACTGCAGTCAACTCTTGTCTTCCTCCGACGTACCCTTTGTCTCCTAAGAGTTTAGTATTGCTGTAAATCCTAGTATTTATTGGATTCTCCGCCAGGGTGGAATCCAGTAGGCTGGTATCATGTTTATTGGCAGAGCTGAGGGTTGTCACAAGCGGCGTTCCGTCTGAGTCTACCAGAAGTGAGAACTTAATGGCACACTTGGGTCGGTATTGAGAGCTAATAAATGCAGCTGTCTTTGGAAGAGAATGAGTGACGACTTGTGAGCCATCAATAATATGTAC
>Ga0255098_1000422_pt1 | contig 11983 bp, 10 predicted proteins | sample Colum_Atlam_RepC_2_FD_188440 | JGI IMG/M metagenome (GOLD analysis project Ga0255098, IMG submission 188440) | Freshwater microbial communities from Columbia River, Oregon, United States - Colum_Atlam_RepC_8d | ecosystem: Environmental > Aquatic > Freshwater > River | place: USA: Oregon... | reverse complement strand
GTCGATGAGTCCCGGGGCCACGCCCAAGGCCGAGCTCAAGGCAGCCCTGGTGCGCCGGGCCGCCGAGCTGGGCTTCGACGCTTGCCGAGTGACCACGGCCGAGCCGCCAGCCTCCGCCCCGGACTTCGAGCGGGCCTTGGCCGAGGGGCGTCATGCCGAAATGGCCTGGCTGGCCAAGGCGCCGGAAAAGCGGGCCGATTTGGCGCGGGTGCTGCCGGGTATCCGCAGCGTGGTGACCCTGGCGGTGAGTTATCACTGCGACCCGCATCGCGATACATCGGCTGCAGGCGATGATCCAGGTTCGCCACCCCGGGGCATCGTGGCCCGCTACGCGCAGCATCCCGACTACCACGATCTGCTCAAGGAGCCCTTGCGAGCCCTCACGGAGTTCCTCGACACCGCGGCCGGCGTGTCACAGCGCTCGCTCTGGTATGTCGACACGGGGCCCATCCTGGAGCGCGATCTCGCCCAGCGCGCGGGCATCGGATTCGTGGGCAAGCACACCAACCTGATCTCTCGCAGTCTGGGCAATTGGTTCCTCCTGGCGGAGATCCTGACCACGGCCGAACTGGAACCCGATGCGCCCGAGCACAACCACTGCGGGTCCTGCACTCGATGCCTGAGCGCTTGCCCCACCGGCGCACTGCCCGCGCCCTTCACGCTGGATGCCCGTCGGTGCATCTCGTACCTCACCATCGAACACCGCGGTTCCATCCCGGAGGATCTGCGTCCGGCCATCGGTGACCGCATTTTTGGCTGCGACGATTGCCTGGCCGCCTGTCCCTGGAACCGCTTTGCCCGAGAGGGATCCATCCTGCGAGCCCACCATCGCGCCGACCTCACCCGGCCTGACCTCGTCAAATGGCTCGAGCTCGACGATGCGGCCTTCAAGTCGCGATTCGCGGGCACGCCCCTGCTGCGCACCAAACGCCGCGGGCTGCTGCGCAATGTGTGCGTGGCGCTGGGCAATGTCGGTGATGCCCGGGCGTTGCCGGCCCTGCGCCGGGCGGCGCTGGATCCCGAGCCGCTCATCGCCGAACACGCCGCCTGGGCCATCGGGCAGATAGAATCGCGCAGCCGATCCGCATCCACCGCCAGGTCTGCAGATCCAAACGCAGGCGTTTCGCACTCGATGCCCCGCCCGGCCCCGGCTTCCCTTTTGCACGCGGATTCCCGAGTGTCTCCGGCTTCATGAGTTCGGCACCGGTCCTCGACATCACCCACCTAACCATCCTCCGGGATCGCGTCCCCATCCTGACCGACTTGTCGTGGCGGGTGATGCCCGGCGAGCACTGGGCGCTGTTGGGCGGCAACGGCTCGGGCAAAACGAGTCTGTTGTCGGCGCTGGCGGGTTACCTAATGCCCACCACCGGCGACATCGCTCTCCTGGGCGAACAGTACGGCCAGGCCGACTGGCGGGAGCTCCGGATGAAGCTAGGCATCGTCAGCTCGTCGGTGCGCCAAATGATGAACGACACCGAGCCTGCCCTCGACACGGTGGTCAGCGGCCGCTACGCGATCATCGATTACTGGGGAACTCCAAAACGCGCTGACGCCGCGAGAGCCCGTGAACTGATGGAGTCGGTGGAAATCGGCCACCTGGCCAAGCGCCCGTGGGCGGTTTTGTCGCAGGGCGAACGCCAGCGCGTGCTCATCGCACGGGCCATGATGTCGGACGCCAGACTGCTCATCCTCGATGAGCCGTGCACCGGGTTAGACCCTGTGGCCCGGGAGCTATTCCTGGAGTTCCTGGGTCGGCTTTCACGCCGAGCCAATGCCCCGACGCTGGTTTTGGTGACCCACCACGTGGAGGAAATCACCCCAATCTTCAGCCACGCCCTACTGCTTCGGGGCGGCACCGCGCTGGCCTCGGGACCGATCGGGCGGTCGCTGACCAGCCGGTCGCTGAGCCAGCTCTTTGATCACCCGGTTCGGCTGACCCGGAGCGGGGGCCGGCTTGGCCTGAGGGTGAGCCCCAGCAGCGCCGCGTGAACTCGCGGGAGTCTTTTCATCGGCGGCCTTACCGGCAGGAACCTTTGCAGCGGGAGCAACCGGACGCCGTGGGCGGGTTCGCAACTCCTCCGGCACGAGCAGCGGATCGTAGCCGTAGCGGCGGCAGAACGCTTCCGTCGGCGCGATGATGAGCGTCGATCGATGCAGGAAGGGGTCGGGGTATTCCAAACGGAAGGCCCGCAGCGCCAATCCATGGAAGTCGCGGCGGCCGTACAAAATATCCCCAGCGACCGGGCACCCGGCGTGGGCCAAGTGCAGGCGGATCTGGTGGGTCCGTCCTGTGACCGGCAACGCCAAGACCAGCGCCCTGCCCTCGCGGGCACCCAGCACACGGAAAGCCGTCTCTGCGGGCTTGCTCTCTGGACCGTAATCCACCCGATGCTTGCCGTGCTCGGCCGGATCGGGCCCGAGCGGTTCACGGCAAACCCATTCACCCTGTCGGGGCACGCCATCGGTCACCGCGAGGTAGGCTTTCTTGACCGTCCGCTCAGCGAACACGCGCGACAAAGCCGGCATGGCTCCTTGGCTCTTGGAGAAGAGCAGCACCCCGGTGGTCGGCGCATCCAGGCGGTGCACGAAACGCAGAAACTTGAGGTTCCGCGACCGGGCCCACCACTCCCCAGTTTCAATGGCATCAACCAAGGCTCGATGGAGCCCGCGGTCGGCATGCTCACCGTCATCCGGGCCCAGCATCCAGCCCGCCGGCTTGTCGATGGCCAGCACCCCACGGTCCTCGTAGAGGATGTTCACGATCGTTCCGTCAGGCAGTTCAAAGAAGTCCGGCTTGGCCACCTGCCGATTGAACCACACCCCGCCTCCGATCTCACGCCATTCTTGATCCGTTGTGTCGAGGCCAAATGTTTTCGTGCAGGAACGGGGCTTCAATAAATGAAGGAATGACCCCTTTTGTGTAAATGTGTGGGACCGACCCCTATTGTGGTAAAAATCCTGATGGCAGATGGCCAGTTCAGGGTATCTTTGAGCCGTGCAAATCGAGTCCTTCAAAGTTTTCTGCGACCTCGCCGAGACGGAATCGTTCACCAAGGCGGCCCTGATCAACAACATCACCCAGAGTGCGGTCAGCCAGCAGATCACCTCTTTGGAACGCCAGCTGAAGACCCTTCTCATTGAACGCAGCAAGAAGAAGTTCCGGCTCACCCGCGAAGGCGAACTGCTCTACGAACACGGCAAACAAATCATCCTCACCTACGAGGGATTGGTTCACCGCCTTCAGGAACTGCGGGACGTCATCTCGGGCACCATCCGCATCGCCGCCATCTACAGCATCGGCCTGCACGATCTCCAACCCTACGTGAAGCGCTTCCTCAAGGCGCACCCGTCGGTGAAGGTCCACGTCGAATACCAACGCGCCAACCAGGTGTATGACGATGTCCTGGGCAATGTCGTGGACATCGGTCTGGTCGCCTATCCGCTGAAGGAATCCAAGCTCGAGACCATTGCTCTGAAGCCGGAGAAACTGGTGCTCATCTGCGCTCCGGGACACGCCTTCACCAAGTCCAAGGGTCTCAAGGTCTCCCAGCTGGAAGGCCAGAAATTCATCGGTTTTGAACCCGACATCCCAACTCGGAAAGCCATCGACCGGGAGCTCAAGGAACACGGAGTCGCCGTGAAGCACGTCATGGAGTTCGACAACATCGAAACCGTGAAGCGGGCCGTGGAAATCGGGGCCGGCGTGAGCATTGTTCCGGCGGGCACCGTCGCTCAGGAAGTTTCTAAGAACACCCTCGTCGCCATGCCCTTCGCGGACATCGAACTCAACCGTCCCATCGGACTCATCCACAAGAAGTCGAAGGTGCTGTCGCCGGCCATGAAGCAATTCATCGCCGCCTTGCAAGTCAGCCAACCCATCGGTTGACGGGGCGATCGGCCCCATCGGTTTACTCCAGTCAGCGGATGTTTATTGCCCCGGTCAGGCGACCGGGGCGGATTCAGGAGTGTGAGTGGCGATCAATGTAGACCGGTGCACCCAGTGTTCGACACGAAACTCCGAGGTGCGAAGGACTTCAGCCATCCAGACGAAATCGCCCTCAAACGGCGGGAACACCGCATCGCCTGGCACGGTGATGGGCACCCGGGTCAGGAACAAATCGCTGCATCGGGGCAGCAGCAATCGGTAGATTTCCGACCCACCGCAAACCCAGACCGGGCGGGGATCATTCTGAAGCTCTTCCAACAACGGTTCTAATTCGGCAACCGTGCGCACTCCTGGGATGGTTGCGCCACTGCGGGAAAGCACAATGGTCTGCCGTCCGGGCAAGGGCTTGCCGATGGAGTCAAAGGTCTTACGACCCATGACCAAGATCCCGCCGAGCGTCACCTGACGAAACCAACGAAAATCGGCCGGAAGGTGCCAAGGAATCTTGCCAGAGTCGCCAATGACCCGGTTCTCCGACATGGCAGCGATGGCTCGCAGACGGCCCATGGTGATCAACCTCTGAATTCTGCCAACCGGTGACAGGACGACGCTGAAGCCGCCCTGCCCCGGAAAAACTCAACCCTCCGTGGGCACCGACAACCCGGAGAACGGGTTCTGTCCGAAGGATGCCGACTGCGAGGCCGCATCGGTCGCCACGCGAACCGGTTCCGGCTTGCCGTTGGATTCTGCCTTGGAGGAAGCCTTGGAAGGGGCCTTCGGCGTTGCAGGAGCCTCCTCTTCCTTGGTTTCCTTCGGGTTCTTGGCGCGCTTGTTCTTCGGCAGGGGGCTGATCATCACATTGATCGCCTTGCCCACCAGCTTGGGCGGAAAATCCGGATGTCCCCACGGAGCCAACTGCTCCAGGAACTTGTTCATGACTTCCTTGCCGACTTCCGTATGGGCCATTTCGCGCCCACGGAAACGCAAGGTTGCCTTCACCTTCATGTCCTCACACAAGAAGCCAATGGTGTGCTCCTTCTTGATGCCCAGATCATGCGGATCGATACGGGGAGAGAGCTGAACCTCCTTCACCAGATTCACCGCCTGGTGCTTCTTGCTGTCGCGCTCCTTCTTGGAGAGTTCGTATTTGAACTTGCCGTAGTCGACGATGCGGCAAACCGGCGGAACCGCCGTCGCGGCAATTTCCACCAAGTCGACGGCACTTTGTCGGGCCAGGTTGATGGCGGCTGCCAGATCCATGATCCCCACCTGCTGCCCGTCGATGCCGATGACGCGAACCTCGCGTGCTCGGATCTTTCCGTTGATCCGGTGCTGCGGCTGACCCGGTTGAGGGCGTGAAAACGGGCGGCTCAAAGTGCCGCCTCCGGTTGAAAATGCATCATGCGTACGATCAAACCAACTCGCTGCTTCAGGAGACTTAGGTCGCTATAGGAAGCTCTAGCCATCCGGGCAAGCCGAAAGTCCAGAATTCCGCAATAAATCGACGAAAACCTGAAATCAGACCCTCTCATCGCTGCACACCTTGCGGTTGGAGGACTTCCCGGATGTTGACACCACGGAAGTCGAACAGACGCTTGATGGTGTCCTCGATCAGGTTGTTCGGGCAGCTCGCACCGGCGGTGATTCCGACCGTCAGAGTCCCTTCAGACCGGTACCAATCGGCGGTGGTCACCTCAGCGGTGATGTGCTGATTCCAATGACGGATGAGGGCCGGCGACTGCATCATGGCCGCGTTCTTGATGAAGTAGGTCGGCAGCACCTTCTCGCCCATCTCTGCCAAATGGGAGGTGTTCGAGGAATTGTAGCCCCCGACGACGATCAGAAGATCGATGGGCTCGCGGAGCATTTTCTCCAGAGCATCCTGACGGTCTTGAGTCGCACCGCAAATGGTGTCGAAGAACCGGAAATGCTCAGCCACCTTTTCAGAACCGTGCTTCTGTTGCATGGCCCGCTGGAAGCGCTTCTGAACTTCCTCAGTCTCACCGCGCAACATGGTCGTCTGATTGGCCACGCCCACGGCCACCAAATGCAAGTCCGGGTCGAATCCGGGAGAGTGAGCCCCTTTGAATCGTTCGAGAAACTCGTTCCGGTCGCCCCCTTTGAGGATGTAGTCGCAGACGTAATCGGTCTCGGCCAGGTCGAAGACCACCAGATAATGCCCCGTCCCGTAGGCGGTGGCCTGCGAGGTGGTCGCCTTGGTTTCCTCATGCTTGGCCTTGCCATGAATGATACTGGTCACCGACTCCTTGCTGTACTGGCGCACCCGCTTCCAGACCGACATCACGTCGCCGCAAGTCGTGTCCACCGTCTGGCAACCGAAACTCTCGATGCGCTGGCGGGTGGAGACCTCGGTACCGAAAGCCGGGATGATGACCACGTCATCGGCATTGAGCTTGAGGCCGGCCAGTTCCAGATCACTGGGCTTGGGCGAGATGCTCACAATGCCCATTCCCCGGATCTGATCATTCACCTCGGGGTTGTGGATGATTTCACCCAACAGGAAAATGCGGGTCGGTTCGGGGAAAACCTTGCGCGCCGCATAAGCCAAATCAATGGCCCGTTCAACGCCGTAGCAAAAGCCGAATTCCTTGGCCAAACGAATGGTGAGTCCGCCGTAGGAAAACGTGCCGCCATTGGCACGGAGGCGTTCCACCAACTCGCTGCGGTAGTGAGTCACCACCTGCGCCGAGACTGCCTGCATGACGTCCGGCCTGCGGAGGTTCACTTTCTTGGATGCGGCGGGGGCGGCAGGCCCCGACGGGGCGTCGTTGAACATGACGGGCTAACCGTACCCGCACCCCGCCGAACGTCGAGAGTGGAGTGGTGGGTAAAAGGTTTAGAGTCGGTAATGGCGTTTCAGGAATCCGCAAATCTCCAAAGCTTCCAGACTGGTCACCGGATCACCAACCCGTAACCTCCGAGCCGTGTCCGCCGACTTCGACCTCGCCATCGTCGGTTCCGGATTTGCCGGAACGTTGCTGGCCATGATCGCCCGACGCCTCGGTCGCTCGGTGCTGATGATTGAACGCGGACGCCACCCGCGCTTCGCCATCGGCGAATCATCCACGCCCTTGGCCAATTTGTGGCTGGAGATTCTGGCCGACCGCTACGACTTGCCTCGCCTGCGCCCGCTATCCCAGTGGGGCACCTGGCAAGCCTCACACCCGCACATTGGCTGCGGTCTCAAGCGCGGGTTCAGCTACTTCCATCATTCGGCCGGAAAAACTTGGGAGGCCCGCAACGACCGTTCCGATCAACTGCTCGTGGCGGCCAGCCCCAACGATTTCGTAGCCGACACCCATTGGTTTCGACCCGATTTCGATGCCTTTCTGGTCAAGGAAGCCATCCAGCTCGGCGTGGAGTACCACGACGAAACCACACTCACTGCCTGCGATATCGAGGCCGATGGCATTCAAATGGCGGGGACACGTCACGGAACCCCTTTCCGGGCGCGCGCCCGTTTCTTGGTCGATGCCAGCGGCCCTCGTGGCTACTTGCATCAGGCGCTCGGTCTGCCCGAGACCCAGTTCGAAGACTTCCCCCGGACCCGGGCTCTGTTTTCGCATTTCACCGGAGTCGGCTCATGGGCCCAGGGCAACCTGGTCTTCAACGATGCGCCCTTCCCTCCGGATGATGCCGCCCTGCACCACACTTTCGATGGCGGCTGGATGTGGGTGCTGCGCTTCAACAACGGCATCACCAGCGCGGGTTTTGCGGAAGTTTCTACCCCGTCCGCGGCCTCTGTCTTCGATCCGGCTCAAACTTGGAGCCGTTTTCTGAATCGCTTTCCTTCCATCGGAAAACAGTTCGCCTCCGCCCAACCCATCCGTCCCTGGGTATGCGCCGAACCTCTGGCGTTCCGAAGCTCCCGCTGCATCGGACCTCGATGGGCACAATTACCCATGGCAGCTGGGTTCGTGGATCCGCTCTTTTCCACCGGCTTTTTGCTCTCGCTCCTGGGGATTGATCGACTGGCTCGGGCTTTGGAAAACGGCTGCACAGAAACCGCCCTCGCCGCTTATGAAACCGAGACGCTGGCTGACCTCGACGCCACCGCGCGACTCATCAGCGGCGCCTATCGAGTGCTCGGCAAGCCCGATGCATTCGAAGCCCTGACCATGCTTTATTTCGCAAGCGCCAGCTTTTCCGAAACGGCGCTGCGATTGGGTCGACCCGAACTGGCCCCAGGATTCCTCCTGCGGGCCCACCCCCGCATCGCACCTGCCCTGCGCGCGCTCCTGACCGACGCCGGCCGAGCACCCGAGGACGCTTGGATCGCCCGGGTGGCAGCAATCATAGAACCCATCAACGTGGCCGGGCTGTGCGATCCGGAAAAACGCCACTGGTACGGGGTGGACACGGCAGACCTGCTCCAAGGTTCCTCAAAATTGGAATCCAGCCCGGAAGCGATTCAAGCCATGCTCCAGGACTGCGGCCTGTAGCAGAGGTGTGGGTCCGCCACTCACTGGGCCGAAGAACTCCGCGTCGAGGGGGCTTCCGAGCCTGTCCCCAAACGTCATCAGATTTCCGTCGCCCGCCGGGCAAGGACCGTGTTTCATCCGCCAGCTTTTCTGACCATGCCGAAGCGCACCGACATCCACTCTGTCCTCATCATAGGCGCGGGTCCGATCATCATCGGACAGGCCTGTGAATTCGATTATTCCGGAACCCAGGCCTGCAAAGCCCTGCGGGAAGAGGGTTACCGTGTGATCCTGGTGAACTCCAACCCGGCCACCATCATGACCGATCCGGAGTTCGCGGATCGGACCTACATCGAGCCGGTCACCCCGGAGGCGGTGGAGAAGATCATCGTTCGTGAGCAGGCCGAAATGAAGCGGTTGGGAGCCACCGGCAAGCTGGTCTTGTTGCCGACGCTCGGCGGCCAGACAGCGCTGAATACGGCCATGAAGCTGCACCGCTCCGGTACGCTCGAGCGACTGGGTGTGGAAATGATCGGCGCCAAGGCCGAGGCCATCGAGAAGGGCGAAGACCGCCAGATCTTCAAGGACCTGATGCTCTCCATCGGTCTGGACGTGCCCATCAGCGGCACGGCCCACACGCTGGACGAGGCACGCGCCATCGCCGCCAAGATCGGCCGATACCCGCTGATCATCCGGCCGGCTTATACCCTCGGCGGCACCGGCGGCGGCATTGGCTACAACCGCGAAGAGTTCGAGGAGATCGCCAAGCGCGGGCTCGACCTGTCGCCGGTCAGCGAAATCCTGGTGGAGGAATCGCTCCTGGGCTGGAAGGAGTACGAGATGGAGGTCATGCGCGACCGCGCCGACAACTGCGTCATCATCTGCTCCATCGAGAACTTCGACCCGATGGGGGTGCACACCGGTGACTCCATCACGGTGGCCCCGATCCAGACGCTCACCGACAAGGAGTACCAGATGCTCCGCGACCAGAGCTTCGCGGTGATCCGCGCCGTGGGTGTCGAGACGGGCGGCTCGAACATCCAGTTTGGCGTGCATCCCGACACCGGGCGCATCGTCATCATCGAGATGAACCCCCGGGTCAGCCGCAGCTCGGCCCTGGCGTCCAAGGCCACCGGGTTCCCCATCGCGAAGATCGCCGCCAAACTGGCGGTGGGCTACTTGCTCGACGAGATCCGCAACGACATCACCCGCGAGACCCCGGCCAGCTTCGAGCCGACCATCGACTACGTGGTGACCAAGATCCCCCGCTTCGCCTTCGAGAAGTTCCCGCAGGCCGATCCGACGCTGACCACGCAAATGAAGAGCGTCGGCGAGGCCATGGCCATCGGACGCACCTTCAAGGAATCCCTCCAGAAGTGTCTGCGCTCGCTGGAGATCGGTCGCAGCGGCATCGGCGGCGACGGCAAGCCCTGGCGCGTCGGCACCCACAGCTACGGCGACCGCGAGGTGCTGCCCAAGGACCTGATCTCGCGGAAACTCAGCGCCCCGAACGCCGAGCGCATCTTCTTCATCCGCCACGCGTTCCGCGCCGGATTCAGCATCGAAGAGGTGTTTCACCTCACCAAGATCGACCGCTGGTTCCTCATCCAAATCCAGGAGTTGGTGGATTTCGAGGAGACGCTGGCGAAGTCGGTCAACTGAGCCCACCCGCTCGGCGTTCGGTTCACGGCTCCGAGTTGCGATGGCCTGCCGCCGGGATTCCGAGTGCTGAGAGCAATTCCGCGGGCAGCCGACGCGGTTTGTCCTCGAGATTGGTGCACACATGATGGGTGTACCCCTCTGCGCGCACCTGCCCTTCCGAACCTACGACTCGGTAGCCCACGTTCAAACGCACGCCCCGCGCCTCGAGCACCCACACTTCGATTGTCAGCACCTCGTCATACCGGGCAGGGCTCCGGTATTTCAGTTGAACTTCGAGGACAGGGAAGATCAACCCCTGGCCGTGGTGCCACTCATCGAAGGATTTGCCCATCGAGCGGAACCACTCGCCACGGGCCGCTTCGAGGAGGTCGAGGTAGCGGCCGTAATAGACGTGGTTGCCCACCGTGCAATCGCCATAGGTGACCCGGTGCCGGTATTTGAAGCCCTCCATCGACGCGAAGAGTGTGGGAGAACCGGCGCCGATTCAAACCGGCAAGCCTGTCCCTATCGAGCCTGTCCCTATCGAGCCTGTCCCCCGGGCCAGTCCGCGAAGACATCGAGGTTCCTCCGTGCTTTGACAGTCGATGAGTTCAGGTCAGGCTACCTCCCCCATGGTGCAAGATCAGCCGATTGCGACAGTTCCGTGCGAGCTGTGTGAAAATCAGAACGTGGAAATCGTAGCCACTCACGACCGGGATGCCTCGCCACTGCAGGTGGTGATGTGCCCCCGATGCGGGCTGGTCTGGAACGACCCTCGCCCCAGCGCTGAGGCCTTGGCGGCCTACTACCGCGAGCAATACCGCCAAGATTACAAGGGAACTCTGGAACCCAAGCCCCGGCATACCCTTCGGGCGGCCCGGGTCGCCGTCGAGCGGTGTCGGCAACTGCGCGGTGAACTGGTCCGCGGCCAATCCGTCCTGGATTTGGGAGCGGGCGGCGGGGAGGTGGTTTATGTGCTCCGGAAACTGGGATTCGAAGCCCGCGGCATCGAGCCCAACGAGGGCTACGCCCGATTCGCCCGCGAACGGCTGGAAGCCCCGGTGGAGTCGGGTTGTTGGCAGGAGGCAGAGATCCCGGACGGCACGCTCGCGGCTGTGACGCTCTTCCACGTGATGGAGCATCTGGACAAACCCTTCGAAGCCATGCACCTGATCCACCGGTGGCTCCGCTCTGGCGGACTGTTGTGGATCGAGGTGCCCAATGTGGAGGCGGTCTGCCAGGCGCCCTCGCACCGATTCCATCGGGCTCATCTTTACAACTTCAACGACGCCACCTTGGCGGCCCTGGGCCGGCGGGCCGGGTTCGAGGTGGTTCGGACCTTCACCTCGGCCGATGGAGGCAACGTCACCGCAGTGCTCCGAAAAGCCGACCATCCCGCCGGAGAACCCCCATCTCTTCAGGGCAATGCCGACCACATCCGGGGGATCATCGCAGGCCATACCTGGCTCCAGCATTGCCTTTCGGGCGCCCCATTCATTCGCCCCCTGCGCAAACTGCAACAGCGGATGTCCGAGACCCTCGGTCTTCTGGGCCAAAAAACACCCAGAGAGTTGATGGATCGAGCCGTGAAAGAGGCTTTCCGAACGGGAGCCCTCTCGGTCGTGATCGACCTGAGCGAATGGGCAGCCGCCATGATCTGATCCCACCGCGGCCCCCCGGTCCGATTTCCCTTCAGAAGCCCGAGCCCGATTCCGGCTATGGAGATGCCCTTCGGTTCTCCAACCCGGATCACGGAGCATGAAGCCCCGCCCGACGTGGCTCCCGGGGTCGAGGGCCCACCGTGCTCAGGTCGATGGGTCGGAATCCCACCACGTAGGCCGGCGACTGCTTTCGAAGCCCCTTCTCGGGATGCGCCTCATCGACCAGCAGCGGGTCGGCGATTTGCGACAAGGACTCCTGCCCTCGCTCGCGCCACTGGTCCCACGTCTGCCCCGCAAATCGGTAGGCCGCGACGTTGGTGCCTTGCCGACGGTCGAACCACACATTGCCG
>Ga0255098_1000418_pt1 | contig 12088 bp, 7 predicted proteins | sample Colum_Atlam_RepC_2_FD_188440 | JGI IMG/M metagenome (GOLD analysis project Ga0255098, IMG submission 188440) | Freshwater microbial communities from Columbia River, Oregon, United States - Colum_Atlam_RepC_8d | ecosystem: Environmental > Aquatic > Freshwater > River | place: USA: Oregon... | reverse complement strand
GCAACAAGTTGATATTGCCAACCAAACTCTAACTGAGATTAAAAATGTCGTTGGTGCATTGGTAGAGCTTAAGCTGGAAACCGAAAAAGTACCTGTTTCACTTGTTGGTTTTGGGACAGCATTAACAACTGCTTTGGAAAAATATGCTGCTGAACAAGCTAAACAAGTCATTAGCTCAGCAAGTACCGGTACCGTAAATGTAATTAGCGGAACTGTTGCTGCGGACATTGAGGCAAGGGCACAAGCCAGAATTGATTTAGCCAATGAAAGAGCAGCCGCAGCAGAGCGTGAGTTAGCTGCATTGCGTCAAGCAGAGGCTGATCGTGCTGCAGCCGCAGCCGCATCATATGATTTTTCAGGGTATTATGATCCTGGATTTATTGGTGGTGCTGCAATGGGAGCTGCATTTGATCGTGGCGTACAACGCTATGCTAAAGGTGGTGTAGTCAATTCAATTACACCATTCCAGCATGTTGGCGGACTAGGCGTTATGGGCGAAGCCGGACCCGAAGCAATTATGCCGTTGCAGCGTATGCCTGGAGGCAATCTTGGCGTAACTATGGGTGGTAATTTTGGTGAGCAATTAGCTAAGTTGAACCAGCAGGTAGCCGAGCTAACACAGGTAGTTGCTAACGGTGCAGTCATGAATGCGCAAGCAACTGATCGCAATACTGAAGCTGTAGTAGCTGCTGTATCCGATGGCTCAGAAAGCACAGCTTACCAAACCAGGTTAGTAAATAGGACTAAAGTTGTATGACAACTAAACAACAATTAATTGATTGGTTAGTAACAAGCACTACCCTACGGGTAGTGCTTGTTGAAATAGAAGGAGTATTAGACTCTACTGGCACATCTATTGGAAATCAGTATTTTTCTAATAAACCCTATGGTACGACTAGTACGGATACTCCTGCAAATATCTTATATCAAGCCTGTATTAATGGTGGTGTAACTTTTTCCGAAACTCTAGACTTGGACGGGCGTGCAAGTCTAGGTTTTGGGGATATACAACTAGATAATACTGATGGTTCTCGAGATAGTTTACTGACGTGGATATGGGTAAATAAGCCTGTAAAAGTTTATATAGGCGACGCTAGTTGGCCAAAAGCAGATTTTTATCAAATATTTAGCGGATTTGTAGCAGATATTGATTCAAAAAATCGAAATAGTATAAATATTATACTAGTAGATAAATTACAACAATTAAATGTAGCAGTTACCGAAACACTTATAGGTGGTACAGGTACTACTAAGGATCAATTAAATCCTTTGTGTTTCGGTGAATGTTTTAATGTAACTCCTGTGGTTTTAAACAGCAGTACTTTAACATATCAAGTACATAACGGTACAATAGATGAAATTATAGAAGTCAGAGATAATGGTGCTGTTGTTGCGTTTGAAACCGCTACCATAAGTGGAGTACCACAAGGTACATTTAATTTATTAGCAACTCCATTCGGTACCATAACCGCCAGTGTCAGAGGGGCAAAACCTGATGGTATTAATTTTAGTGCAAAAATTGGCTCTATAATAAATAATCTTTTACAAAACTACGGAAAAACAGTTAATGCTGTAGATATTGACACTACTAATTTTAATAACTTTGATAGCACTGCAAGTTCTCAAGCTGATGTTGGAGTATATTTACAAAATAGAGAAAATGTTTTAGATGTTTGTCAAAGATTGGCTAGTAGTGTTGGTGGGTATTTAACTACTGGAATTGATGGTAAGTTTAAATTAGTACAATTAAAAGTTGACTTACAAGAAGGCTCGCAAACCTACTCTGTAGGTCCACAAGATATGGAAGAACGAAGTTTAACTATATCGCAAAAAGTACCTGTTCAAGGCGCCATTAAACTAGGCTACAGCAAAAATTGGACTGTACAAACCAGTGGTTTAGCAAGTGGATTATTGCCCGGCGTAGTTAGCGTTTTTTCAAAAGACTATAATATAGTTTACAGTAAAAATACTACTGTACTTACAAGATATGCTCAAAGTGCAGAACCAGTACTAAAAGAAACCTTGTTGCTAACTACAGCTAAGGCTGAAGATGAGGCTACTAGGCTACTAAATATTTATAGTACTCCAAGATTTATATATAGTGCAAATTACTATCCGCATATGTTATTATGTGAGCTTGGCGATATTATGAAAATTACTAATAGTAGATTTGGATTATCAAACGGTAAAATTGGTACTATAGTTAAGATAGACAGAGATTGGTTACGTGGTAGAGTAAATATAGGAGTTTTTGTATAATGCCTACATATATAAATGCTTCTGATACTGCTTTACAGGCCATAGTAGCTAGAACTGGGAATATCTCGCTTCCGGACAATATATTAGTTCCTGGCATTAAAAGAATAGAATTAACTGCAGATAATTTATTCTTTAAAATAGCAGTTGATGGCACCGTAACTCCACAAACTATTACTTTTACTTCAGTTTTAGTTGGAATAACCGGAACAGTTACTTTTTCAATAGTAACTGGTAGTGGTACCTTAACTAATATAACATCTACTACTTGCCAATTAACTTACGCAAATGCTACTTCTGATAGTTTATCTGTAAGAGCAACCGTTACTGACAGTGGTACTACGTATACCGACACAGTATTTATTACAAAAATTAGAGACGGTGGTGTTGGTACTTCACCGTCTACTTATTGGATTAACAATAGTACAAGTACTATTGTTAGAAATACAGAAGGCACAATAATTCCTAATAGTTTGACTGCTCAAGCATATCAACAAATTGGATCGTCTTTGCCTGTACTTTACTATGGAAGATTTACCTTTGAAACAAGTATAGATGGAGTAAATTATACTACAGTTTATACTTCTTCAAATGACGAAAATATAGCAACATATAGTAATATACCTACTTCTATTAACTTTGTAAGAACTAGACTATATTTGGCAGGAAGTACGACCACTCTAGTAGATATTGAAACAATACCTGTTCTGGAAGAGGGTGTGGCTTATGACGTTGAAATTGAGAGTAGTAATGGAGTATATTTTAGACCTGGGCAAGGCATAGTTACAACACTAATTGCTCATGTTTTTAGAAATGGTGTAGAAGTAACCAATGCTATTTCAGAAACAAAATTTAAATGGAGGCGAGTTTCTTACTATTCTCCAAATGACGATGTAGCTTGGAACCAACTATATTCTAGTGGATACAAGCAAGTTACAGTTAGTATACAGGATGTTACACAGCGGGCAACATTCCACTGCGATATTTTAGAATAAGGAAACATTATGCCTATCGTTTCAACAGGTCAAATTACTATTATTGACCAAAATGATGCACGTAATATTACAGCTGCTATATCTTCAAATAATGGTATACAGCAAGTATATACCAAAGATGAGTCTACCGTTTCATACACTCCCAGCTGGAGTACTAGTGCTAATACATTAACGCCTCAGATTTCAGTTGGTGGATTAACTGCTAATCAGTCATGGGCTAGACTAATAAATAAAAAATTTACTCTTACTCCTGGCGGAACAGGGCTTACTAGTGCTAGTACTTCTACTAGCTTTGTAAATAATAGTGACGTTGCAGTAAGTACTCCATTTACAATTACTCACGCTGTGGATGGAAGTACTACCGCTTCCACTATGGCAATTGGTGCCAACCTTAAAGATAGTGTTGGTATTTTTACAATATATTTTGAAGCTGACTATGTAGATAGCGCAACCAGTCTTTCTACTCATATTGTCGCGCAAATCAGTTTAAATACTGTTAAAACTGGTACAAATGCGGTTTTTATTACGCTTCGTGGCCAAACTGCTTTTGAAGAAGCTACAGGACAGACAAAAAACGTTATTGCTATTGCCGCAGATTTAGTTAGATCTGGTGGTATTGATACTACGAATTTAAGTTATAAATGGTATGAAAATAATGCTGCAGATTATATAAATGGAGCAGCATATCAAGCTGGCGGTGCAAATCAAGGTAAGTTTGGATTAAAAACTACGACTGGTGTAGCGCCAACCGGAATTACCTCTGATTTAAATCAAAATATACCTACTACAGCTTCCGGCAATGCTTTTAACACTTTAGTTATTAGTGAAACTGCTGTAACTGACTTAGAAGTATTTAAAGTAGAAATTACAGATAATGATAGTAAAACATATACAGCATATTTTACTGTATACGATATTAGTGACCCGTACGATGTTAAAGTTATATCATCTACTGGGGATAAAATGGTTAATGGTCAAGGTAATGCAACCTTAACTCCTAAAGTATATAGTGGATCTGCAGAAGTAACTACTTTAACTGGGTATACTTTTACATGGTATATTTACGACAAAAATGGCAATAGGTCCGGGTTTATTGATGTAAATAAAACTGGTACAATCGGTAATGGTACTGGAGCAAATATTACTGCACATACAACTGGTACTAGTGCTACAATTACATATGATGGCACGGCTAATACTTTTACAGCCGGAGATCTTATAAAATGTGTAACTGCTGCAGGAGATGCCTACATATATGAAGTATTGTCAAATTCAGCTAATGTAATTACTATTAGAACCCCGTCAACTAATACTTGGTTAACTTTTTCAATGTATGCAGCTCCAACTACAAATCAATTTGTAAATGGAAAAATATATACAGTAACTGCATCAGGAACAAAATCTAGTACAGGTACTAGTGTTGCCACTAGTCAAATTATAGTATATGCTCAAGATATTGATATAAAAGGCAATATTCTTGTAGAAGCCAATAGACCCTAAGGAGTACTACATGCCCTTAATTGGAACAGGCCAGTTAACAATTACAGATACAAATGATGGATTAAGTATATTACTATCTCCATTTAATATTAATATAGCCACTGATGAAAGCGGTAATTTTACCGGCACTTATACTACTACGGCTAGTGTATATTTAGGGGCAGTACTTCAGACAGGATTTACCTTCTCAGTAGCAAATGGCACAGGAATAACTTCTACAGTAAATTCCAGTACTGGAGTAGTTACTGTAACTGGTGCAACACAAGATACTAGTTATGTAGATATTACTGCTACAAAAATTCCTACAACAATAACTATTAGATGCCCAGTAACCAAACAAAAACAGGGTAAATCTAGTTATGTAATTGATTTAACAAAAGATTTTGTTTCGCTTCAGGCCAATAGTAGTGGAACTGTATCCGACTATACAAACGCTAATACCCAAGCAAATGTATATTATGGTACACAACTAGATAATAATAACTGGAATTTTTATGTAAGTAGTATTACTGGAACTCTTGGTTATCGCGATAGTGATGATACTTCTGATAGAACCGGGGTAGGTGAATTAGAAGGTTGCCTTGGTGGTAGTAATTTAATTCCGCATAGTAGCTTTGAAGTTGATACTAATGCAGATGGAAAGGCCGATTATTGGAATAACTATGCTAATGTAAAATCCATGAGTATAGCTACCGATAGTTTTCACGGAACTAAAGCTCAAAAAATTGTAGCAGACGGTGTGACGGCAACACCCAGGGTATTTTTAGCAGAAAATAGACCTCAAATGGCTATTGGAGTTCAGTATACTCTGTCTGCCTATGTAAAAGCAACAGCAGGTAGAAGTATATTTTTAGGCTATAAAGGCTTTAATGCCGCTACAGCAGGTGCCGAGGTAGATCAAGGTACTTCAACTTCAGTAGTAGCTACTGGTGGATATCAACGAGTAACTTTAACTTTTACAGCCACAACAAACTCATACTGTTCACCAATGATTGGTTTAACAGGAACTCCTGCTGTAGATAGTGAAGCTATTATTGATGGGGTTCAGCTAGAAGTAGCTGCTAGTGCATCAAGTTATCAGCCTACAGGTACTACAAATAGGATAGGTACCAGGGGATATATAAAAGTTACTAGCTTAACTTCTGATGTAGCAGAAATTATAATTACTGCTACAAAAACAGGAGAAGTTAATAGAACTATTAGCTTCTATATTGCAAAAATTAAACCTGGATTACCTGGCTCAGCTGGTGCTCGTGGTAGTATTGCAACCGCTATTTCAATTACTGGAACTGCTTGGAGTAATCAGGCAGCAAATGATTATTTTACAAATATACCTGCATACGGTACTCCAGTTTTAAATGACAGAGTTACGCAATATAATGTATCACAAAATTTTAGTGAAACAAGAGCGTGGGATGGTTCTGCTTGGATAACTATTACTCAAATTATTGATGGTAACTTAATTGTAACAGGTACCATAACTGGTAATAAACTTGCTGCGAATACAATAGATGCTGATAAGCTTGATACAAGAAATTTAACTGTAAAAGATGCGGCCGGTAATGTAATATTTAGTGCCGGAGTCCCTTTAGGGGCTGCAAATGCTTCAGCAGCTCTTAAAAATGATTCTATTACAATTACTACTACTGGTGAATTAAGTGGTGCTGGCGGCACAATTACTCGATTAAACAAGAATCTATTAAATCCGGCAAAATGGATTTGGAACAGTACAGGTTCTCAAACCGGTTTTAACCAAAATACCCCTAGTGCTACAGGATCTAACACTATAGAGTTGGACACTGTACCTGATGGAACAGTGGGCACTATTTGGAGAGCTGTTAGTGGTACTGCGATTACTGAAAATCCTGAAGGCGGCTGGAATACAAGCAGCTTTACTGTAGATCCTACAAAAAGCTATAGATTTTTAGTTTGGATTCGTAGAAGCAGTGCCAATACTAGCGGAAGCTATTATTTAGGTGTTGGTGGAAACACAGTTAAAAATCTATCAAATAGTACTACAAATGATAATCCTTATTTTTTAGCAGCTGGACGTTCTGAACTACCAGAAAATGTTTGGTGTTTAGCAGTAGGATATGTTTGGCCGCACGGGTACACTGGCACGATAAGCACTTCTAGTGCACTGTATAATGGTCAAACTGGTGCGGTAATAAGAAACGGAAGTGATTTTAAGTGGGATAGTGCTAGTATATCAAGTACCATTCATAGAGCTTATCAATTCTATACAACTGCTGCTGGCTGTATTCAGGACTTTTTTGATCCGCGAGTTGAGCTAATTGATGGAACTGAACAAAGTATTGCACAACTACTTGCCACTGCAGCACCCAGTGCAAGAAATAAAATAAATAGTGCAACTGTAACTGATTATTTAAATCCTGGTGCAATAACTGATGCAGTAGCTGCTACAACACTAAAAAATAGCACTATTGAAGTTAACAGCAGTGGTCAAATCACAGGCATTGGCCCTGGAGCTAATACCACAGTTGCTAATAATCAGATTACAGTTGATGCAGCTTCTGGTGCTATTGGTGGTATAGGCACCGGCACGGGTACTAGTGTGGCTAATAATACCAATACTTTAATAAGAGATCCTGCAGGAGGTACCAGTCTTAATAATCCTGCAAGTGTACTTGGTGCTATTAAAATACGCTTACCAGTAGGTACTGCAAATTTTGCAATGCCGCTTTTTTATGTAGATATATATGAGTATGCCGCAGGATTTTCTTGCACTTTACAAATAAGTGGCCATAATTGGACAGATGGAACTTGGTATAATACAAGTGCATTTGTAATAGGTGCTTCTAATGTTGAGTATCCTGTAAGATTTGGTATAGACAGTGAAGGATTTTTCTGTGTGTATATTGGAGATACAACAGAAACTTGGGCACATCCACAAATTAGAGTTCGTGATGTTACTATTGGATATGCTTCTCAAGTTCGGGATACTTGGGCTAGCAATTGGGTAGTATCATTTGTTACGGCATTCGAAAATGTAAGCCGAACAATTCTAGATACTAAACCAGGAGCGGACTGGTCTAAGACTGCCAGAAGGCCCAGTAATCTTTCTGCGCTATCTGGAAGCGAAGCTATTCAAAATACTCAGATTACTGTTGATGGTACAGGTGCTATACAAGGCATTGCCAGTGGTTCCAGTGGAACTAAAGTAGCCAATACAGCTATTACTGTTGATTCAAACGGTATTTTGCAAGGAACGGGTACTGCTGATGTAGTTGTTAATAACTCGTTTTTAGATACGCTAACTTTTGGTACTACTAATACTACAGTTATTGGTAATACAGTTAAAAAAACAGGCGGTACTAATAACACTTGGGATTCCCAAGCATATTCCAAGGAAAGTTACACCCTTGGCGCATTTATGTCTTTTAGCCCTAACCAAAATTCTTCTTGGTTAATGGCTGGTTTAAATACTGATCCAACTGCTGATGCTAGTTATACTTCAATTGATTATGCATGGTATTGTGTAGGGGATGGAAGTCTTAGAATATATGAAAGCGGTACAGACAGAGGAAATCAGGGTACTTATGCAGCTGGAGATATTTTATCAGTTACATATGATGGATCTAACATTAGATACTATCAAAATGGAACATTAAAAAGAACTGTTGCAGCAGCAATCTCTTCCGCTTTATACTTAGATTCTTCTATTTACTCCACCAATGCATCAATATCTAAGATTAAATTTGGTCCAATGTCCTCAAACAATTGGAGTCAAATTACAAATCAGCCTGCTGGCATTTATAATACCAATATCTCTATTAATGCCAACGGTACCTTAACCGGAGCAGGTTCAGGAGCAGTTACAATTGGTGGTTTAGGCTATGCAGGAGACTTAGATGCTCAACGCAATAGTCGTATTGAAGTTAATGCTAGTGGGCAAATAACTGGTATTGGCACTGGCGTTAATACCACAGTTGCTAATACTCAAATTACTGTTGACGGTACAGGTGCTATACAAGGCATTGCCAGTGGTTCCAGTGGAACTAAAGTAGCCAATACAGCTATTACTATCAGCAGTGGAGCTATTCAAGGTATTGGTACTGGTGCAGGTACTACAGTTGATAATACAGCTATTACTGTTAACGGCAGCGGTCAAATCACAGGCATTGGCACTGGAGCAAATACTACCGTTGCTAATAATCAGATTACAGTTGATGCTGCTTCCGGCGCTATTGGTGGTATAGGCACCGGCACCGGCACTAGTGTAGCCAATAATACGGATAATATTATCAGCAGGCCAGGCGGAGCAGTATACACTACTCAAACAGATTTAGTAGCCGGTTATTTAAAAATACGCTTACCACAGTCATGGACTAATACCATGATGCGTTTTATTGTAGAAATCTATGAATATAGTACAGGTTATATGTGTACTATTGAAATAGGCGGCTATAATTATGCTCCAAGTACTCGTTGGTATAATGTAACTGCTAGAGTAAATGGTAGTTTAAGCACAGTTGAATATCCGGTTTATTTTGGACACGATGGAACAAAATGTGCTATTTGGATAGGTAGTAGTCATGAAGAAGCTTGGAACTATCCACAAGTACGAATAAAAGACTTTTTTGCCGGATACTCTAGTACTTCAAAAAGTTTATGGGATGCTGGCTGGCAGATTAGTTTTGACACTACTGTTCTAGCTGCAGGTACTGGTACCAATCAATATAGTGCTAGTGTACTTGACACATTACCTGGTGCAAATTGGACTAAAACTAGTAGTAAGCCTGCAAATTTAGCTAGCTTAACTGGTAGCGAAGCTATTCAAAATACTCAAATTACTGTTGACGGTACAGGTGCTATACAAGGCATTGCCAGTGGTTCCAGCGGAACTAAAGTAGCTAATGATAAAATTACACTTAGCTCTACTGGAGTTTTACAAGGGGCCGGCGGCGGTCAAATTACCACTCTAACAGCAACGGATACCAGAAATACGAATGAATTGCCAAGTTGGTATCCAGTTGGCCAAACAGTGGAGTTTAAGTCTCGTAGTGCTATTGGTGTTGTTGGTAGTGCTCTATTTGGTACTTTAACCACTTATAAGGGATATTCTGACCATACTGGTGGTGCAGTGGTACAAACTTTTGCCACACAAGAAGCCTTGTGGAAGCGAATGAGTACAGCCGGTACTCATGCGCAGTGGGATCCTTGGCAACCTATACTAGATCAAAAATTAAATTACCTAAATATAGAACGATTTATGGACGACGGTTCCATAACTTCTGTTAAATTAGGTTCAAGTATACAATCAGATAACTATGTTGCAGGACAAGCTGGCTGGAAAATTTCCAGAAATACCGGTAACGCAGAGTTTCAAAACGTAATTACTAGAGGTACGGTGTTTGCTGATAGCGGAACTTTTAAAGGTAATATAACGGGTGCTACTGGCGACTTTAAAGGTACTATTAGTGCTAATGCTATTAACTTAAATGAGGCCGGTGGTACTGTTACCAGTTATTATTTTGGTCAAGGCGGTACACTTACTATACCCGCAGGTATTGGTACCTTACGAGCTACTATTGTAGGTGGCGGTGGCGGTGGTGCGCCAAATACTGGTAACTTTAACGGTGCAGGTGGCGGCGGGGGTGGTGGAGTAACACAGATAAATGTTACTGTTACACCAAACGCTAGCTATACAGTTTATGTAGGAGGTGGCGGAGCTCCAGGTTCTAGTGGTGGCGATTCTTATGTAATTGTTAATGGCAGTACTTACTATGGATACAAGGGAACTCAGGGCAGTGGCTTAAGCGGTGGAGCAGGTGGTAGCGGTACTACTGCTAGTGGTGCAGCAGGTGCAAATGGTGCAGCCAGACAGACTACTACTGATGCTTATGGTAATGTACTTGAAGAATCTCCTGCAATATTTGGTTCTGGGGGTAATTCTGGTAGCGGTTGGGGATTTGGTGGTAGTAGAGGTATTAATGGTACTGGTGGTAATGGTACAGGTTTTGGTGGTGGTGGCGCAGGCGGAGCTTCGGGATCGCCAGGTTATGTTTTAATAGAATTAATTAGTGCTGGAACTCAGATAAACACACTAAAAAGCCAAGACGGTAGATCTATGACTACCAATAATTTATTTAGTGGAACTGCTAAAGTCTGGGTTAAATATGACGGCACTGGAACTCAGCCTGGATATAGTTTGAGATCTTTTAATGTAAGCTCTATTACGTACCATTCGGTTGGTAGTCAAACAGTAAACTTTGCAAATGCAATGCCAAGTACTGATTATGCAGTTGTAGCTACTGCTACAGGTCGTGGAAGTCATGCTACTCGTGCAGCTAGTATAGCTTATGATGTAGCTCCTACAACTGGTGGTGTTAGAATTTATACTGGTATGACTGGTGGGGCAAATAGCGTTGGTATGTTTGAAGATTCCAATCGTACTTGCGTTGTTGTTTTTGATACTTAATATAAAAAATTTTACTATGAATAATATATGCATTATATATCCCGGTACAGACGGGATAGTAAGTATAGTTTTTCCTATAGAAGACTGTGGTCTTACCCTGCAACAAATTATTGAAAAAGATGTACCTCCAAATACTCCTTACTCTGTAATTAACAGATCAGATATACCCACGGATCCACTATTTAGAAATGCTTGGGAGTACAGCGCTCAATGATAATTATAAATATTGAAAAGGCCAAAAACATAGCACATGATATTCGTCGTCAAAAACGCACTCAAGAATTTGCGCCATTAGATATTCAGGCTACAATACCAATGTATGCTGCTCAAGCAGAAGCTGCTCGTCAAGAGATTCGTGATCGTTATGCTCAAATGCAGCTAGATATAGATGCGGCTAATACACCAGAACAATTAAGAAGTATTTTACTATTATGAAATATATAGAACTAGAAAAACCATTGGTAGATGGTAGAGTTTTTAACTTCCATAAACCAACTGAAATAAAAGTAATTTCTGGCCCGGAACCTTTTGTTATTGAAGTAAAGTTAGGCTCTTGGCACAGTCGCGAAGCTATGTTAATGGGAGCAAGTCCAGACGGTTTTACCAATATTACGTTAGTTAAACCTACTGCTACTATTACTGAAACTTTTCTTAACACTATTATGGAACAGATAGTAGCACTTCCCGAGTGGCAAAGTGCTACTATTGTAGACCTTTCTATACCTCAGCCGCTGCCCGTAGACGAAGATGACTTCTAATGTATATGATGTAGCATTATCGTCACTTTTGGGTAATGTGCCAGATACTTGGAATAGTTTGGAAGAATTTACCAAGTGGTATATAGATAATAGAATACCTTTTCTTGTACCAAATGGGTGTGGTACTGTAGTAACAG
>Ga0255098_1000417_pt1 | contig 12090 bp, 7 predicted proteins | sample Colum_Atlam_RepC_2_FD_188440 | JGI IMG/M metagenome (GOLD analysis project Ga0255098, IMG submission 188440) | Freshwater microbial communities from Columbia River, Oregon, United States - Colum_Atlam_RepC_8d | ecosystem: Environmental > Aquatic > Freshwater > River | place: USA: Oregon... | reverse complement strand
ATATATAATAATAAATGAAATATACATCCTACATTAAAAAAGAACATGCATAAAAAGACATAAAACATATGAAGATAAATAAAAATACTTACATTATATCCAATTTCCATTATGTATTTTCCAAGCTTAATTTCGATTAATCTCACGCTTCTGTAACATATCATCTCTTTAAGATTCTCGCATATCTCACAAATCGCTTAAACTAATCCCATCTCGCAATCTTCATATCTTCATCTGCGATAGGAATGCATTGTCTGTTCATCTCGCTAAACCACTCTTGTTTGCTTTCAAAAACTCGGTCATTCCAAATGATTTTCTCGGTATAGGTTTGCACCATCTGTCTCGTTTTTCTGTCATAGTTAGAATTGACCGTCATGTGAATTGAGTGGTGAGCTTCAAATACCCCACCATTCCGCGTCTTGTAAATGATTTTCCCAAGTTTTGTATTGATTTCTCTTTTCTTTCGTTCTTCTTTTTCGCGCTCCTGAATTCTTCGCCGCTCTTCTTCCTGTTCGCGTTGTTCGCGCTCCTGTTTTTCTTTTTCTGATTTTTCATTAATCTCACGTACCTCTTGCTTCTCATGTATTTTCTGCATGTTTCGGCGTATCTCAACCATCATGCTGATGCGTTTGTTTCTTTCGTGGATTGCATCTAGCTGTTTTTTGATAGTTTCAGCTCCGCGCACTCTTTCATGCTCGTCCTTATAGTCACCACCAGCAGCACCACAACCATGGCGATACTTATAACGGTCACTCGACGAAGACACAGGCGAAACGGCAAACAGTTCAGCGATTACTCGTACCATTTTGTTTGTTTTTGTAAAATAATTTGATGTGTGGAATGTGTTTCTTTTTGTCTGCTTCTATATTTCTCCAATATTTTAACTTCAATTTTCTATTTGTAGAATATAAAAAATTGAAGTAAAGTAACTCCTTAAAATCGTAGACAGTATTACTATCTGCAAGAAAGCAAGCAACACACCAATGAGCACGAATCCGAACCCAAATGCGAAACATATCGACCGACTACCTATACTGTACGGTATTGAAAAAAACGGAAAAATCAAGACATGGGAGGCGAATATATATCTGAAAGGCGGCACAACTGCGCAAACCAGTCATCATGCATTCGCCACAATAGAACACGGGCAACAAGATGGCAAAAAACAGCTGACAGTGCGCGACTACACGGAAGGCAAGAATATCGGCAAAAAGAACGAGACAACGCCACTTGAGCAGTGCATTGCCGAAACAAGAAGAAAATGGCTCGACAAAAAAGAGAAGGAGTCCTATCAAGAGACCGTTCCGACCCACGCGGACGCACAACCCGCAACATCCGCACCAACGGCACCAACGGGAGGTAAAAAATACTTCCCCATGCTCGCACAAAAATTCGAGCCCGAATCATCCGTCGCCAAAAAGCACAGCATTACATTCCCCTGTTTCGTCCAACCCAAGCTAGACGGACTACGCTGTGTCATATATCGCGACCCCACAACCGGCGAAATCCGCCGACAATCTCGCACCGGGACTTATTTCGACACCATGTCCCATATCGCCACCTCACTCGCACCCCTATTTGCGAAGTTCCCCAATGTGGTCCTAGACGGCGAATTATATACTACCGAAATCCCGTTTGAAGAATTGGCGGGGCTCATCAAGAAGAAGAAACTGGCGGAAAATGACTTCAACCGTCTTTGCGCGATTCAGTATCATATTTATGATGTGGTGGACGAGAAGGCGCCGTTTCATGCGCGACGCGACAGCATCAAAAAGATGTTTGCTCAAGTCGCCGCATCGACCGCCGCATCGCCGCACCATTTGCCGCCATATATTTGCCTAGTCGAAACGACGGAGGCGAAGACGACGGCGGAATTCAAGGCGGAATTTGGGCGGTTTATTGAGGCGGGGTATGAGGGTATTATGCTGCGAAACAAGGGCGGGATGTACCGCTGTAATTATCGGAGCCATGATTTACAAAAATATAAGGAATTCGAAGAAGACGAGTTTCGAATCACGGGATTTACGCAGGGAGATGGGCGCGATAAAGGAACCGTGATTTGGGTATGTGAGACAAAGGAAGGGAAAGAATTCACGGTGCGTCCGCGGGGAACAATGGAAAGTCGTCGCAAACTCTTTGAAACCGGGCAAAAATATGTAGGCAAAATGCTTACTGTCATTTACCAAGAATTGACGGAAGAAGGCAAACCGCGGTTTCCTGTTGGCAAAGACATTCGCGAGAACTATTAATATTTACTATTTACTATTTACTATTTACTATTTACTATTTAGAATAACCCACGCGTGAGACAATATACACAATATACACAAAATAAATAAATAATATTCGTACAATATATAGTCGTTTTTTTTACTTTGTAATTGCACCACCGATGGCTAGAAAAACAAGAATGCGAAAAAGAACACACAAAAATAGAACATACAAGCATCGGCGAACCTGTAAATGTAAACGGTGTTGTAGTAAACGAAGAAGTGGAACACGGTCTAGACGCGGCGGAAACCAAACAGCCGTAGACGGAAATATGACATTTCAAAGAGGACAATGGGTATCGTTGAATCCTCTAGGAGGGAGAAGTTGATGAACGAGATGACGGGGACGAGGATGAAGTTTAAGAAATAGAGAGAATCTTAAAAACATGAGATGTTACAGAAGCGTGAGATTAATCGAAATTCAATCTATAAATAGATAATTCAAAACTCGTACAAGTTCGAAATATTTGAAAAACTGTAAACATATGAAATAAAAAAAATATGTTTACAATATAACAGGTATTTTATAATAAATAAATGAGAAACTTTATACAAGTAACGCAAGTAACATCTAACAACTGTGGAGGAAACGGTGCATGGATAGATAACCCACTTAATACTCCAAGCCCAGGTAAAGGTGAATGGCTAGGATTTCAAGGTGGTGGTGGTCGTAAGCGAAAGATGCGAAAGATGCGAAAGACACGACAAGTACGTAAAAGACGGAGACGGATGTCGCGTAAAACTAAAAAACGTCAATCTAAGTTTAGGCGAGACATAGAATAAATATTTATGTAACAAATAGAAAAAAATAGAATGAACAAAATAGAACAAATAGAACAAATACAATATATATTATACAAACCAATATATATTATACGAAAAAGGCATGGATATGGATGACATCCCAAAGAGTCATTTGCAAAATATGCTAGAATTGTACATGACAAGCATTACGATTACTTTATCATTTCAATTATCATTGATGTTGTATAGAAAATTGAAAGGAATTAAAGACTCAAATAAGGATGTAGACAAAAAGAGAACACAAGTTCAGAATCATCAAATGGTCAAAGCATCTACATCTACATCTTCATCTATGACGTCTTCTTCGCAGGCATCGAAAAACGGGAATAAGGGACCAAATACAAACCCTTTAATGCGTCTTATCACGAGATTTACAGGTACAGGAAACGGAACAGAATACCAAGAATTACAATTCAACGAGGCAGAGTTTGAATGCAGACAAGGCGGAGAACAGGTATCCAGCAAAAAGCCAGAGACAGCCGAAGCGGGATGTCAGGTATGTCAGGAAATCATCCGGAAACGAGAGAGGCGAAACAGGGCTCACGGCGGTAGTGGTAGCAGTGACGGCGGTGGTGATGATGGCGAGGTAAATGAAAGTTTTACGCAAGACATATTTGCCTGCGAGGATGCAAGCGCAGCCGCGGAATCTTCCGAGGTCAAACATACCTGCGCCGTTTGTCTCGACGAAGATATCAGTCTAGGAAGCGGCAATACAACAATGACGGAATGCGGGCACGTATTTCACTTGACATGCCTACTCAAATCTCTTTGTCAGAAGAATCTCTGTCCCATGTGTCGCGCCCCTCTTGAAGATGTACGGGAAAAACAAATGCCCGCAAATATTCTCACGCCGGTCAGTGCGGAGCAACTAATCTCCGAAGAAATATCGTATTTTCCGGTCGCATCACATACACACAGCATCACACAGACGTCCGCCCCAAGAGCCCGCGTGCGTCGCACCAAAGAAATGTTGCGCGTATTTAGTTTCACGTTATTGCGTACTGTTGCCGAGTATGTTCATGATACAAATATACCCGACGGATGGTACGACGACGGTGACAGCGACAGTCAGACTGAGTCAAGTGAGGGCGACAACGACAACGAAGACGCGGACAACCAGGACGGCGACCAAGGCGACGACCAAAGCGACCAAAGCGAAGAAGAACAATATGACGAGGACGACGAGTTCAACTATGCAGTGCGTCGAGTGGCTAGAATAAGAGACTTGCGTGACTCAATAGGTAATTAAATGGCTTTGCATGTGTGTGTGTGTGTGTGTGTGTGTGTGGGAACTAACACTTTTTTATTTTTATTTTTCAACAGTTTTTCTCATTTAGGGACAAGTAGGGACAAGCAATGCTTATTTTATATGAGAACGATGAACAAATATTTATTATATCACTAATATATATATCGCCCCTCCCCACAATAAAGTAAGAATGGTATGCTCCACGAGTTGCGCAGTTGCCGCTATTTTCATAGTAGCGATGATTTTTACAATGTATAATTCCGACAATACACAGTCGATACAAAGTTTCAAGCGTATTCTGACACCACAGCAGAACACCGTATACGCAAAAATAGCAAATGAACGCCGGCAAATCTATTTTGTAGGTTTCGGTTTAGGATTATTATTGTCGTTCATTTTTCTAGCATGGAACACGATGTCACGCGCAGGGTCACGCCGTCTCGGTAGATGTTCCACCATTTGCATCGTCGGCGCAATCACATTTACAGTAAACTACTTTTACTATATGTTGGCACCAAAGAGCGACTGGATGATTCTCCACATCGAAGGCGACACCCAAAAGAAAGCATGGCTTCACATATACAAGAGTATGCAATATACGTACCATCTTGGGGCGCTTCTCGGACTAGTCGGAGCACTGTTTATTGGTAATGTTTTTTGTAAATAAAAGGGGTCCCCCAAAAGGGTCCACGCCTCGGCGCCATACTATTCTACTCCATTTCGCCGAAGAATGATGATGATGTATAAAAATTTCAAATCTAAAGCTGGGTTTTGAAAAAAGGACATTTATAAATGTCCATTTTTGAAAAGTGAGGGTAGACTTTTTAAAAAAACAATGCATTCATCATTCAGAGCATAATGCTCTAAATCGTATTTTTAAGATTGAAATTTTGTGACGATAACTTTTTTGAGAAAATTAATGAATATTTAGGGAAACGACTTAAAACCTTTTCTTGTTTCAATATATGAAACAAAATGAAACATACTGGACACGACAAAAAGGCGCAACTTTTTAACTGCGAAATTTGTGACTATACTACGTCATGTAAAAGTAAATACGACCGTCACGTTTTAACGGGTAAACACGTTTTCCTGACAAATGAAACAAAAAAAGGCACAGATGATAGTTCTACAAAGCCGCACGGATATCCGTGTCAAAAATGTAAAAAAGTATTTAATTCTAGAACGACGCTGTGGCGACATAATAATGCGTGCCTATTGGATACAGCGAATGCCGCGAATGATAGCAAAGAAGAGATGAAACAAATGACGTCGATGATCGTGAAGTTAATGACGCAGAATTCGGAACTAATGTCGAAGAATTCGGAACTGATGAATACAATAAGAGAGATGGTACCGGTAATCGGTTCTCATAATAATAATACGACCAACATCAACAAGACGAAGAATTTCAATATTCAGTTCTTTTTGAATGAGACGTGTAAGGATGCTCTGAATATTTCGGAATTTATAGATTCGCTTAAGATAACGTTGGAGGATTTGGATGTGTCAAAGAAACACGGATTGGTGCGCGGGATAACGGATGTTATGGTGAAGGGTCTGAAGGAGTTGGATATAACGAAGCGACCGATACATTGCACGGATAAGAAGCGGGAGACGATGTATATTAAAGACAATGAGCGTTGGGAGAAGGATGATACGCATGATAAAATGAGAAATGCGATAATCCAGGTTGCGAGAAAGGAACGGAATGCTTTGAAAGATTGGGTAGAAGAGAATCCGAATTGGATGGAAACGGAAGCGAAGCAAATGGAGTATCTCACTATTATGCGAAATGTATGCGAACCGGTGGAAGACGACGATAAAAATAATAAAAAAATAATCCGTAATCTTACGACGAATGTCTTTGTAGATAAAATGCCGTGAAGGCAAGACAAGGGAAAACAAATAAATAAAAGTGTGTTTTACATTTTTATTTATTTTACATGTATAAATTCATATACAGCAAACAACGTCACTCGTATCCTATTTAAGCAGTGTTTATAACAAAATTTACAAAGTATTGACCACCAATAGTAACAATTTCTACATTCTCTATGGTAGGTAAATCCTCATATGTAAATTCTCCTACCCCGATATCAGTTCCACGTCTAGTAGTAAGAATGACCATGTAGTTAACGGGGGAACCAACGACAAAACCAGAGTTCTGAGAAGAAGGCATTTGTAGTCTAGATAAACCGTATCTTCCAACTTCTCCTCCGGTATCAACGACGCTTTCATCAGTTTCAACGTTTCCGATTGTAAGAGTGTAGCTATTCGTCTGAGTGCTGAGAACAGAGGGAGTAACGTTTCTAGGAAAAGATGTGGCACTGTCACCTCCAGCAAGTCTTACGTCACCATCTCCAGCTCCACCGGTACCATCAACAGTATTAGGAAAAGTAAATGGATGTAATGGATGAGTGGGGCTAGGGCTAGGGTCAGGGAAGTCAGGGAAAATAAGAAGTGCTTGCTCGCCCTCAGGTTTATTAGCAGTTCCATCTTGAGTAAGGATAACAACAGCACTAATAAATCCTTCAGTTTCCAAACCATTAGCATTAAGGTTCAGTAACAGAGTGGGGTTCGATGAGCCTTGGACCAAAACAGGAACAATGTTAATACTATCGGAGTTGGGAATTACATCAACGGATGGAATGGATGATACTATATATTGAATAGCAGGGGTTGGCGTAAGAGGAATATCATGTGAAGTGCTGTTGGTGGAAGAAAGTACATCATCAACTGTGTAACTTACATTAGCTTCAATAAACATGACGAACTCAAGTAAAGTACCAGGAACAGCTTCACTGGGCAAAGTGTATGATTTGGGAGATGCTTCGACATCATCAGCATCCGCGTCTTCATCAAGTCTTGCATAACTTCCGGAAGAGTCAATTCTATACTTAATGTATTGAGTAGAAATGTTATTGGCAAATGATGGAAACGATGACTCTGATGATTGAACCGATTCACCTGAAATAGTGGGGTTGTTCCATGAAAGAGTTACAGAAGATGTATTACTGGGATTCTGAACTGAAAGAGCCATATTTTCAGTAACGACCTTAATGGTGTGAAATACAATGACAGTGGGTTCAGAAATCTCGTCCTCGAACACTTTTCTAATATTTACAGTATATTTAGCAGTGGTAGTAAGGTCAATATCAAGTTCTTTACTTGTCGTTGTCAAACCGTTATTAGTTTGTATTGCGGTAACAAGGTTATTACCTTTGAACATTTCAAGATTATAAGTATAAGTTTCTCCATCAGTTGCAGCAGTCCATGATATAAAATGGTTTGAGGAAGGATCCGTATTTATTACACCACCGGATAATGTAATACCGCCGTCCTCTCCTGGAGTGGTAAGACGGGGAATATTCCAAATAGGATTTGAATCAGGTTCAGGATCAGTTCCAAAAGTAGATTGACCACCGCTTTCGACATAAAAACCGGACTCTTCGGGGTTAGAAGCATTGCTTTCTGCGTCATAGGGAGCACCGGGGTTAGGGGGGTTAGGGGGGTTAGAAGCTAAACCTGATTTTACCCTAGCATCTCTGTAAGCCTTAAAAGAGATGTTCGCATACGTGTAGTCACCCCATGATAAGTTAGTTCCTGAAGCGACAGCATCTATAACAAGAAGATTTTGTCCACTAGCATTAAGAAGGGTGACTGAGTCTTCAAAGTCTACTTTATAAGTACCAATTCTAACTGTATTAATATTTGGTTGGGTATCGGTAGACGTAAAGTATAAATTAACACCATCCAATCTGTTTCTGGAACCAGCATGAAGAACCAGCTTAAATGATATACTGCTTTCACCGCCTGTTTGACCTCCATTATTAAAAGTCATGTATGATGTATCTGAAACGGTATAGTCAGAAGATACGGGGAAAAACTTATTTTGAACATCTTCCATGGTAAAAATACCATTAGTTGTAGCACCAGCACCAAGGTTTGGATTGGTTACAACGTATCTAACTCGATAATTGAGGGTAGTTCCTCGTGTGGGTTCGACATTAAGAGAAACACTTAACGGGTTAGTACTCTTTAAAAATTCTCTTTCTATATAAACAATGTCTGTACTATACTTGTAACCAACCTTGACGGAATGACTATAGTCTGAATTCCATTCAACAGGAATATTCAAAATTAAATTCTTAGTGAAGCTCATTACGAGAGTGCTTAGAAGAGACGAGCTAGTCGTCAAACCTGCTTCAGATAAAGTAAAGTTAAAGTTACCGGCTTGGCTGGTTAAAGCATTGGATGATGTTTGAAGGGATACATATTTAACATATTCAGTATCATAAGTATCATTAGCATCAGAATATTGGGGACTAAAAACATGTTTAACACGTCTACTAATGGGAATATCGGGGCGAAAAGTACCATCATCGGTTCCGGTATAAAGTAAAGTGGGACCAACTCTAGAAGGGTTAGTAACGGTGTCTCCAGGATTTTGACCAACACCGATATTCCACTGGGTATTTTGACTAGTATCAGGAGCGTACAGAACACTGGACTTGTACCATGTTTTCTTATTACCCGATGCAGTAGGAGTAGTGTATGTGACAAAGTAAGGATACTCTTTAGCCCCTGCATTTTGGTGAATAACAGCATATGCACCCATACCATTGATTTGATTTACTTTGAATGAATTGGAAGAAGTTGGTTGCGCCCCCCCCAAAATAGCTTCGTTTGCGTAAAAATAGATAGTTGCTTTAGGGAGATCATCCGCGTCAGCACCATTGGTACCAACACCAGTATTGATAATGCGGAATCCTTCATCCAACTCTTCAATTATATTATTTGAAGAAGCTTTAATTTGTGCTCTAGGCACCGGTACTACATTGCGGTTAACATGGACGTATAATTTACTGTCGTCAGTAGCGCTATTCCAAGGTTCGGAAGATTCACCAACTTCGTAACTATATTCATCTATCTGCTCTATAACATATAAACTATTAGACACGGTATAACTAGATGTGGCAATACCACCCCATAGAGCGGGAGAAGCTCTATCAATAACAGCGATTCTTACTTCAACCTCGTCGGTTTCATCGAAAGCGTCAGTACTGCCTTCTTGTTGTTGTGGGATAAAAAATACAATATCTCCTTGGTCTGTTCCGAGTATGGTAGTGGTAGCTGGAATATTAGCGTACTCGCCGACTGAACTCTCCGTTAACGTACCAGCTCGAGCACGGTTGGCAGCTTCTCTCAAAGTTTCATTAGCGACAGAACTTCCTTGTAGAACAAGACTAGCCTTTTTAACAGTTGTCCAGTCAGTATTCCTAGAGGAGATGGAACTAACCACTTTATATTCAAGTTTAAATTTGGTAGAAGTGGTATCAAGATGTTTATAATAGACAGAACCAAATTGGGCGTTTTTCTTAAAGTTGCCCGAAATACCGATAGGGGGACTAGCCTCAAATTCGGTACGATATGATTCAGGGTCATTATTACTAACAAGCGCCCAAGTATTTGAAATGTTTAAAGAAATAACAGGTGCTATGTTTTGTGTAAAGGTTACATCGAAAAAATCTTCAGAGAGTCGCAGCTCTTCGCTATCACTATGGTCAACAAGTGTTACCTGGGCTTTTACTTTATAAGGAGTGCCATTTGTAAGCGAATTAGTAGAAGGGGTAAGGGTAATATGATCTAATTGTATATCATATAAGTTTGTATCATTACCATCGTTCGAGAAATCATAATACCTTGTTCTAGCTACTTCGACCTCACTAGCATTATAAAAGATAAATAGAATTCCGTTAGTTACATTGGGAGCATATAGTTCATATGCTGCATTGGCAAGGTCTATCGTTGCTACGATTTGACTAGCAGAATCAGCGTCATTACCTGCTGGAACACCATCTGCGCCACCGTCATTTTGAATATCGTATGCAGTTACGGAAATAGTTGGTTTGGTAAGAACAAAATTAACTTCCTCATACGGGTCAGAGTCTCTGAACACTGGTGGATTTAAAGTTTCGTATTTTATTTTAGCTATAACGGAATAATTGATACCGTTTAAAAGACCTACACCATTTATTGTATCAATATCACTCAATTTTAATAGAATTATATTACTGTCGGGTATTGTAACTCCTGGTCCACTTGCTTCAGGGTCACCACCTGCTCTAGCTACAAGGGCATCGCCTGCAGCAACTGTTCCTGTTAGTGTCTTATTTGTAGAATTAATAACAAGACTTGAAAGAAGGGTTACAGATGAGAAAATCACAGCCTGATTTGACGGATTTATAATCGAAAACTGAATATCTGTATTTGGTAAACCATTAGCATTTACACCATAAGTAGTTGTAATAGTAACTGGTCCAGTAAAACTACGCGAAGTCAAAGTGCCTCCAGTATAAGTAGCGGTTCGTGTTCCGTTTGAGTTTGTTACAGTTGGTGATACCCACGTGGCTTGACTAAATGACCAAGAGCCCATTTGATTACTGGTATTGCTTGAACCTAATAATGTAGGAGCACCGCTACCACCAAGTTGTGCAACATTTGAATTAGTCCATGTTCCAGCATCAAATGCAGCATAGAATTCAACCCAAACATTAGATGGTGCATCAACGCTCCCGGAAGAAGATAATTCAGCAAGAGTAATTTTCATTATATCAGCATCAGTATGAACATCTAACGGTAATACTTCAATGTTTGTTATATTGGGACGATTTAATAAATTCAATGACTGAGAAGACTTTTTAGATGTAGAATAACCAAGTTCCCACGATGCATCTGCCATAACACTATAAGAGTTACCTAATATAAAACCTTGAGGATTTACACTTGGTGGAAGTTCGATAGTATAATTTCCTGTAGCATTGAAATCTTGTTCACTTCGAAAATAAATATTAGGTTCAGTGTTATTACTATCTATACGATTAAATGTAAATTTAACCTTTTCGGGCGTCGTTGGGTCAACAGGTGAATTGCCACCGTGATTCAATACTAAACCAGTAATTTTTAATTCATCACCTAATGCAACGTTCTCATCAAAGGAAAAATTTGATAATTTTACTGGATTTTCATAGTATCTAAAAACCTGAGTGTGTGAAAATATGTGCGTAACCGTTGTGGGAGGTACGGGAGGTGTCGCAGTATTATCACCATCATCAGTTGTTTCTTTTATTTCAACTTCATGTTTAATAGAATATGTATTAAGATCTACAAATGGAAATCCTTTATCATTATCACGTATAATTGAATAATTAGACTTGGAAAAACTGCCTTCTACTCTTTTACCTAGACTATCTGGTATTGAAGAAGTATCAAAAAAATATTCTTGACTATCGCCGCTATCAAATTCAAGGGAATCAATCACTACACTGTATTTATAAAAAGCCATGGTGCTACTTGGTATATTGATGTCTACAATAAATTTTACGTCTCGTTTAAAGTCCTTAAACTTTCCAGACACAGATAAACCAGAATCTTCAGGAAGCGTGGGACCACTAGGTGAAAGAGAAAAAGGATTATTCAGTGGTGATTGTGACAAAACTATGAGTGTAGCTGTTATTGATGCAGAGGTGAAATTACCGTGCGCAGCTTGTGTTGCTGTTATTACCGTACTACCTTGATTTACAATTGTTACCGTACTTCCTACTACCGTGGCTACAGTTGGGCTACTACTCGTGTAAGTAAATGCTCCACCACTATTGGAAGTCGGTGCTGTCAATTCAAAAGGAGCATTCCCTAATACTTTTAAAGGTACACTAAAGTTGCTTAACGTCGGACTACTCGGATTACTCATTTTTATTATAATAT
>Ga0255098_1000414_pt1 | contig 12109 bp, 11 predicted proteins | sample Colum_Atlam_RepC_2_FD_188440 | JGI IMG/M metagenome (GOLD analysis project Ga0255098, IMG submission 188440) | Freshwater microbial communities from Columbia River, Oregon, United States - Colum_Atlam_RepC_8d | ecosystem: Environmental > Aquatic > Freshwater > River | place: USA: Oregon... | reverse complement strand
TAGTAGTTTTCATAAAATAGATTTAAATACTGTAAAAGATAAAGTAGTAGATCATATCAATAGAAATTCATTAGATAATAGACTAGAAAATTTAAGATTAGTATCATCTTCAGAAAATTCAAAAAATGTTGTTAGATCTAAAAGAAAAAAATATAATATACAAGAATTATCAAATGATTTTACACCAATAATTAATTACAAAAATTATGACTTTACAAATTATTTAATTAATTCTCACGGACAGATTAAAGCTATTTCTAATGGAAAAGGTAATAAAATTCACGTTGGTTGTGTATCAGGTACAAATTATAGAATGTTAAAATTAAAAGATAAAAAAACATCTGAATATATTACTGTATCTAATCATATTTTAGTAGCTTGTACTTTTTTATCAAATCCTAATAATTATGATATAGTACATCATAAAGATGCAAACCGTCAAAATAATCACGTATTTAATTTAGAATGGACTACAAGAAGCCAAAATACAATATATGCTATTGGTAAAGCGGTAAATCAATATTCATTAGATGGTCAATTTATTGCAAAATTTAATACTTTAAGAGAAGCGGCACATAGTTTAAATAAAAAAAATAGTTCAGATATTAGTAATGTATGTAAAGGTAAAAATAAAACAGCATATGGATTTATATGGAAATATGCAGATGAAGATAATTCTTAAAAATAATTACTATATTAAAATATTAAAATATTAATTATTTAAACAAAAAATTGAAAATTTAAACACTTTCTAGAATAAAATACAAAACAAGAAATTAATTACACAAAAATATATAAAATATAAAATGATGGATGAGATAATTAATATTACTCCTGAAATGATGCATAAATTTTATAATAATTTAGATAATTTAGATAATTTAGAAATAATTGAAAAAAATCATAAATTTTATAGTAATATTAGTAAGGAAACAATAATATTTATATTAATATTATGTATGTTTGCAGTAATATTATATATATTATCAATTTTGTCCAATAATATTACTAATGATAATTATTATCAAAAATTACATTAGTTGTTTTTATCGTTTTTTAGTATGTAATTTTTTATGTGCATTACTCCCACCACTATGTTTAAAATTTCCTTTTGGTTTAGTATTAGTTTGTGTTTTTTTTAATTCTTTTTCCAGTTTAGTCTTAGTTAGTTTTAATCTTAATAATTTTATTTTCCTAGTTAATCTAGATTCTCGACCACCACCGCTTTGGGCTGGTGCAGTGGCTGGTGCAGTGGCTGGTGCAGTGGCTGGTGCATTATTATTTAGTTTATTTTCACCTTCTTTAACGGTATTATTAATATCTTCATTCATACTATCATTTAATTTATTAATTGCTTTAGTGATTTCATCTTCAGTAGGTTCTTCCTCATTGCGTTTAGCTATTGCCGTTGGTTCTTCGCTTTTAATATTATTCATATTATTGGCGTTAGCTGTTATAGTAGTAGTTGGATTATTTGCTTGAGTTGTTTGATTTGTTTTATTAGAATCGGATGAAGTGTTTGCACCCTCCAGTTCATTCATATTGCTTTTTACATAATCATCAATAGAAACAATATTTTTATTATTTCCAGTTGTAATTTTAGGTGATGCATTTGATGTATTGCCAAGAACAGGTTTAGATAAATAACCATTTGCAATATTGGCAGTATTTGATACTAAATCTGTAATACCAGAAACATTATTACCAATCGCACCAATAAAGTTTTTAATACCGCTAGTTGCTTTACTAATTAAACTTCCACGAGTTGCAGGTTCTTCTTCAGGTTCATTAGCTTCATATTCTTTTGTTTTTGCCTCAGCTTCTTTCATCTTTTTATCCACATCGAATAAACCATTAACATATGCATCAATTTTCTCCATATCCTGTTGGCGAGTTGCATTCATATAACGTTGTGTATAATCTTTAACGTGTCTCAATAAATCAACTAATTCTAACTGTACTGAATCCAATTTATTCTTTAATATTTCAAAATGCGCAGTTGTCATTAAATTAGTTGGCTGTTGCTGTTGAAAACCATATTGTTGAGGCATCATCATACCAGGTTGCATACCAGGTTGCATACCAGGTTGCATACCAGATTGCATATAAGATTGGTCTAATGATTGTATTGGGGGTAATAATGTTGGTGATATATATTTAGCTTGAATACGGTTTAAACTTTCATCCTCACCGTGAGAAGGATTCATCATATTTTGCTTAATTTGATTTAATAATGACGCTTTATCTTCATCGGTTATAGGTAATTTATCTATTTTATCAATAATTACTTGTATATCCATAGAATTTTTCTTTTCTTTCGATTTATCATTTGCTTCTGATTGTGCCATTTTATTGATATCCTACTATTACTATATTAGATTTAGAAAAATATAACAGAACAAGAAAAACTTTAAAAAATATGAAAGAACAAAATATTGAAATATAAAAAATACAAATAAACAATCTATTTCTAACAGCGGGGTAGTCTATTTCCCATAAAAGGGTCGGTCTGCACAGCAGAATAGCGAGCAAATTGTGCAGGTGGTAAATGGTATAGAGTAGTATCAACTACCCGTCCCATATTAGCAGGATTGCCGCGGATAACAACTTGTTGAGGGCGGCAAGTATTCATTTCACCACTGGGACAGGGATTTTGGTAGTAAAGAGTAGGGCAACGGCTAGCTAAACGGGTTTGACCTTTAAGATCTGATTCTAGATCAACCATATTTTTAACGATGGATACATCATTTCCACCTACAACACCAAATGAGATAGCGCGGGGATTTTTATGGACATAACGGCAATCATCTATGACATAAGCAAATTCTCCAACCTCCTGTGCTAATTGATTACGATATGCACAGGTATCGAATCTCAATCTTGACCATGACATTCTTAATAACTTATAAAACTGTAATTATATTATATTCTATGAAGATAAAAAAATTATTAAAAAACGCAAACAACACATTAAATTATTATTAAAATTATAATTATAATCATAATCATATTCATAATTGTAAATAAAAATAGAATATTCTAGAAAAGAAAAATAGAATATTCTAGAAAAGAAAAAATAATAAATATAACTAAATATAAATTCATATATTCCAGTTCCAGTATAAATATATTCCAGAATGACTAATAATGATTTTCTTATTCATGGAACGCAAATTGAGAATGCATTTAGAATATTGACTGTTGGAAAAATACAAAGTAATCCACCTAAGAATTATATTGTAATGTTGAAAAATAAATCTTCTAAACAAATCTTTACACAATTGATTTATAAAGATATTCCTAATGAAGAAATAAATTCATCATTCTGGGGTCGAGTTGTTTTTATCTTATCAAAACAATTATTGAAAGATTATCCATTTTATTCAACTAGAGTTGGAGATTTTATGAATAAATTTAATAATGCATTTGCCAATAATAATTCCCTTGATGAGAAAATTATAATAAAAAGTAAAGATGGTAATCTTTCTAGAATGCCAAATTTAACTAAATTGAAAACACATATTACACCGACCGAAAAGAAAAATGAGAATTAATTGTTTATTGTTTTATTATATTTTTAATTAAACAATTTAAAGATTACTTAATAATTACTTATTAAGATAGTATTGTTGGTTTTGTATCTTCCGCCATTGGTGTTTAAAACCTCCTTGCATATCTAACGATGTGCAGCAGGTAGTAGTTTTTCTCTTTCTAAGGTTTTAAACCGAAATAAAAGGATGAGAATAATAACTATTATCTAAATAGTATTAAAAGGTAGTAACCCCTTAATTGGTGTCAAATACTATCAAGCCAGTAATGGTACAATTATACTAATCGCTTAGAATTCTCATTTTTCTTTTCGGTCGGTGTAATGAATATTGTAAAGATAATATCTTAGGCGATCTTAGTTTTAGACATTCCCACGAAATATTATTTAATAAAGATATACCTCTAGATAAATATTGCTTAGGAGTTATAACTAGTCAATGGATTACTGATAAAGATTATAATGACATTGCAATATTATGTCATAAATTAAATATACCAATTGGAAAAGTTAATATAAAACCAAAAAATAAAAAATATGGATTAAACAAATTTATTGAATTTATTGAAGAAATATTACATAATGCAGACGCAGATATACAACATAATGCAGATATACACCATAATCCAGAAATACACCATAAACTTAAATAATCTAGATAGCCATTTCAGCTTTGATATTAGGATGTGCTTTGTATCCCAACAATTCTAAATCTTCAAATTTAAATTCTAGAATATCTTTTTTCTTTTCTTTTTTACCATTACCACAATTAACTAGCAACTTTGGATATGGATATGGTTTTCGTTCCAAATTGACTTTAACTTGTTCAATATGCGATTTATATAAATGTGCATCCGCAATAAACACTGTCAGCTCACCTGGTGTAAGGTCAATACCTTCCAAATTACATAATAAATGTACAAATAATGCACCAGTGCAAGTATTCCAATTATTGGCTAGGAAATAATCACTGCTCCGTAAATATATTGCTAGATTAAGTTCTTTTTTTGAAACATTAACGTTAAATTGATATTTGCATAAGCAACTAGGTAATGCAGCTTTGTTGATATTCGCCGGATCCCATAAATCAATTATAATCCGTCTAGAATAAGGGTCAGTCTTAATCAAATTAATAACATTGGCTAATTGGTCATAGCCATATCCACCTATACCATTTGCATTTGCTAGGGGATAATCGATTTTGCATCCGTTGTAAATTCCACCGTAATGGCGCATATTGAAACCGTAGGTTTGCCCCATATCGCCTTCTGCATAATGTTGCAGTCCGCGTTTATCTAGGAATGCGCGGCTGGTATTTCCATCCCAAACGTGAATGCCTTTTTCCTGGAGGATAGTATTATCTGTCTTCCCAGAAAGATATAACATTAGTTCTTCGAATATCGCACGGAAGAAAATCCGTTTTGTAGTACTAATCGGAAATGTATCCCGCAAATCAAACTTTAACATCGAACCGAAAATACTTAACGTGCCGACACCTGTTCTATCATCGTTAGATTGTCCTGTCTCTAGAATATTGCGCATTAATTGCAAATAATCAGATTCTGGTGTATAAAATAGTTGTTGTGATGATTGTGATACAGCAGATGTGGAATTGCAATTGGAATTAATTCTAGAATATGTTATAAATCGATACCATATATCATTGCCATTAAATTGTTTAACTGATTTATAAAATGCCGATACATTAGTAATTGTATAATTTTCTTGTTCTATCTTAGGAAAAAATGTATCACATTCAATAGGTGCAACCGCCTGTGTATAAATTTCAGTGGCGTGGATAATTAAATTATAATTGCTTGCAATGGCTTTTTCATAAATAGATTCCCCACCTATTATATAATAATATAGCTTACTATTCTGATTATTCTGATTACTATTATATATCACTTCTAATTCTAGATAACCTTTAGTGATAAACTCGTCCCAAGTAGTAAATAGTATATTGTTTTTACCAGTATCATATTTATAAATTTGTTCTTTTTTATAATTGTTATCATTCGACAGAATAACATTAATCCGGTTAGTTAATGGTTTAAATTTATCTGGAATGCTATCCCATGTTGTGCGACCCATTATTACAACACTATGTGTATTGGTATGGGTATTTGCATTTGCATCAGGTGGTGTTGTAATAGTTTTAAAATGGGTCATATCTTCAGGAATATGCCAAGGTAGTTTGCCATCTTTACCAATTCCTTGCTTATTGAAAGTATATCCTACAACCAAATTTAGTATTTTATCAAAGACTTTGTTATCAGTTTGATTTATATCATTAGATATAGACATTTTTGTGTATTTTAGATTAAGTATTTATATTGGTATTTATATTAATATTTTTATTAAATATTATGTTTATATTTCAATTTTATAAACTAATTTATTCTAGAAACAGTAAAAAACAAAACCTCTTAGAAATCAGTTAAATGGCTGATATCTTTGTGCATAATGACTATGACATATTGTAAATCATTGAAAATAGGATACAATCCGTTCCGAGATTTATCATGGTCAAAATAAGCATTTACGATAATTCATAGATAAAAAATTGTGGAATTCCAGCAGGGGGGGGGGGTGGAGTATAAGCCCCTAAACCACCTTATCGGATTCCACCCTAACCCGAATTAAAGGATTTAACCAGATGATTCGCGAGTTTCCTTAGAGGGGGTATATTCCCGAAACAAACGAAGCATTGTGTTTTATGATATTTACCAATGTTGGTTCAAAATCTAGTAAACTAGAAGACAAATTATTTAATTAAATTGAATATTTTAGTTATCACCCTTCTAAGGCGATAACTAATAATTTTTACATTTTAAATAATATATAATATTAAAGTAGGATATCCTACCTTATTAAACGAATTTTATTGGAAAAGAGCAGATCACACAAATACATCATAGGTTCAAATTGAAAACTTGATTTATTCTTTTTTTTTCATAATCTTGTAACTAAAAATTATAAACTAGAATGACAGAAAAACAAGTAGATTATAAAAATATTATGTCCTGAAAAAGTTGTTAGATAGGTTATCATATTATCAGATAATGATTTATTTAGTTGTTTTTCAGCCATTTAATAAACATTCCACCAAGACATATCAAAATCTACAGTACCATTATTTAATATTTCCATCATACAAAATGTACCACTATGTAATAACATTGCCCGACACACCGCCCAATTGAATCCAGAATAGAAATATTTTATACCACCTTTGGCATATATTTCATTCATTACTTTCACAAATCCAGAGCCATTGCCAGTTATTGCGCCTTCCGATTGTAAGATGGTTTTAATACGGTCTTGTGGATAAATAAATATCCAGGCCATAGTACCAGATAATCCACCATACACAAATGAATGCAAATATCCTATATCATTACCATACTTAGTAAAAGTATTATATTTCAATGCCTCATATACACTAAAATATATTGCAAATCCCGGTACTTCACGTGTAAAAGTAGCACTCAAACCTTTAAACAGAAACCCTAGAGATATATCATTTTTACTTACTTTTTGGGAGCTTTGCTTTAGGATTTTAAAACGTTCATATGGTGTCACAACAATCGATGCCGATAGCCCGGCAATTGCACCGGAAATGGGAATAGTACTGTATATATTTAATCCAAAATTTTGGCTTTGTTTATAGCAATAGTTATATGTACCAAATACGATTGCTTTTTCAATACCAACACCTAGTAATGGTGCAGTTAAACCTTTATATAGATTACGAATATTAAATTTAAATGTGTTAAATGCGTTGCCGGTTTGGATATGTGTTTTAATGGTATCTATAGGATGACTAAGGAGAATGCCAAACATCCCACTTGCGGCACCATTCATATAATAATCTAGGTCAGTATTTTTCGACATTCAAATAATTTTTATGAAGTAATTCTAGAATATAGTTCCAGATTACTTTAAGTTATTACTTTAAGTTATTAATTTCAGATTTTCTTAATAGTTTTATAAATTTCCATATGTGTTCTAGCAACGCGTTTTAATATATCTTCATTCTTATGTATATAGGGTTTTAATTCTTTTTGAATATTATTAAAAGTTAAACTAGGTATTTCATTATTTATTTCACTCTCCGCCATATCATAATAATGAACAAATACTTTACCATATCCACCATACATTAAATCTGCCACTTTAACATCTAGCATTTTTGCACTTTTATGTAAGTCTTCTTTAGTTTTACATTCTAGCTCAGCATAAACTGGTAATCCGGGTATATAATCTATTGCGACTTCGCATAATTCTTTTGCACTATTATTTTTACCTGGTTTTGGAATAGACCATTTTTCCCGCATAGTTTCATGATATGCTTTTTTATTTAGGTTAAGAGCTTGTAAAAATGCCTGTCCATTTTCAAAATTATCTTTTAGCTGTAATTCATATTCTTGTGGAAATTTAGGATCTTTATATATTTTTGCTGTCATCGTTATCTTATCACCTTCATCACGAACACGTACAAATCCCCTCTTAATATCACATAAACCAAATACAGAACGTCTATATAATGTTAATTCTTTTTTTAACTTACCACCAAGTGCTTTTATTTTAGTGATTAATTCTTCACGATTAATATCTAGCATCCGCCCTTCAAACTCTATTTCCATAGGCTTTTTATTTGTGTGGGTTAGGGTGTGTTTTCCGGTGTGCTTCCTGGTATGTTTCCTGGTATGTGTTTTTTTAGTATTTGTCATTCTAGAAACTAATTTATAGTATTGCAATATTACAATGTAAATAGATAAAAAAATATTGTGAAAATGCAAAATAGTTTATGAATTATCTTGTGGTGTGAGGAGGATGATATCATTAATTTTGCTAATTATTTTGTCTTTTTTAGTAGATGTCTCTAACAATGGTGTAATTGTTTCCATCCAGGAATAATTCTTGTCCCAAGAAATAATCATTATTATTGTATCTAGATAATCCATTTTACACGGTATCGTCAATATTTCATTATTCTTATAATGAATATCTATTTGAATGGATAAATCTTTAGCTTTATCATAAATCCATTTACAAGCATTATATGAATTATTTGCAGATGCTTCCTCAAACGCTTTCTGCCATGGCATAACATATTCTGGATATTGCATCAATAATTGTTCGGCTTTAGCAAACTTATTCCATACCACAAACTTTATAAATAACTTACTAACCTTACGCGGTGATGACAACATATTTGTTTCTTTAAGCTACTAAAAATGCAAAACAATCAATTTTTTATCCTTTTATCCTTTTAGAAAAAGGATAGACCAAAAGGTTATCATAAAAGAAAAAGGATAGACCAAAAGGTTATTTATTCAAAGCAGACGCCATTGCTTTCTAGGAATTCAATAATTTCAATAGCGTGGTCCTGTTCTTCTTCACTTACTGGAAAATATCTGTCTTCAGGATCTTTTAATGCCTTTAGAAAACGATTGAATAGTTCTGGGTTAATATGATAATTGAATAAAACGTGTATTGTTTCCACAGTTTCTTCATCAATATCAAAACTAAATAGGTATTCAATATCTTCATCTTCTAATTCGTGGATTAATTCATTATCAGTTTCTAGAATACTTTCCGTGATTTCAGAATAAGTATTACGTACGGCAATTCTAAGGGTTTCGATTTGTGGAATATATCCTAATTCGATAATATATTTATAAGTTTCTAGATTCTGTAATTCTAGACTACGAGAAATAATTGTATCATCTACTGTTATACCAATATCATCAATTAGAAAATCTAGAACCTCAGTTAAATTAAAGGATAAAACATAATCCATATAAGTAAGCATTAACTGATTATTTAAACCCTCACGAGGCGCATCATATAATTCACTATCCGGTGTTAAATTATATTGCATAAATAATTCTTGCAATAATTCTGTATTCTCATTATCTAGAGCATCTAGAATACAATCATATACTTCTTCTGTTAAATCAGACATTTTACTTATTATTTTTATTTTATTATATTGATTATATTGATTATATTGATTATATTGATTATATTGATTATATTGATTATAATAAAATGATTTACTAAATATTAATATTATTTTTTATATCAATTTTATACTAGTACATTATTGAAAAATATTGCAAAAATAATTAAAATTATTAAAAATATTATTATATAATATAAATCAAAATTACTAAAATGCCTTCACAAAAAAGATCTTCACGCAAAAAATCTGCACGCACAAAAGCTAATGCCGCTCGTTATTCTAACGCCTTACATCATATAAAGCAAAGTTCTGCACATGCAAAAGCCCATGATGAACATATGAAACACTTTACATTAAGAAATAGTAAACTTGCACAAATTTTTAATAGTGCAGTCGAACAGGAAAATTATAAACATCTATTAAAAACAAAAACAAATACAAAACAACATAAAGCTAGTAGTGGTAATAGTGGTCATGGTCATAGCGGTAGTCGTAAAAGTAAAAATTCTTCTCTGGTATATGAAACGCCAGTACCTGTAGGTTCTTCAAATTCAGCAGGCTACGAAGTACCTGTACCTGTACGAAAGGTAAAAAAGAGCAGTTCATCAAAATCAGAACTACCTGTACCACCTCCACGCACTCATGGACCTAAAATTACTCAAGTTTAATAAGAAATATATAAACTATAAACTATAAACAATAAACAATAAACAATAAACAATAAACAATAAACAATAAACAATAAACAATAAACAATAAACAATAAACAATAAACAATAAACAATAAACAATAAACAATAAACAATAAACAATAAACTATAAACTATAAACTATAAACAATAAACAATAAACAATAAACAATAAACAATAAATATAATAAAAAATAGAAAAATCAAAACTTCTTTAATAGTATTAATTACTATTAAAATCAACTTTCTTGTACTTAATATTTTTTAATGCCTTTCCAGTAGATTTATTCTTAACAATCCATTTACCCAATTCGGGTAATTCATAATAATAAGGACTATCATATGGACTATTTCCAGAAACATATTTTTCTGTATAATCATTAACTGTTGCCTGTGCATCTTCAATTGTATCACATAATTTGCTCATATTACTATCATGAACAATTGCAAAATCGGAATTGGCATCAACCTTTGCAAAATATGCATAAGTATATACCCATTTCAATATATTGTATAAATAATCAGCAATTTTTACAAATGCTTCCCTATTTTTTTCCATTTGGGATAAACAGAATTCTTCTAGTTTAGTATAATTTTCATTAATATATTTTTGAATAAGTTTCAAATTATCACTAACAATATCACCATCAGAAGAACCCTTATTAATATCATTAATAATTCTTACCCAATCAAAATTAGTTAATCCAATTGGTTTTCCATTTGTTTCATCTTTATTTGCATACTTGATAACACCCTCAAAAATTTTCAAACCATTATCAATACGATTATAATTTTCTATCGAATTTCTAAATACTGTATCAATATTAATACCTAATACATCCGCCATACCATATACTACATATAGAATATCTGCCAATGCATCACGAGTTTCAATAAAATCATTAGTTTCAATAGCTTGGTTTAATTCACCTATTTCTTCCTTAATTAGATCTAACCTCAGCTTAATAATTTTAGGCGTTTCAGTAAATATTTGCGGTCTGATATGCTGATATTCATCACGTTGTTGTCTATCTAATTCATCAATGTATCCCGACGTGTATTGCGCAGGTTCTTTATCAACCATATCAAATGCCCGATTAAACTCTTGAACTTTATTGAAATTCGTTTTGCCTCTTGATTGTGTAGGTGTAGGTGTAGGTGTAGGTGTAGTTGCCATATTAATGATTTCTAGTAGGTATTAGGTATTAGGTATTTGCTTTAATATGCTAAGTATAAAATACTTTTAAATGTAAAATAATATTTACATTTAACATAAAAACTTTCAATTTTTTAGTTTAGTTTAGTTTTGTATGTTTGTTAAATTATTTGCATTTTTGTTGGGTTAGATTGTTTTGATTGGAATGATTCATATGATTGGAATGATTGATAAGGTGTATACATACCAGGCGCAATAAGTTGTGGTGCATTCTGGGTATTCTGGGTATTCTGGGTATTCTGGGTATTCTGGTTATTATTATTTATTGGAATAGGTAAAGATTCGTACATACTAAAATATAAATCGGTTCCTAGAATAGTTTTATTTGTTTTTAAAATATTTGTTTTTAAATTAGTATGATTATTCACTGGTGTATATATAATGAGTTTATAGTCGATAAGATTGAGTAGTTTTTCGTTGGTAGTTTCAGCGGCGACATATTTTTTGCACCATTGTATTATTTTTAATATATTGTCTTCGTAAACGCTGTAATTAGTAATGTATAAGGGTATGAGTATTATTAAATTTTTATGGAATGCGATTTCAAACATTGTTCCAGAATTAAAAATTAATCTATTTTTTGCGTGTTTTAATATTGGTATCCAACTTGGTATGTATGTTTTGCAATAATTACAGATATCATTGAAATAAACTTGCTGTGTTATGAATGTAGATGTTAATAT
>Ga0255098_1000413_pt1 | contig 12112 bp, 12 predicted proteins | sample Colum_Atlam_RepC_2_FD_188440 | JGI IMG/M metagenome (GOLD analysis project Ga0255098, IMG submission 188440) | Freshwater microbial communities from Columbia River, Oregon, United States - Colum_Atlam_RepC_8d | ecosystem: Environmental > Aquatic > Freshwater > River | place: USA: Oregon... | reverse complement strand
TATTATAAGAACAAATATATTAGTTATTAGTTATATTCAATCGCATTTGCAAAATCGCCCCTCACCTTCGCAACATCTGAATTTTACCATCTTGTATAGTTGGGCATACCCCGGGTCATCACATTCACCTGCATCCATATCATTAAATAATATGCCTATCATCATTTTTACAACAATAATATTGCATATCTCTTTATTTTTGAACTTTTTTTGAAATACAGAACCGAATTTATCCATACATTCAATTGAAAATGCGGTTGCTCTTATGGCACACCCAATCGTTTGTGATATATTTTCAACCCATTCTGGATTTTGATTTTTTGTCAGTTTGAGTATTTCAATCTTCAAAATTTCTTCAACTGGACACGAATATTGAATACCATAACCCTCACCATATCCAGACCAAGTCCATTTATCTATATCATTATCCGAAACTACTTTTGAAATGGTTTGTTTGAATGTTTCAACATGTGCTTCAAGGTCTTGTTCATTATCATAATAAATATTATTCATATTTGTATTACATTTATTATATTTATAACTTTAAGCCTTTATCGTATGTGAGGTTATTGTAACAATTTCACCCTCAAGTCGGGGAAAGGCGACAAAATAATATAAAGATTTTTTATTTTATTTTATAAATGGAAGCAAACATACAACATATTAATATTTATGATGATGGGCTAATTGAAATGGTTGTAATTTGTAATAATTGTAAACATACGAATTATCATACTATAACTCATTCATCTACAAAAAAAGGTGATAAAACTACAATTGACTTTTCTAAATTAGGTAAAAGGTGTTGTGATAATTGGCACGGAAATAATGGAAAGAGCCCGAAGTGTCCTGCCGATTATAAATTATATATGTAAGTATTTCGTTTTACATCATCTTCAATAATGTATATAATATTACAATTCCCTGTAAGATTATATTCACTTCTCTATAAACGTCTATCGCACTATACTTTTCATAATATTACGTTCACCAATCAGGTCACCATTGATTTAACCAGAAAATACAATATAAAGTATGTATCACAATTTATATTATATAATTACCACTTCTTCTTCGTATGAGTAGTTTGAACGATTATTTCAAAAAGAATAATATTATACCTACCGAGGGTTATTCTCAACAAGTTCCCGGACAAATCGCATTCCTAAGAAGAACGGTAAGTTCTCCCTCGATAAAACGTGTCATGGAAATTGGATTCAATGGAGGACATTCCGCGGAACTGTTTCTATCCTCCAATCCCAATGTGGAACTTGTAAGCTTTGATATAGGGCATCACGATTACCTCAAACATGGTAAAGCATTTATCGATAGTAAGTACCCCAATAGACATACGCTAATCATTGGAAATAGTCTACAGACGGTACCGGAATATTCAAAAAAAGCGAAACCATTTGATATTATATTTATTGATGGAGGACACGATTATCCTATCGCATACGGGGACATTGTAAATTGTAAGAATCTCGCGCATCTATATACAATTGTCATTATGGATGATACCATCAAAAATAAAAATTGGGTCCGGGGGTGGAATTATGGTCCAAATCGTGCATGGGCTGATTGTATTACAAATAACATTATTGAAGAACTCGGAAGTGACGACTGTGAACCTGGTAGAGGTCATAGCTGGGGGCGTTATTTATTATAATTCATTGCATTCATTGCATTCATTGCATTCATTCCATTACTTCTCTATAAAAACCTCTCGTTCAACGCTTTTCATAATCTTGCGTTCCCCAATCGGGTCGTCTTTTATTTCATGAAGCACGTTTTTCACCATCTTATGATGAAAATCTTGTAACCTACTATTTGTCTCCCACCCCGGATGTAAATCCATCCACTTTTTCACCGCAAAGTATTCTTTATTCGCGATATCCACGAACGCCCGCCTCATCCGCGCATTCCCTTCATCTCTCGCCCATTGATGATTGTCCCGCACATAAATCGTATCTCGCTTCTGGTCGGTACAATGAATCGGGCGTTTATACAGGTCCAATTGTTTCAATCCGTCAATCATGACTTTACTAATCCCTTCAACGAGTCCCTGATTCCGCGTATATGTGAGGTCGTCCATCGTGATTTCGAGAGAATTGACAAAATCCGAGAGATTCACCGCATCTTTACACTGTTCATTCAAGAAAAAGTTCAAATTGAACTGGTTGTTGTTCGTGTTATTCACAATAATATTGCGTTCCTTGCTTAATTCGATGATTTGCTTTTGCAGGGTTTTATTCTGGTCCAATAACTCGAATACGAGTGAATTGACGAGAGATTTCTTGTTTCGTTTCTTGCCTGTTGTAAGTGCCGAAATCATCTTTCGAATGTAATCCTTGAGTTTCTCATTCTGTTCGGTGAGGAGTTCAGACACGACAGAAGACGACGCATCAGATGCTGCATCTTGTTCATGATGAAATGACGTTGATGACTGAGATGGAGACGAGGGCCTAGATGACAACGAGGACGACGATGATGACGACGCAGCATCGCTGTTACTGTCGCTTTCTTTGTCGCTGTCCTGAACATCCGTCGTTTCCGATATTTCTACAGTCAGTCCTGGCTCCGGCTCTGGTCCATGTTCTGGCTCCGCCCCCGTTCCCAGCCCAGGTTCTGGAAACACAGAATAATGAAAGACTCCGTCATCCACCTTTTTCCTGGATTTAAAACGATAGCGCACCATTCGGTTATTTTCATCATCACTAGTCATATCCACCGGTTCATGTTTCATTTCGGTCTCTTCGGCAACATCTGATAATCTCGACGTCATTCTCGACGTTTGGGTTGTCGTCGTCGTCGTCGTCGTCGTTGAAATGATAGAAACAGAAACAGTATTCACAACCGATTCTTGCGGATGCTTATGTACGGATTGGTTATGTTGAAACTGAAGACAGGTTGATGTGTGTTTATAATAACTAGAACGGTGTGAATACGACTTTTTACAAAGGCAAATGTATTTTCCATCCTTCGTCGTTGGCCCAGCCACAGAAATTGTTTCATGAGCTGCGCCGCCAAAAATCTCCGCTTCAAAAACGGGGGTCGCGGCCGTTACGGCCATTTCACAGCCGAAAATATTTGGTTTAAAATCAGATATTCCAAATAAAGTGTTCGGACACTTTTCGTCCATTTTTTCATCGTTCAAATTTGGTTTCATTTTAAAAATATATAAATTGGCATGTTCCCGGGCTTGGATTTCATTGGTACAAGCACATTCCGCCAGAATGTCACACTTCCAATTCGTCCATCCACCATTCATCCGAATACATTCGTATAACTTTGACTGAATAGAAAGATCCAAAGTCTCACGCTTATGCTTATACTTCCGTTGTGTTAAGTTGGTAGTGTACGAAATGTACGCGTCCGAAATCGCCGGATTTTTACAAGTTAATCGGTAAACGTAAGTCTTAGAGTAGTCAGTGTACTTTCTCGGCATTTTTGACCCGTTCAAATCTTGTCTTATTTTACCCCAATTTTGTCTTAATTTACCCCAATTTTGTCTTAATTTACCCCAATTTGTCTTATTTTACCCCAATTTTGTCTTAATTTTACCCCAATTATATAGGTAGACTACCACTCTATATACCGTCTATATTATAATTATAAGATATCTCTATTATCATTTCAGTGTGGCTGTGACCGGTAATTCATTTTACCCCAATGGTTTGGCAACATTCGCACCATCGATTGGTCTAAATGTTGCCATTCTCACATCAAAAATCGTACACCATCGTCAGGGGTTTTGTCTTAATTTGTCTTATTTTACCCCAATTTTGTCTTAAAGTGCAATTTGACATTCTGGTGATTTTGGCAACATTTACATCATATTCAGTCACATCACCAGAAAGCAAACGGCTATATATCCCGCTAACACAAAAAGGGTAAAATGGTATTTTTCCAAAAATGTCCAAATCCGGGTTTGGCCGTTTTGCTTTTAAAACACGTTTTCGCGCATGTTTAGCCTGACGAGAGCATAATTTACGATTTTCGACGTTATTTTGGCAACATTCGCACGATGCATGGTCACGCTTTTTCGCACGGCACCTCCCGGCGCCAATTTTCGCCCTCCGGCGCCCATTTTCCGCCACACTGACTTTTCAAAAAGCTATAAGATAATGCTATATATGCTCTAGTTTTCAGTCAGGTGGTCGCAAAGTGCCGATAAAACATGGCGGGTCAGTGTCAACGTGTGTAAACAATGTGTCGTCGTCGTATCTATAATAAATACAATTCGTTGTATTCGATTATTGGTGGCGACGTGAATACGAATGAAGAAAACTGTAGTTGTTGATTTGGAATTTATGCGACCATCGGTGGGTCGCGGTCGGTCGAGGTCGAGGTCGCGGTCGCGGTCAAGGTCCGGTAAACCGGTTACATCCGCAGCTGCATATGACGAAGACGACGACGACATCTTGAATATTGGCGTATTATTACAGAAACATAAGGACGAATACGACGACGACGCCTCGGACGCCTCGGACGCCTCGGACGCCTCGGATGCAACGGACGCCTCGGATGCAACGGACAGCAGCGACAGTTGTATTGAATCAGATAATTCACCTCCCGTAAAAGAGCGAACGCATCCAAGCGTCAAGGATTCAGATTATGCGGTCGATTCCGACGATGACCTACTCCAATCCGTGCTAGATGAACCCACGTTTCCGCTGGATGTGAATGCGATATTATCGGCAATAAATAAAACCGAGAATAACACGATAGCAAATACGACACTCAAACGGATACACGCGCGAAGACACGAGATATTCGCGTCAATGAATCTCACGCCAGAGAAACTAGCCGAGTTTGAGCGGAAGTTACACATGTACCGGGTGATTGAAAATCCCCATGACCTAAAACATAACCAACTGATTCGTTGGATACCACTCAAGTCTCTCGAAGCGCGACCGTATGTAACATTGGGAGGCACATTATTCCGCGTCCGTGAAAATATAGAAGACAAGATGCATATTGTCACGATTCGGAATATAAAGCGGTTTGTATTCAATATTCGTTTTGAGATGAATGTCGTGTTTCAACGATTGAGTAATGAAGAACTGATGATATTACGTGTGGCAGAATATGTCGGGAATGACGGCGACGCATGACGACCCTATGTATGTATGTGTACACTGTTTATTGCAAATGTAAAATGGCACAAAATCCCATTTTACATTTTTATATTCAATATCTATATCTATATCTATATAAACTCATAAAATCATACACTCATTTATATAGCGTTACGGGTTTATAAAGAAATGTACATGTTTAGAATGCGGAAAACGCCAATGTACAGGATACCACAAGATATTGCACCTAGTATAAATAAAATAATTGAAATATGTAATAAGTACAATATTAAACCAGAATTCATTAATACACCCAGTTATGATACTGGAATAGGTGATATCTTATTTAGATTTTTATCCATAAAAAATAAACTTTTTAATGATGTATTCTATATAAATTTGAATTATTTTACAACCCGTTATCATGGCATGGAACCAATAAACCAATTAGAGTTTAGAATAAAATTAATTATGGATATTTGTCGTTATAATGATATTCCATTACATCAAATTAAGTTTACTTTCACTAATACATTAGATACTGGACAACGAATCCGTTATAATGAAATCACTGATTTTAATTTGAAGTTATGTACTACTGAAAACAACACTGAAAACAATACTAACGACAAAGAATATATTATTTTTCATACAAAATGCCGTCATACAAAGGAAGAAAACTACGTTACTTTAAAACAAAAAATAAAATTATTTTGTAAAAATAATAAATGTCATTACAAAATTATAATTATGGGAGAAAGAGTTATGCCTTATACAGATGAAGTTGGATTTCATGGTATTACAACAGTTTATAATGAATTAATAGAATTAAAAGATGTAAATGATGTAGAAGATATTACAACTGAAAATATATACAGTAACCTTGATTATGAAAATTATAAAAAAGATATAGAAATAATCAAAAACGCTAAATATAATATATGTTTCGGTATAGGTGGGCAATTTTGTAGTTGTGTTTGTTTTGGTAAATCGACAATCGTGTATTGTAAAATAGATAATCAACTGAATACACAAGCATTTAATAAAACCAATTTTTATTTTAATAATATCGATAGTTGTTTAAAAAAACTTCAGGATTTATGTTTTGAATGTGAAAGTATTCCAAACTAGCGATTGTTATTTGCATGTTTGCCGGTATAGATACGCCTCGACTTCTTTGTAATATCCCGCGTCATCCTTGGGTGTAGTTTACCATTCTTTGTTTTACACTGAAACCCGTGTGGCCGTAATCCCTTTGTATTGAAAATGGACCGCGTGCAATATGCGATACCACGGCCCTCGTCGCCAGATGACGACGAAGTTGCTTTAATACAACGACACAATTTATCGGCTAGAATACGATGAGCGCGTTCCTTTACCGATTTCCTATTTTTACGCGTAACACGTCCGTGTCCATGTCCATGGTCGGACCCTTGATAATGATGAAGTATTTTCATGTAATCTCCGTGTGTCAATTTCATATCTTCATCAATATCACTATCTGTATATTTCGCCACGTTTTTCATATGACGATTGATTCACACACCGCGCGTATTGTATTGTGTTATTACGTTATTGTAATATTGTAATATAATATTATTATACGAGTAATATAATAATAGTATGAAACCAAAGGTCGTCGCATTTGACGTAGATGAAACACTCGGACATTTCTCTCAATTCTCTTACTTTGGTCATACATTAGGACAATATTTCAACAAACCAGACATCATGTATCGTTACTTCAATGATTTAGTTGACTTGTACCCGGAAATTATACGTCCAAATATGGTGCGTATTTTGGATTATATCCGTAAAAAAAAGAACGCCGGTGTTTGTAGCAAGGTGATGATATATACGAACAATATGGGGCCGGATAAGTGGGTAGGACATATTCGCCGTTATTTTGAAGACAAACTGCGTGCCATGAAACAAAGCGGGGCGGGGGGTGGTCTCGCCATCGTTCCTCCGCTGTTCGACCATACGATTGGAGGGTTTAAACCGCAGAATGAACGAACCGCTGCGGCGTCGACGTCGGCATCGGCCTATCCCGAACGAACCACCACCCATAAAACAGTAAACGAGTTTATTCGATGTGGCCGTCTTCCGGCCGATATTGAAATATGTTTCTTGGATGATGTCGAACACCCTAAAATGGTCGATGAACGCGTATACTATATTAAATTACAGGCATATCATTCGTATATCCCGTTTGAAATATTCGTCGTCCGATTTTTAAACAGCGCATTATACCGAGACGTGTTTTCGCATTTTCAGGTTCCATCGATTACGCCAGGAACATCGTCGGCTGCTAAATCACAGATTCTCTCGATTGAGATGAATAACCTACTGGTAAAGATTGCGGAAACAGCGGAATATGATGTAAAAGCGAACCAGCGAAAAGTGAATCCACGCGAGATTGACGAAATTATAAGCAAGTATATTGTATACCATCTTCAACAGTTTTTCCGTGATAGTCCGGCGACGACATCCTCGACTAGGACCAGCTCGCGAAATAAGACCTCTAAAAAAAATAGTAAGGCAATTTCAACAAATCAACGACGGGTATATTATATTGACAAGACTACGGCTGTAAAGAATATGAAGAATAAGACAATCAAGAACCGATAACTGTAACTGTATATGGTGGCAATCGCACGCGCGCGAGCCCGCTTACGTAAACCAAGACAACTGCCCGGATGCACCGACAAATACAACACGGTGTCCGGCTGCCTCCGCTTCGGTGACCACTTCTTCTCTCGCAATCTTCACTGCTGGCGTTTCATGCATCTCGTCGATATAAACAATACCGTCGGCTCGTCGCGCAACGATTTGCTGCCTGGCGGCAGTAAGCGCTCTTTGAAATTGAATTTGGCGTTCTATATTCACCCATCGCTGATGACGCCCATTCGAGATATGTCGGTCCCAGTTTCCTTGTGCGCCGCGCCAACCACACTGACAACTTACAGGTCTCACCACCTCCAGCTCATGGTATGTGTCGTCAAACAAACGCACCATAATGACCTGGATTGCATGATGAAGCACCATGGGACTCGTTTCATAGCCGGCATTGCCTGGTTCCGGTTTGTAATTCACGAGTAACTGAAACACTTCTGGTTCCTCTCCGCGGTCGACCAGTCGGACGTCGTCATCATGCATGTAAATACTTGCCTCCTCTCCGCATAACTCCACGACAATGTCGTCCGCGACATCCATGATTTCATTGTAGAGGCCGTCATTTGTTTCTTCGATTTCGTCCAATGTCATCCAACAGCGCAGTACATCGCCCGGGCGGCGCTGAGAGAGGGTTGTCCGCTTGTGTTTGTGTAAGGCCCCGAGTGCGTTCATTCCGCGTAAATACGCACCTTCCGGCATCATGTGTTGATTTTCTTCGAGTATCTCCATCATTGCATCCAGCTCCTTCTGAATCATTTCGTCGGGTGTCTCGACACTTGCTCTTGCTGGGACATATCCTGCACTGCCACCGCCGTCGCCAAATGCGATGTTTGCGGCATTCTCCACGGCTTCGTTCATTCGTTCGCTCATTCGTTCGTTCGTTCGTTCGTTCGTTCGTTCGTGTATGTTGTTATGAATTGACAAAAGATTTCAATTTTTTGTCAATAACTGGGCGCGGTGCGGCGCTTACCATCGGCCACGCACCATCCCCTGCACGGCTGGTCCGGCACCAGCTCCAGCGCCAGCACCATTTTGCTTCGCCATTTGTTTCGCAGTCTGTTCTTGTATAAATTTCTTCACAGCAGGAAGGTTATCAACAGCACCCGATGTATCGATATAATTGTATACCGGATGTACTACACTCGTAGTTACCGGTTGGGTTATATTTTGCTGCACCTGCTTCTTGATATAATTTGATACAGTCTCAGAGACAATGTGCGTGATTAGAATGAATATACACGTAGAAATAATGAGACGACGGTCAAACTCACTAAATTTGTTTCCACCAAGAATAGCGAATTTAGAGTTTGTCCATGAAACCGTATTGAATCGAAGTAAAAGAACGAAGACCGCAATGTATAGGATGGTATTCCGTAATACAGGAATATATTCCGGAACAGTATTGTAAAATCCGAGTAATATAATTGCGTATGTTCCATAAAAAAACACGTCAATGTACTTGTAATAATCCGAATATTTCGCGAATATTGGTTTCACAGTGTCGCGAATATAGGTAATAATTCCAACTATCAAATCCTCCAATGATGTCTTGATTGTATTCATATGCAACGCAATGAAATAGAATGGAATGGAATGGAATGGAAGGAATGGAATGATATATAATGAAGAGATAAATATTACGTGGCAGTGGCAGTGGCATCCGCCACATAAAATGACAGCAACCTCGCGCTTGGGTCTAGAACACCTTCACAGAATGGATGGCGCCAATAGTACGGGATTGTATCCCCCCGCCCCGCATAAATGGTCTCAAATATGCGACGATAATAAAAACTCTCCTTGTCATACGGTGGGTTATGAAGCGAATATAAGTAGTTATTCTTATTATTGTATTCTGTATCGGTAACAATACGGTCGGCGTATTCTTTAATCATTTGAACCCATGTCCGCCCACCATCCGCCGAACTCACGCCGTCGCTAAACGCCTCCTTTCTACGCCAAAGAACGCTATCCGGTAGAAGACCATCCTCATTCTCAAACGCTTTTCGAAGCAAGTACTTCTCCATTTTATCGTCAGTGAACTCCTTGAATCGCGCGGGAATACGCATCACGTAGGAAAGAAACTCCTTATCGGCAAAGGGTACACGCGCTTCCAAACCAGCACCGCTGATACTCTTATCTGACCGCAGTAAATCAAAGAACCGAACATCGCGAATCATGCGCTCATTTTCGCGATGAAACTCGGCCTCATTTGGCGCCTTCTGGAATCCGCGATACGACCCGAATATCTCATCTGACATGTCCCCACAATAAATAACGACATCGTCGGTTTGCTGTTGAATGTACTTGCTTATCAGATAATTCCCTACTGATGCACGGATTGTCGTAGTGCAGTAACTCTCAGTCTGATAAATCGTCTCATAAATTGCGTCCAAGAAATCTTGCTCAGTGAGTGAGACTTCATGATGGCATGTACCCAAGTGTTCGGCTACACGACGCGCCCATATCAAATCAACGGAACCGTCTAAACCGATGCTATACGTATTTAAAACTGTATCTGGCGAGGTGCGTTTCAATTCTCTCGCAACAATCGCCGTAACAAGTGAACTATCCAACCCACCGGATAATAAGCACCCCACAGGTCGCTCACTCATGAGACGCTTTACGACCGCCCTCGTAAATAATTCGCGGATGTTGGCGGATATTCCTTTTTCAACGAGCGTTTCATCCATCCCGGCGTCCATGACCATCACCGGGTATGAATATTTCACGTGCAATTTCTTCAATGTGCCGTCCAGGCCGTTGCCTTCTGCCGTCGCCGCGCCCTCGCCCGCGCCCTCGCCCGCGCCCTCGCCAATCACCACGGTGGCTGGTTCGTAATATGAGTGAAACACCGTTGCTGCAGCGTCCTCGCCAACATATTCCATATAACAGCCCGCCGGAAATTGGACCACCGTATCACATATCGAATGAATCGATTTCATTTCACTTGCGATACAGAGGGCGTAATGGTCAGGGTTCAATGAAACGCATGCCAAATCGGAATATTCGCCGCCGAATTGTCCGTCGTGACGAGATACGCCGATATAAAGCGCGCGCACACCCACAGGGTCTCGTGCAACATAAGTAGTCCCGGTTTCGTAATCATGCAGGACAAACCCGAATACACCATCCAACTTCCGAAGTGTTTCCATCATGCCAAACTTGCGATACAAATGAATAATAATTTCGCAGTCGGACCCACTAGTATACTCGCCTTCCAATCCAAACTCGGCAATCAATTCACGGAAATTATAGATTTCTCCATTACAAATCAACCGACAGTTTTTGAGGTGGAATGGTTGGTCCGCCGCTGCGTCCATCCCGTTAATCGAAAGACGATGAAATCCCCATGCACGGGTATCATCCTTGAGAAACACTGTCTTATCAGGACCGCGATGACATGATAGCAAACAGTTTTCTTGTAATGTTTTTAGTTGGGTTAAGGATAATCGCGCGACGGTTTGAAAATAGAATATACCGCACATGACGCTCGCGCTGAAATCACAGTAATATAGAATAAGACGCGAAACCTTTTATACCCTTTCGCCGCCCGCCGAAATCATAATATTTTCATAATATAAAGTATATTCTCATACATACATACATACATACAACGACAACGACGACAATGGAGTTTTACGGTGTTGTAAACGGCGCATATTCAAATCATCATGACCGACTCGGCGAAATCAATGAACGTATTTCAGACCGCAATATACCGTCGACGGCATTACGCCCAGCGTATAATGTTCGCCCCCTTTCCTCCAAATATGCAATGATGCCGATTTTAGAGACACGACCGACCCCCACTGTGCCAATTCAACCCTATCAGCATTTTACCACGGAAGCCGTATTCAATCCAGGTAATGCGAAAGCGCCGTGGCGTGGATGGGCTGAACGCGTGAATGTAGAGTCGTCGCTTCGCAACCAATACTTCGCACTTCAGCGCAATGACCGCGCCGTTTATGTCCCGGAATCAACAAGTGACCTGTATCATGTCGCGATAGATGCGCGTGAAGTAGCGCAACCGAACCCATACTTGTTTGAGAATGGGGCCACGAACTTCAATCCCATGAACCCCAATCCCCACAATTTAGGGAAACTCACGTTTGAGAATTCAACCCGGTTTCAACTTCGTACATTGAACTGTACATTTGACGGGTTTTGTACGGGGGAAGGCGGTCCTACCATTGAACCTGCAACCAATCGTATTCCCGAAGAACAACTGAAAAAGAAACAAAAGGAAAAGGAGCAAAAAGCACACGTGCAGGGAATTGAAGAGGGGTTTACTGGCGGGAGGTCTGGGGCAACGCGTGAAACCGCTGAAATGCAGGTAAAGTTCCCAATGCATATAC
>Ga0255098_1000407_pt1 | contig 12229 bp, 8 predicted proteins | sample Colum_Atlam_RepC_2_FD_188440 | JGI IMG/M metagenome (GOLD analysis project Ga0255098, IMG submission 188440) | Freshwater microbial communities from Columbia River, Oregon, United States - Colum_Atlam_RepC_8d | ecosystem: Environmental > Aquatic > Freshwater > River | place: USA: Oregon... | reverse complement strand
CCATAATTGTATGTAATATAATAATTTTTATATTAATAAATTAATTTATATTTAATAAATCAGATTATTTTCTTTGCAATTATTCTATTCTATTCTATTTTGTTGTAATTATCCTAGTAATTATATATGATTAAATTATTAGATAACTAGAGATTAGATAACTAGATATTAGATAACTAGATACTATATAATAGATACTATATAATAGATACTAAATATAAGTATATAATTATATTAGTGATGCATCCAAAGATATGGGGTCCGCATTTATGGTATATATTGCATATAATATCATTTGAGTATCCAGAAAAACCAACAGAGTTTGATAAACGTATTTACCACGATTTCTATACATCATTAAAGGATGTAATACCCTGTCCCGAATGCCGTAAACATTATCGGGATCATATAACTAAATATCCATTAACACCACATTTAGATTCTAGAGACACATTAATTAAGTGGGTCATACAAGTACATAATTTTGTAAATATGTCTCTAGGCAAACCTACTTTTACTATTGAACAAGTAATGGCTATCTACGCAAATTTAAAACCAATATCACCATTTGCAACTATTGACACTGCATTGATTAAAGCTCGTACCGAACAGAAAGAATATTATAGAATTTATACATTTATTATTCTAGCAGCTATAATTATTTTTGCTTCTAGATATTATTTCAATAGATACTATTTTAGTTTTTAGGACAACAAAAATTGATTATTAAAATTGCAAATAATTGCAAATAATTGCAAATAATTACATTTATTTGAACTTAAAGAAAGCTAAATAGTAAAGCAGATATTAGAATGGCGAGGTCTCTAGAGAAATTAGATTGTAAAATCCCTTTAGTAATAGGTAATGCAAAAGTTATGGTTGCATATAAAACATTTATGCAATTTAAAACATTGAATACTATGTGTGAAGATTTAGGTTTAAGTATGGATAAAATAAGTGATTTTTCAAAATTACCGTGCATTTGTGATGCATCTAACATACCAATTAATTTTACAACTGATGAACTAACAGAGTTTATTAAGCTTTTTGAATTATGTAGTAAATTGGATAATGATGTATTTATTAACATAATGCAAAATGAAAATATTGAGTTTGAAAAAGTTAAAAAATATTTGATTCTAATTAACTTTTTAGATAACCAACAGTTTTTAAACTGTCTTTGCAAGTATGCATCATCATTACTTCGAAATTCTATGATAAATATGCTTATATAATGTTATTCAATAATATTTTTTTATTATTTTTAATAAAAATAAAAATTGAAAAAATTTCATCTAAAAATAATGTTAAAATATATTATTTAAAATATCAAATACTGATAAATACAAGGATAAAATACAAGGATAAAATACAATAAACACTGTAGAACAAAAAATGTCTGAATTACCACCATATAAACCTAGGAAACAAAATAAAATCGCCCAGTCAATTAATGAACCAATTGAATTCTTAGCATTAGATTGGTATGAATGTGATTTATTATCTGATGCCCAAATTGAGCGAAAATCGAGTTATTTAAATCAAGAACATAATAAATCTTATACTATTTTCATATTTGGTATTACATCAAAAGGTCATAGTATTTGCCTACGTGTTAAAAATTATCTACCGTATTTCTATGTACAAATTCCAGATGATTTTAACAGCGAACAAACTAATGATTTTCTGCGTAGTTTTGACTCTGCTAATATAGAAGATTATGATGAGGATGAATTAGAACAATATACCGAATCCATCACCAAACGCGATTATAAATTTGCTGAAGACTTTAAGCGGCGTTGCCGTTATTATGTAGATGCCGTTAATATAGAGCCACAAAAGACTAAGATTGTTGAAAAGAAAATATTTTGGACGTTTATGAATGAACAGAAATTCAATTTCGCAAAAATAGCATTCAAAAGCAAGGTTGGTTATCAATTTATGGAAAAAGCTTTCAAGACGCCAATGAAATTACCTATCAAGGATAAACACAATACCACAATCAAATATAACCTATTTGAAAGTGATTTGGAACCTGTCTTGCGATTTATGCACGATAAGAAAATTAAACCGTCTAGTTGGCTACAAATCGCCGCCAATAAATATAAGATAGAATCTAAACAATCAAAAACACAGATAAATATTTCGTGTGATTGGAATGAGTTATTCCCATTGGATAAAGCGGAAATACCGCCATTATTAATTGCTTCTTTTGATATTGAAGCTGATTCTAGTCATGGAGATTTCCCGTTAGCCCGAAAAGATTGTAAGAAATTTGCAAATCAATTAGTTATTACGTGGATTAGAGATCAACGCGTTATAGAAAAACGTACATATGAAAAAATCTTATCATCTGCATTATCTAAAACTGTTCAAACTGTAAATTCTACGCAAAGTGCTAATGCAGGATTTCAAATACCTGAAGACTTGCGATATGTAGATAAAAAAAATACCGAATATGATAACCAAATATTACCGAAATTACAGGAACATTTATTAAAATTACAAGCAGAATTACAACAACAAGACGATACATTACAACCTACTAAGGAAATAGTATACTTGCGTGAAGTAATTAAATATATTAAAGCGAAAAATAATATAGCCCAAAATGCAAAATTCTATGACTATCGTATTAAAAAATCCCTAGGATATGAACAATATTCCACCATAGATGATGAAGTTGAACTAATATATTTAAAACATTCAGTTAATGCTAAAATGTTTACAAAGAAACCAGAATATAAATTGATGATAGATAAAATATTTACGATATGTAATCGACCTATTCGCAAAGTAAAGGCAAATACAATAATGAAGAAAGCCCAAAAGGAAGTCACTGCAATTGAAACTGCTAAGTTGAATAAATCAACGCGATTTAATTTGGATGATTTAATTAAGATTATTAATGAAGTTGCGCGGAAGTATAAAATACCGGAACGTGATTTGCAAGATAAGATGATTACGAAAGAAACTATGGTACGATTTGTAAATAATGAGTTGAATCGTGCATTTGGTTTTGCGAAAGGTGATACAGTTATTCAAATTGGTACAGTATTTTGGCGTTATGGAGAAAGTTCAATTTGCCATAATAATATAATTACATTAAAGAGTTGTTCTCAGTTCGATGTAGGTGGAAAACCCTGTGAAATCATAGCTCGAGAGGAAGAACGGGATGTATTATTAGAATGGGCAAAATTAATAGATGAACACGATCCCGATATTATCATCGGTTATAATACATTTGGTTTTGATGAATCGTTTATGTATGACCGTATAACCGATATTGCACACGATGTAGATCGCTTAACTCTAACCAAAGAAGATTTAAAAGCATTGGAAACTAATCTGACATATCAGAAGTTTATTAACTTAGGCCGATTTGAGCCCGAAATTATAAAGAAAGTTCCGGATGCCAAGGGTGGGATAGTGAATAAGAAATTATCTAGCAGTGCGTTAGGTGATAATTTTATGTATTATTTCAATATGCCAGGTCGAGTTCAGATAGATTTATTAAAAGTATGCCAGGCGTCACTCACTAAATTGCCGTCGTATAAATTAGACAGTGTATCGGAATTCTATATATCTGGTAAGATAAAGGATATCATTGTGGATGCGGCACATCCAAAGGAATCGTGTAAGATTAAAGTGGATAATGTGCAGGAATTAGAAGTCGGTAATTATATTGTGATTAGTATGTCATCTACCACAGCAAAACTGTATGATGGTGATAAATTGAAAATAATAGCTATAGATAAAGAAGCATCGAAGGTAGTATTAGATAAACCTATTCCGAAAAGTTGTTTGGCGTCGGTTCCATTATGGGGATTGGGTAAAGATGATATTTCGCCGCAGGATATTTTCCGATTACAAAAAGGATCTGCGGAAGACCGTGCACTTATTGCAAAGTATTGTATTCAAGATTGTGCTTTATTAATCCGTTTATTGCGCAAGTTGGAAGTAATCAATAATAATTTTGGTATGTCCAATGTATGTTTAGTGCCGTTTTCATATATCTTCTTGCGTGGTCAAGGTATAAAGGCGTTTAGTCTGATTACTAATGAATGTGCGAAGGAAGATTTCCTATTGCCGGTATTGGAAAAGATAGAACCGGATGAATTGGAGATTGATGATAAAACTAGGCAGACACATACGCAATTTGCAGCGCGAATGGAACAAGAAGATGATGGTGATGATTTATTGGAGGAGAACACGGCTTCTGCTATGGGTGCAAATGCACAGTTAGAAGATGTAAAACCTAATACGAAAGCAAACACTGGCGACGCCGATGAAAGTGATGGTGAAGAAGATTCATCATCCGATACAGAAGCAGCAGAAACAGAAGCAGCAGAAACAGAAGCAGAAGAACCATCGGAGCCACATCCGAGTACGATGCGATTTAAGATGCAGAAGAATTTCAATCAGATTATAATGAATGATGAAAGTTATGAAGGTGCATTAGTACTTAAACCTGTGACTGATATATATACGGAAGACCCGATAACAGTATTGGATTTCAGTTCGCTATATCCTAGCGAAATGATTACTAGTGATTTATCACACGACCGTATTTGCGAAGATCCGTATTGGTTGGGAGAAACTGGTGCAAGACATTTAGAGCAATTGGGATTATCTTATTTAGATCGTTCATATGATAATTATGAATGGATTGACCCAAAGAAAAAATCAAAAGGCAAGCGTAAATGTGGTATTACCACAGTTCGATTTGTACAATATCCGGATAATAAGAAGGGATTAATTCCGCGTATTCTGATGGGTTTGTTAGCTTCACGTAAGGCGACAAAAAAGAAGATGGATGCAGAATCTGATCCATTTAAAAAGGCTTTATATGATGGATTACAATTAGCTTATAAAGTCACTGCAAATTCGGTATATGGTCAGATTGGTGCGCGTACTAGTAAAATGTTTAAGCCGCAGATTGCAGCTGCAACTACTGCTGGTGGTCGTTTGCGATTAGGCCACGCAAAATCCTATTTGAGTGAGAAATTTCCCGGTACGAAAGTAATTTATGGTGATACCGATAGTAATTTCTTCCGATTCCGTTTATTACGACCGGATGGAACTCCACCAGAAACTGATCAGGAAAAGATTGCTTTGGCAATTCAAAAAGGTCAAGAGGCTGAGAAAGAGTTGAAGAAGGTATTACCAGGAGTGCATTGTATGGCTTATGAGAAGGTGTTGTTTCCGTTTATTCTGATTTCGAAGAAGCGTTATTTCGCGTTGAAATATGAGGATGATCCGACGAAATGTAAGCCTTTATCGATGGGTTTGATTTTAAAGAGGCGTGATAATGCGCCGATATTGAAGCATTGTTATATAGGTGTATTGGATTCGTTGGTGAAGGAAAGGAGTATACCAAATGCGATAAAGTATGTGCAGGATGAGTGTAAGAAGATGATTGATGGTAAATTTGATATGAATATGTTTGTAATATCGAAGACATTGAGTTCATATTATGCTGATCCGGAGTCAATAGCACATAAGATCTTGGCGGATCGTATGGCTGAGCGTGATCCTGGTAATAAGCCGCAATCAAATGAGCGTATTCCGTATGTGTTTATAAAGATAAAGGAGGAACCTGGGATTGATTATTTGCAAGGTGATCGTATAGAGCATATAAATTATGTGCGTCAGCATAAGTTGAAACCGGATTATGAGAAATATATTTTGAATCAGATAATGAAGCCGGTTTCGCAATTATTTGAGTTAGTTATTGAAAAATTACCGAACTTTCCTTATGGTCGGGGTTATTATGATGAACTGTATAATATATGGTATAATAAGTATGATGGTGATGAATTGAAGACAGAAAAGAAGATAAAACAGTTGAAGGCACAGATGGTGCAGAAATTGATATTTGACCCTTTGGTGCATTATGCAAGGATAAAGGGTTCGAATATAAAGACTATTGATGAATGGTTTAAGCCGCCTGTTGAGGGTGAGGGTAATGATGCACAAGAACAAAATGCAGTATTAGCACAGCCGAAAGGAAAGAAAGTGCAAATAGTGCACGAAGTGAAAATTAAGAAAAGTAAGCAAATGAGTTTAGATGCGTTTCTAACATAATTATATATTGCGTTATCATTGCGTTATCATTGCGTTATCATTGCGTTATCATTGCTTTATTTCTAACTTTGTTATATTTATTTTTAGTATTTTTATTTTATTATTTTTTATTCTAGCTACTTATTTTTTTTAGATATTAAGAAATTATTGGTGTCTAGAATAAATTATGTTTCTAGAATACTAGTTTAAATAATATTTATTAAATATATGTATAAATCAAATAAATTAGTGTGGAAGGGTGGTATAATGGATAATAAAATGGATAATAAAATTGAAAATAACATTACGTTTAATGATTTAATTAATAGTAATATTGAGGAAATGGAAACTAATATAGATAGTAATAAAGTTAATCTAGAAGCTGTTAATCTAGAGGATGCAAATATTGATGTATTATCTGATGATACGAAGTCTAAATTAACTATTACAAAAAAAGGTAAAACAAAGCAAATACTAGAATCTAATCCAGATGTAAAGCCAGTTACAAAGCCAATTAAGAAAAAAGCAAATGCAAATGCAAAACCACAGAAAGTAGTGAGTGCAGTAGTGAGTGCAGAAGTGAGTGCAGAAGTGGGTGCATATGTTGGAGAAGAGGTTGGTACAGAAGTAAATATTGAAGTAAAAAATTGTGATGGTTTAGAATATTTGAGTACGCTAGAATCAAATTCAGTTGATTTAATATTGACTGATCCGCCGTATATTATTTCGCGTGATTCTGGAATGAATACGCATTATGATAATGTTAAGAAGAATGTGGAGGAAGGTATAGAATTTGTAAAGACTGAAGCTGAGTGGGAAAAATATAAGAGTGATCATCCAGATATATTGAATGATGATAAAAAAGAAAATTATATGAAATATGGTACAATATATGGTAAAAAGTATTGTGTGAAAACGCAATATGGTACTTGGGATGAAGAATTTACAATGGATATGTTAGATAAGTTTATTAAGGAATATTATAATAAATTGCGAAAGGGTGGTACATTAATAATTTGGTTTGATTTATGGAAGATAACAGATTTAAAGAATATGTTGGAAAAAAATAAGTTTAAGCAGATTAGATTTATTGAATGGATTAAAACTAATCCGCAACCATTGAATTCTAGTACAAATTACTTAACAAATTGTAGGGAAATTGCATTAGTATGTGTTAAAGATGGTAAACCGGTGTTTAATAGTAAATATGATGATGGAGTGTATAGATATCCATTACAGGGTGGTAAGAATCGTTTTCATCCTACGCAAAAGAGTTTATCTTTATTTGAGGATTTAATTAAAAAACATTCAAATGAAAATGCGGTTGTTCTAGATACATTTTTAGGTGGTGGTACAACTGCAATTGCGTGTAAAAATACTAAACGTAATTTCAAAGGATGTGAAATCTCTAAAGAATATTATGATAAAGCCAGAGCAATTTTATTTACATCTGTAGAATAAAAAAAAATAACTTTATTGCTTATTGTTTTTATTATTTGTTTTTGGTTTAATATTAGTTGGTTTAATATTAGTTTTGGCGATAGTTTTTGCAATAATTTTATTAGTAGGTTCAACAATAGGTTCTTCACTAGCATTATTGATTTTGAGTTTATCAAGTTGCGCTTGTAATTGTGTAATATTGTTTGCGATATGTTTATGAAATGCGATTGGGTCATACCAATATGTACCTCGCATAGCATTAGGATTGGACAAGTCGAGTGTTGCATCACCTTCAATAAAATCGATTTCGTAGCATTTAAGGCTAATGATATTAGTTGCTCCGTATCGTTTTTTGGATGATTTAGTTTTCTTATCGATTTGTCTTTTTTGGCAATTACAATGTCTGCACAATGCCTGAAAATCATCTAATGTTTGTGTTTCTAGATTTAATACTCTGGGGTCATTATATAGTCCATTTTTGTGATCACATTGTATTTCAGCATTACTTCCACAGTGTACACAACGTTGTTTTTTATAATGTGCTAGAATATCTTTACGAATAGCGCGCGTACCTTCTTCAGGTTTCAAGCCAAATATTTTGAAATATTTAATTGAATTACCTTTCGTGAATTTGCAATTTTTTTTGAAAAAATCTTTGATTCTAGCTGCTTCTTTATCATCGCAATTATCCCATAATATATTTATTTTACCGTTAGCCTTGGCGGTTGCAAATTTAAAGTTATTAGGTGCTTTTGCGAATGATGATTGTCTGCACCAATCACCACCATTAGTAAATTGTAGAGCTGCATATTCGTTAATAAATTCGTCTTTACATACTAGTTTAGATTCATTTGTAGTTAAGTCAAACTCGCTTAGTTGTTTGAATAAATCGATTTTGGTTTGAACAGCATTAGTAATTTTTGTGTGAGCCATTTTGCTTGGTTTTCTTGGTATTATTCCTCTTAATTTTATTATAATTTATTCGATTTAATATGTTAATAATTCAATTTTTAGAATAATAAATTAATTTAAAACCATTTTTTCTATGTTATCTAGAATAAGCAAATATATAAGAATAAATAATGGAACAAGAACACCGATGCAATACTTGTCTGAAAGTATTTAAAACATCTGCTGGGCTAAAAACTCATACCACTAGCAAAAAAATACCTTGTACTCCACCTACACAACCACAACCACAACCACAGCATCAGACACAACCACGGACACAACCACAGCAACAACAGCAGAGGCAACAACCACAACCACCTCAGAGGCAACAACCACAACCACCTCAGAGGCAACAACCACAACCACAGCAAGGTTTTGGTAATGACTTAGCTAAGAATTTGGAAAGTTTATTGGCGAATATAGGTAATAATCCACAGGGTTCTCGGCAGGGTTCGCAACAGAGTTCGCAACAGGGTTCTCGGCAGGGTGGAATGGATATGCAGGCATTTACTGATGGTATGATGGCTTTACAAAAGCAATTTGCACAAACAAATAATCAGCAGCAACAGCAACAGCAACAGCAACAGCAACAGCAACAACAACAGCAACAGCAACAGCAACAGCAGCAACAGGCAAATAATCAGTTGCAGGTACGTGGTGGTAATAATCAGGTTGGTAATGTTGTAAATAATACTACGACAAGAACATTTTTAAATGGTCAGGAGGTAGCACATATGAGTGATGATTATAATCCGATGAAAGATTTTACAATAAGTCCGCACGAGAGATTTCAGAGGATGGTAACGAAGATAGTGAATGATGTAACAACAGAGGAAAATGGACGTTATGCTAATTTGGGCGATCCTCATAATTTGGGTCGTTTTGTGGATAGGTTAAATCGTGAGACGGGTACATATTGTGTTGTACAAGGTAATAATAATGGAATGCCAGTAGCGCCAATAATGCCTTTGTCTTCACTTGAGGATTATTCATATGATATGTATATTCGCAATTTGTTGAGTGAGTGTAGGGAAGAGCAAAGGCAAAGGGAAAGGGAACGTAAGGAAGAGGAAGAGAGGAGTTTACGTAAGTTGAAGGCAAAGAATGAATATATTGATGTAGAAAGAAAAAAGGCGACTGATGCAAAGACACTTGATGAGGAACGTGATATATTATGTAATTTGATGTATAATTTGGTATGTAATCAGTTAAGTGAGTTTAAGATACCGTCTGATAGTGATATGTCATCGAATGAAAGGTATAAGTATTTGGAAAAGAAGGTATTATATATGAAGCGTAAGTTTTTCTTTGTGCGTAATTTGCAGGATGTTGTGAATAAGATTATTTACTATGAGTTGGAATATGAATTAAAGATGTTGCCAGTTGGAACTAGGATTTATGATATAACGATGGCTAAATATAAGGATCTAAAGAATGAATTTGAGCATATAATGGATAATGATGAGAAATTGGATAAGTTATTGAGGGATAAGATATATAATAAGTTATTTACAAATGTAATGAAGACATTAGTAGATAGTGTTGATGATAATAGTCCGGATGAGCATAATAATATGTTAATGATGGTAGGAAAATTGCGAAATGATATGGAATTTTATATATATGATAAGCGTAAGCGTTTGGATGATATATTAAGGATGTTAATGAATTATGATGATGATATGTATAAGAAGATACAAAATATATTCTTTAGTAGTTTGCAATTGTCGGAAAAGACTACTATAGATATATTAGATCATGAGACAAAACAACATGATAAAATAGAAAAGCAAAAAAAAGATATTTTTTATGAATTACCTATTATAATAGATAATACACATACTACACATACTACATCCGATACGGAATTAGATGCCAATAGTGATGCCAATAGTGATATTCATACAGATAATTGTAGTGAATCTTCTAATTAGATAATTACATGGATTTTGCGATGTCGTTAATTTCTGAAATGATATAATCTGGTATTTGTGGTTGTATTTTTATAAGATTGTATTTAAAAGCTAGGCATTTGAAATACCAATCAATAATATTATTGGCAAATTCCAGGGTGTCATAAGTTAATTCTGTATTATTTTTTTCATTTTTATTTGTATTTATGCAATATTCAATTAGTTTTGTAAATATAGTTTGTATATTTGTGGTCATTTTATTGACATAATTTGTACCAATATGATTATATTTATTTTGCATATTTTCGATATAATATTGTATAATATCTACTAGTTTGTGATTAACACGACGATAATTTTTACCAGTAGTATTTAATAAATTTATTTTTTCAAGTACTTTTTCAGCGAATGTTTGGTTAGAAGGCATTCTAGAATACTATTTATATTTTTTAAGATATATATCATAAATAAATCAATTTGAAATTAATAATGAATTAAAATATGATTAAATAATTAGAGGTGGTGTGTAAGTATATTGTATAGAAATGTTGGAAAAGATATATAGGCTTTATAAATTAATTCATCCACCAGACCAAAATAAACCATATTTTATAAATATTGATAGGTGTTTAGAAATATTGAGGTCAATAGATAATAATTTTAATTATAAAAATATAAATTTTGATTATTGGAAGTATATGTGTATGCAATTATCTACAAATATATTTGATTATGATAAATTAGATATAATAATACATCCATTTTATGATGAATATCATTATGGTTATACTTCTTTAAAAAAATTATTTGAAGGTAATAAAAAATATATAAATTATATTGTACCTAATAAATCAAACAAAAACGCTGCTGAATTACATATATTTATAAAGGATTTGGTATATGAAATTGATAGTATAGTAATATTTCTTTTGTTAAATATTTTATTATTGGAAAAAAACAAAAATAGTAAGGATTTGATGGATACAATAATAATATGTAAATCAAAAGTATTTGATGCAAGAAAATGTTATATGAGTCCATTAAATTATACATTATCTAAGGAATATGGTGATAATTACAAAATTAGGAAATCAATAATAAAAAAAATGACTATTAAACCAAGTAAAAAAATAAGTAAAAAATTAACAGCTATTTTAACAAAAAAAATAAGTAAAAAAACTTTAAAAGAACGTTTGGGTAGTGGTATTAATGTATCAAAAACACTAATTAGAACAGTAATAAATAATATTTGTTTAAAAGAAGATAGTGAAATTAAAAAAATAATAAATTATGATAAAATACCAAAATATACAATTAGATATCAACCAATGAATTATAATAAATGTAATGCTAAATTAGCTGATTTATGGGCAAATTGGTGCAAAAATATGCGTAATATTATTATTGATTATGATGTAAAAAATAATGAAAATATGAATGAAAATATGAATGAAAATATGAATGAAAATATGAATATGAATGTTGCATCTGGTGTAAGTAATAATATTAAATTGCATGTAATGGTAGGATTAGAGCCTACATTTAAGATAATTACGCGACTTTATCCGAAATACAATATAGATAAAGATAGTAAATTATATAGTGCTATAAATAATGATAAAAATAAGTATAAGAATTTTGATGAATTTATATCAAATTTAGAAAATTTGAAAAAGGAGTATTCACCAGATCAAGGTGTAATTGATATATTAAATAAGTTTTATGAAGATAATACTATAGTAATGAAAAATGATAGTGCAATTAATTGTAAAGGGTTAATAATACCATTACGTCAATATATAACTAATCTAAAAAAAATAAAGGAGAATTATGATATAGTATATGAGCCTATATTGGAT